>Ga0157363_1005619_pt1 | contig 11715 bp, 7 predicted proteins | sample AttsexASBM1_FD_111477 | JGI IMG/M metagenome (GOLD analysis project Ga0157363, IMG submission 111477) | Fungus gardens microbial communities from leaf cutter ant in Ribeirão Preto, State of São Paulo, Brazil - Atta sexdens ASBM1 | ecosystem: Host-associated > Fungi > Mycelium > Unclassified ...
CCCATGTTGCGAAAGTGGTCAAGACATACTTGGAAACGTTGAAATGGGAAGTCCTACCCCACCCGCCGTATTCTCCAGACGGTGCTCCCTCTGACTATCACTTGTTTCGATCAACGGCCTGGCGGACCAGCACTTTCGGTCTTATGAAGAAGTAAAAAATTCGTGGATAGCCTCAAAAGATGACCAGTTTTTTCGACGCGGGATTCGTACGCTACCCGAAATATGGGAGAAAGTAGTGGCCAGCGATGGACATTGCTTTGAATCATAAATGTATAACCAGTTTTTTACAATAAAACCTCGAATTTCGGAAAAAAACGGCGGAAGCAAAGTTGTACACCTAATATATTATTTTTTTCTTGTATAAATTAAAATTGAACATTGAGATGTTTAGAATATCTATTTAATACACTTGTCTTTATCAAATGTATCGCGCTTTAATTATACATAAATTTCCACAATTATTGTTTTATTTCTCAATTCCTCTAATACTGCCTTTAGATATAGAACATCCTTACAACATTCAGTCGTCGAGATATATTCTGCCTCTATTTTGGAAAGTGCAACAATCGTTTGCTTTCTAGAACATCAAGTTATTGGTTTTCTACAGTACTGGATCACGTAGTCAGTAGTACTCTTTCCCATTTCAAGATTGCCAGTATAATCTGCATCATAATAGGCTTTTCCATGTCTGTGTCGTCGCCGTATATTAGATCGAATTCTTTATATATATAATAACTCTGTAATCCTATAAATATTCTTTTGTTTAAGCTTTTTTGTTTAGTCTTTATCTTTTGGGGATTAATGATTATATCTACTACTATAATTGACTGCAGAAATCCGGTCTTATCTTCATCGTTAGATATAAAAGACTTCCGACTGTTTGTCTATACGGTAACGTTTTCTTAACATTTTCTATTTTTGTTTCCTCTTCTGGCAATATTAGCATGTTGGCAGGCTTTGCATCCTTCATGCCGTATATCTTTAAATGTTCCTTGTTCAATATTGTTTTCTTGGCTCACAAGTAAATCTACTTTTCCGTGACTCGCCGAACTTAATGAAACTTAGTACATTTGTAGAGCAGACTAAAATAATAGATACGAATTTTTTTTATATCGGCAAAGGTGCAAACTACCCTTAGAGTAATAAGTACAAGTACTCAATTTCTTGTATTTTAGCTCACTTTATTACAGCTGCTTCTGAATTTTAGAGTTGATAAACTCTAAACAAATACTGGCTTTCATGTATGAACCCTGCAAAATAAATTGGACAAATCTGGATGAAATAAGATGAAAATTGATAAATTAATAACAAGCGGAGAGAAACTATGTTTTCTAATGAATCCAGCTTGAATGGAAGAAGTTAGGATGACTGAATTGCCTGATCTAAATTTCTTTAATTTGAATTGATTACTAGGTAATAGGTGGATTAAGAAGCAGAAAGAGGACTCCGCCAGCCAATAAATACGATTGAAAATCATACGCTTCATGACTTTAAGAGGATATAATGTAAGAGAGATTCGACGGTAACCCTCCTAGGCTTAGGAATGAGAAATACTATAATGAGTGATATCATTGTTTAAGAAAAACAGAAGATTGAAATAGGTTCAGTATAAAAAGAAAACGAGATAAAAATTTATCTGAGAGAGCTTTTAGCAAGGTACTCAACCCGGTCGAACCGCGGAAGAGATATTTACTGAATCCAAAGCAGCTTGCCTACAGTTCCAGCCATGCTGGAGTGAAGTGGACCCTCCATTGTGCTAGAAATAGCACGGGTAGGGAAGAAACAGGAAGAAAAACAGATCTTGTCCATAGTCTCATGAATGAGTTTGTCATCCGCCGAGCAGGTATTACCTGAATTATAAAACTCTGCAAGTCGACGGTTTTTGAAACGTTTAATCATTCTCCACACATCGTGAAAAAGTGGTAGATGTACATGTCAAACAGTTAATATTGACAACCAGGGGAAAATGATCGTTACTGTGAAAATCTTGTAAGATAAGAATTTCACACATGAAGGCAAGATCAAACAAAATTACAACAAAGTTAATAGTTGAAGAGGCCCTAGAGAGATGAGAAAAATGTGTGGGAGAATCCGTAGGATTCATACAGATAAAGTCTTATAATTCCATGAAATCATTCATGATAAACTCGCATTGGATCTGAAAAGTCCCCACAGAGGATAGTGTGTGTTGAAATCTTCAATAATCAACGTAATGCTTTGTGTATCTGCGAAGAACAGAGAATTGATTGCGTTTGGGACGCAGAAATATTAGGATGGCGATAAACATCAATGATTAAAATTTATTATGATTGATATTAAAATAATTAAGAGAAAGAGAAATAACAAAAATCTCCAAAGAGGAAAGTAAATCAGGTTTATTGTCAGAAATATAATAGATTGGGTTGCGAATTAATGTGGCCAATATCTTTGATATCGTGAGAAGAAGAGTTAAGCCGAATGCAATCGAATTCAAAAGTCATGATGTAGGTTCAAGCATGTCTCGGCCAAAATAATGACGTCATATCCCTGCGCTAATTCTCCAATTCTCCAATTCTCGGGTTTTTTACTCACAGCATCACGGCAGTTCCGAAAAAAGAGTCTTATTGAATTCTGAGAGCTATATTGCCGCACTGTAGTAGAATCCATGAAGTTATATACGAGTGAAGTTGTTCAAAATTTCTTGTATCTGCCGAGAGTCCAGTACCAAACTGAGTTTCACAGAGCAAAGAAGATATATACAATATGTTACCCGACTCTGGTGAAAATTTTTCTCATAATTTTTATATGAATTGGAACATTTCTCAGAAATACTCAGAAATATTTGGAAAGTTTACATCTTAGAATTTTTCATACAAGTGAATTCTGAAATATTTTGAAATTGCTCATCCCATAATTTTTAAACAGTATTTTTAAATTTTTTAGATTTTATAACATTTCATTAGAAATTATACTTATGTTATACTGTTATACTTACAAAAAATCATAATACTTACATAAAAATCTTATAATATTTCATTATTAACATATATGAAAAATTCTGAAAAAAGATGCAGATTTTTTGAAAAATGTTCCAATTCATAAAAAAAGAGAGAAAATTATAAAATTATAGAAAAATTCTAAAAAATAATATGAAAAATTCTGAGAAAAATTTTTACCAGGAGAAAGTTTATGAAAAGAGTTAGAAAGCAAATTGAAAAATTATAAAAAAGTCAAACTAGCGATGAAGGTTAGACTGGAGTAGAGTTCTTAGAAAAACAGAGCTCATAGAAAAACAGACTCATGTTAGTTTGCCCTCATTATGGCAGCACAAATCACTATGTAAGAAAATGGCGCGCTTATTGAAAAACTTATAGATGTGAAATAATGCAAAACATTCTTTTTGTATATATTTCATATTATAATCATAAGGAAATGTTATAATCATAAAGAAATAATATAGTTATGAAGAAATACAATCTGTTTAATAAAAATATAAAATTTCAAATGAAAACATAGTTTCAAATAATGGCACGATCAATCAAATGTATTCCTTCAAATAAAAGCACATCGGCGGGAAAGTAACAAAATTAAAACAACCTTTATAACACAAAGTTGCACAAAAGTTGCAGCAACACTGCTACAACATTGCAGTAACATTCCAGAAATTTTGCAATGATATTGCTGCAAATTCTGTGATGTATAGGAAAAAAGTTCGGTTTAACAAAAATTGGAGATAATGCAACATCCAGTAAGCCGAGACAAGACAAACACGTTCATCTTGATTCACAATCATCATGGAACAAACTTCTAAGTACGAAAGTGCAAATACTAATAAGAACATATTCCCACTATTTTTTTTATTTGACATTTTGAGGACATGGCCAGATTCTGTTTTTCTATAGTCTGGGAGTCTATAGCCTAGGAGGAGAGGAGTTGAGAGTGGAGAGAGGAGAAAGATTAGAAATGAGATGAGAAGAGAAAGGAATAGGATCAGATAGGGAGGAGAGACGAAAATAATCATATAAGAGTTCTATCACCTTCCATTGGGAGCCAATAACAATGCATTGTGTTTCTCACGCAAAGAAGGTGTGTGCAGGGGAAGGATCATCTTGTAGGCCTTGATTGCTAGAAAAGGGAAGAGGAGGCATACGTCCAAGGGAGTCCTTCAGAAGATTATTAGGAATGTTGTTGTAACTTTTTACCATAGGTTGTCTCTAAAATGAGGATTGGAGAGGGGTGATCTACAACGTCGCTATAGGATAGACCGATTTCTGGAATAAATTCCAAAATCTCTTATGAGTTGAAATCATGATACATATGTAATGACCTAGCTGAAGGAGAAGGGTGAGGAAGAGGACGGAAAGTGGAAAAAGAAGAAAGAAGGGAGAAATTGTGCTGAATGAGAGGGACATGAGGAAGAAGAGGAGATGAGAAGTGCACTCCAACTCGGCATGAGTCTCCAAGTATGACACATTTTTCAGGACAGCGTACTGATAAATCTCTCTCTGTTTAATACAATATATAAACCGAGCATTTCACTGAGGAAGGTATTCACAGTCGCAATTGCAGCAAATAGAGGAAAGCTGAAAGCGAAGGCTCTACCTTGGAGTGTAATCCCTGTGATCCACAACGTGCACAGCACGGACGCTCTTGCAATCCGAGCTGATATGTCCAAGTTTCAAATAGGAATAAGGTGTAGTAAAAAGAAATCCATTATTTTTCCATTCAATTTCATGCAAAAATAATGGATTTCTTTTTACTACATCTAATATATCAGGACCCGGAGAATGTAAGGAAGGATTGGAAAGGAAATATGCACAAAAGAAAACGGGATAAAAATTAATCCTGAAATTTAGCGAGGATCGTATAGGTAGGAATTAAAGTATCTTTAATACCTTCTATTTTCTCTTTGCGGCACAGTCTACGAGCCGAAAGAATTTTATATAGTAAAATGAAATTCTTTACATAATGATTCGTTGCATATGCTCAAAGGGATATTTTTTATAACATCGGTTCTCATGATTCTAAATAATGGTATAGAGGCTTTTAGGCATTTTGGATATTAATTAGTAAAATGATTAAAGTTAAAAAAAAAGTTAAAAAATAAATAACTTTTAACTTAACTTAGTTAATTTAAATGCTTTAATTTTTAACTTAATTTACTTAAGTTACTTCTAAACTTGAATTTTTTAAATTAAAAATTTTTCTATCTCTTAATATTAATATTTTTTTCTATAAAATCTTAAACATTAGAGAATTAATTTAAAAAAAGTTCAATGATTTTATGATTAAAAATTCTATAAATATATATAATAAAATTCTATAATAAGAATCACATCATACGATAACCAGTTTTTTATTGACTCGCTAGGTTTTGTAAATTTCTTATATTTGAATCATACTAATTTTAGTCATAAATTATATTTCAATAAATATGAAATGAGTTTTAGATGAAGAATTATTGTAAAACAGTTCTGCACATCCACCCATTTTCTAAATTTTGACGTATATTTTTTATAACAAATATCTAGTCGATGTAATCGTAAACAAACAGTTGTTGTTTTCGAAAGTTAAAGAAAATTAAATAAAGGTTGAAAAAAGAGAAATAATGCAAATAATACATATCTTCTCTCGCAAGATTTTGATAAAAACGTCTTATGGCTCTTATTACATTATATATTGAGAGTGTACATTAATTTTAAAAGATTTTCAAGAGATGGCATAACTAATATTATCGCATATCGGGTCATATTGTTGCTACCTTCATGTTCAAAACACCATGTGATTTTTCAATATGTGTCATTTTGCTGAAATATAAACATTGTTTTTTTGAGCATTGAATATGTCGAATTTTGTGCCAACAAAACGCAATTTGTGGGAAATTTTACTTTTTTGCTTCCATTTGAAGAAAAGTGTTGCTGAAAGTTAACGAATGCTGTCGGAAGCTTATGGTGATTATACTCCATCGATTTCAACATGTGTACTGATTTCGATGCTATAAAAAAGATAATTTGACATAGAAGACAAGAAATGTCTAGGCCAGCCAAAAAAAGCTTGAAGATGAGGAAGTGGAAGCTTTACTCGATCAAGACCCGAGTCAAACACAAGAAGAACTTGTAAAATCATTAAATGTTGATCGATCAACGATTTCCAGATGTTTGAAAGTCATTGGAATAATTCAAAAGCAAGGAAATTGGTTGCCATACGAGTTGAAGCCGAGGGACATCGAAAGGCGCAAAATGACCTGTGAATTGTCTTCAAAGACACAGAAGAAAAAGTTTTTTGCATCATATCATGACGGATGATGAAAAATGGATATATATACTGCGATAATCCGAAGCACAAAAAAATCATGGTGCAGACCAGGCGAACTCTTAACATCGACAGCAAAGCCGAATATTCATGGCGCCAAACTCATGTTCTGTATTTGATGGGATCAGTTATAGTGTATTATGAGCTGCTCTAACAACGAAACCATCACTGAAGAACGCTACCAATAACTATTGAACAATTATTGTTGTTGTATGTCGTATTCTCCAGATATTGTTCCTTTCAATTTCCACCTATTTCAACATGATAACTCATAGTCTATCTGAGCAGTGCTTCTATTCTTATGAAGATATCAAAAAATGGGTCGTGGATAGCTTCAAAAGATGTGTCGGTCTTTCGACGTGGAATCCACCTATTATTATATTATTATGGTATATATCAGAAAGTAGTGGCTAGTGATGGACAATATTTTGAATGTCAATTTGTAATCATTTTTTCACAAACCGTATTTTTACCAAAAAATCCCTTAAAATTAATGCACACTCCCAATATAAGTAACTTACATTAACAAAAAATTAAATTTACCTAAGAATCTATATTTTAAGTATTATTTAAAGTCTCATTTTAAGAAAAATTAGGACATTCTTATCTCAAAAATAATTTTTTTCAAAATTAACTTAAATTAATTCAGTCTTAATTTTTATTAAGTTAATATTTTATTCCTTCAACTTTTGATTTAATTTTATTAATTTTATAAGCCATTAACTTTAATTTAAAAAAACATTAATTTACCCAACTCTTTTTAGGTTATATGATTTAAGAATCAGATTAAAAACACTATTTGCCTTACTCGGATCATTCAAAGTGACCGAAATCTTATTGTACTCGACTTAATCTCAATAATGTGATTCCTACAGAATTGGGAATAATACGTCTAATAGGATTTAAAAGTGTTTTATTGTTGATATCCGATAAAAAATTAAATTTACCTAATAATCTATATTTTAAGTATTATTTAAAGTAAAAAATTTTTCATACATGTATAAATATGTATAAACATACATTAAATATTCATAAACATATATAATCATATATGAAATTAATACATGTTCATATATCTCTCTTTCTATCTTTTTCTCTTTCTTCTTGTAAAATGACTTTTTAGTATAATACAAATAATAATAGTAATGTAAAAAAAAAACATTAAAAATAATTAAAAGAGTAAGTTTCATATTATTTATTTTTAAAAAAATCAAGTTTGAAGAAATGTAGAAAAAATTATTCATGTTTAATTGTATCTAAAATTATGCATAATTGTGTATGAGCAATTTTTTTTCCAAACTTGTTTTTTTCTGAAACGAACAATGCGAAAATTATCCCTTTAATTATTTTTAATGTTTTCACATTATTATTATTATTTCTAAAAAGTCATTTTATAAAAAAAGTAAATTTTACAAAAAAAGAGATCTATTAACATGAATAGACATGATTATATATGCTTATGAATATTTATGTATATATTTATACATATTTATACATATTCATGCATGAACAATTTTTTACCGGATAGATTCTTATTGAATAGTGTATAGAGAGAAATCCTTACTGTATTTATAGCAAATATTCAGAATTAGATGAGTTACTTACTGCGTTGTTGTAATTAGTTTTATGAGGGGATTCTTCTGGATTTATATTCCATTCGTGAGAGCGTTTGAATGCCTAAAGGACATTTCCCCTGGAAGAAGGATCCTCTATCTCTACCTCTTTCAAATTCCCCTCGTTATGTTCGTAACTCGCTAGAGATTCACCCGCCCCTGTACTTAAGAGTTCATTATTGAGACTGATAAAACATCCGAGAAAGAATCAGTAATATTTTCTTCTTTTTTCTTTACAATGGGAAAACGGAATCTATTGCGGCCGGATATCTTATTGGGAGAAGACTTCAACTATATTGATCATCTTTTTCTATAGCGATCATCTTTTTCTGTTCCTTACAATTTTTTTTGTTTTTCTTAATCATCATGGACAAAGGTGACAACGGTACCGATTTTATGAATTTCAAAACATTAGTTGTACTCTTCCTAATAGGCGAGGACGTTTTAGACAAGGAAAATTTGTTTGCCAATCTTTTCGAAAAAAACTGTTTAGTTCCTCAAGGGAGACTGACGCACGATTAGAGTCTGATTTCGGTTTCGCACCCGGATAAGGGACAAGCTGGAGCGAGCCTTTTTGCTTGCTGGATCAAGAGCGAACCTTCTTGCTTGCTGATCAGTGATATGCCACCACCACTGATCACCGGTCAACAATCACATTCGAGATGAAATAAATTAATTAAGAAGGAAAATTGATAAAAGTAAAAAGATAAAAAGACTAAAATGGAAAGCGCGCACAAGCGGACCGAATTTTCGAGAAACACGAATGCGCAAAAACGTGCAAAAAACATCTGCATTAGTCGAGTTCACGAATGAAAATCATATATAAAACGTGACTTTTTGGTTTTGTCATCGCGACACTTTTTTCCCCCCTCTTCGATAAACCGTCGCGCCACTGATATTGACTCGCGAACGCTCGTCTTCCCCAGGCATTATGTGCTAAATTTGAATCCGGTTTATTTAGTTTCCAAGACTAAGATTTCTCATTCTATACTTTCAAATGAAATCTTATGAAATCTAAAAAAATTTAAAGTATTGTTCAGAAATTATAAAATGAGAAATTTTAGAATATTTCAGAATTCATATATATATATATATATATATATATATATATATATATATACGAAAAATTCTAGGAGAAAATGTAGAATTTATCAATATTTCTGAAATGTCCCAATTTGTATAAAAATTTCTAAGAAAAATTTTCATCAGAATTATAATTGAGGGTCCAATAGATCTTCGTTAGATCCGGAGGATTAAATATAACTTATCCTAACTTATTTGACACAAATGTCGCGAATGTAATAATTATTAAAGATACTCTTAGCCCAGGTACACGATATCGAACGCAAAGCGAAAAAGATCCTCACTATCAAAGACGATTGCGATTAAGAAGACGACAAATCGAATCCAGCGACGAAGGATCTAGGTAAAGGAATTTCAAAAAAGATTAAAATTAAATAAACTCAAGTAGCACAGCAGCGCTTGTAAAAAGCTAAAAAGACGATTATATACACTTTGTTAATGCTTTGTAAGCGCTGTGTGCTACTTGGATAAACTTTTTAAAATTATCTAAGGAGAATTAATACACATTTCAAATGCAATAATTACAGAGGATAAAAGACATTAAAATTTAAAGAAATGAGATTCAAAAGTGGCACAATTAAAAAAAAATTAAGTTTAAGAAAAAACGAAAAACTTTTTTTTCAATTTGATAGAAAATTATTAATAATTAAATAATATCAGTGAAAAGAATATAGGATAAAGTTATAATGCAAGTAGATATGGTATGCTCGTAACTAAAACAAGTTTGCGCATAGCAACGCGCTGATCTCATTTTCTGTCATTTTATAACATATATATTCGCGCGATTATCATATGATTTGAAATAATTAAAAAATGTATTAAATATAAAAAATGTATTAGATGAAAAATAATAAATAATAATAAAAAAAGTAATTATTTACTATAAATAAGTAATTATTTACTATGTGTGAAACTAAGTTTTACTGTCATAACAGGTGTATTGAAACAAAATCCGTCAAAAAATGGCGAAAAAAGATCGAGCTCTGATTCGTTGCAACAGATAAATATGCGACAGAACACACCATGTTCCAGCTAACTGAAAATTTACTGTCAGTACTGAAAATCTATAGTATGTCACTATAGATTTTCACGTCCACTATAGATTTTCAATACTGACAGTAAATTTTAGAACACAGCTCGTGTCTACTTGCATCATGGGATAAAATATACAGTGATTGATTACGATACAATGATTGACTATTTGCTATGAATTTGTCTATATATTAAAATCCAAGTCAAATTAACAACTAATTTTATAACATAATAATAACTGATATTTACTAACTCCATATATGAACAAAATATTCAATTTACAGTTACAATTTATATTACCGTTTTTTACTTTCCAGTCCGTAAATTGAATTCGCAAAAAGTATACAATTAAGAAATACTTAACACTTCAGTTAAGCGTATGTATGTATAGGTAAATTATATTTTTATGAAACAATTAATGACACTTTTGTTCATCATATCGCTAATACAAGGTTATATCTCCTACATATTTATTTTTTTAATTCATGCAATAATTACGAAAATAAAAGGGTGATCAATTATGAAATCTAAAAAAATTTTAAATATTATTCAGAAATTATAAAATAAGAAATTTTAGAATATTTCAGAATTCATATATATATATATATTTCTAGGAAAAATTCTAGGAGAAAATGTAGAATTTATTAATATTTCTGAAATGTCCCAATTTGTATAAAAAATTTCTAAATTAAAAAAGTTCATTTTTTACAATTATTGTAATTCACTAGATAATTATTTCTCACAAATAAAATTACTATTTTGAGATATTGTAATATTATAGATTTAATTTTTCATCAAAATGTCTAAAGTAAGTTGTAATACTCTCAAGAGTGAAATACTCTCAACTTAACAATGCCGTAGATGCTCGTTCGTAAAAATATGTGGCTAAATGAAGCGACGCAAATATATGACGTAAATCAACGCTCAAATTTAGAAAAGCTGAACCATCGAACATCAAAGTAACAATATCCTATACTTGAAATTTTATTAAATTTATCTCCTTTTCATTTTCTGAATTTTTGTCTTCATTTTGATAGTTTTCATCACTAATAGTCAATCACTGTCATTTTTCTGTACAATAATAGTAAAACTTGTAGTCAATAATCATTTTCTGAATAAAAGTTTCTATTGTTAGAAAAAATGGTCTTATGAAAAATGAATGTATAAAAAAGGTCTAAAAATATGAATGTATTCAAAGTTTTTTGTATCTAACATATTCTTTGAACCTTACTTAATGCTTTCAAATTCAAATAATTTCAAATAATTTCAATAGTGATTACAGTGATTGTATTAAATTTCAGCACTTAAGTAATTAATCATTGTACACTTTATCTAACATGATCAAATATTTCACAACCACAGTTACCAGATCCCGAGCACTAGTCTCTGGCTGGAGCCAAAGATCCGCTTCGAGATTCGTGCGCTGAAGATTTACTATTTTGACCAATTGCTATCCAAAAAAAATTGCTTTTCAAAAAAAAACGTACAGGATTTCATTCATACATTATGACCACTATTGCATTTTCTTTTTATTCACATAGCAACAAAATAACCTACATAATGTGAACAAGATATTTTCGTATATTATTACAACATAAAGTGAAAACATAATCACAGATTTTCTTATTATTAAAATAAATATTCTTTAATCATATTTCTTTCCGCAATTCAATATTGCACTATACAGCGCGAAAAA
>Ga0157363_1005620_pt1 | contig 11715 bp, 7 predicted proteins | sample AttsexASBM1_FD_111477 | JGI IMG/M metagenome (GOLD analysis project Ga0157363, IMG submission 111477) | Fungus gardens microbial communities from leaf cutter ant in Ribeirão Preto, State of São Paulo, Brazil - Atta sexdens ASBM1 | ecosystem: Host-associated > Fungi > Mycelium > Unclassified ...
AAGATACGTATTAAAACGTATTAAAATACATATTGTGTATTTATTATTTTTAACTAGATATTGAAAGAACCGACATGGCTTGGTATAGAGCCTTAACAAGTCTTCTTAGTCCTGAACAAGAGAAAGCTTTACAAGAAATTATTCTTTTGGCGGATCAACGCAAAGCAGCTTTAGAGAGTAAAAGGATCGAGCAAAGCGGAGGTAAACTTGTACTGCTTTTAATAATTGAGAATTTGCATTGATATATGAGTTAATAATATGCATATTCTTTTATTCTGTATATTAGTTCATTAATCTATAATTTTAAATTTTTTAGGATACGTCTTTCACTTACAGACTGTGCCCACTTCGTTTAACTTCGGTGGAACACCTTTAAGTCGATAAAGACTTAATCATTTCAATTTTAGGTTAACTAAGTAAGTAAACAAATTATACTGAATCTGAATTGGATATTTGTAGCACATGAACATTATATAACTATTTCGAAAATATTACGCATTTCCTATTTACTATTTTTGTGTAAATTAATTGTACATTACTAAGGCAATTCTAACAAAGATAAGACTAAAATTTTATCCTCATGAGATCATCAGTTTTGTGCATACTGTTTTATGAGACAGCAGATTTGCTACTTAGTTATCATGTGAAAATGTATATTACACATCTTTTACACATTTATTATAAATAACAATTCGATATTTTTTTATTCAAACAAAATGTTACTCCTCATCTAGCAAGTTATAACATTTTCTTGACAATTTAAAATTATTTTAAATTATACTATTGAAATATTTTAACTCTAAAATACTTTTGGTTAAGAAAATTCTAACATAGCTTGCTAGATATGTATCTCATTACACACACGCGCGCGCGCATACACACATATACACATAAAATGTATATTTACCCTCAATTATTTGCCTAAACATGAAATTGTTTTAACAAAAAAAATCGCTTAGTTTATAAAATATATGTTACACAAATTGTGTTAAATTGTTGGTACAAATATATCAAAAGAAATTCGAGTATGTGTATAAACTATGTTATTTGATATTAACAATTAGTTCAGTAAAATATGCTGTACATTCTCCAGATCTATTTGCTAATAGTTGTTCTACTGAAAAGGAAAAATGAAACTTGTCAAAGCTACTAGACATAATTTGCAAAATGTTGCTTATCACAAAAATCTTTAGATAAGAGTAATTTAGATTTTTAAATAAACATTGTTTTTTTTTTCAAGTCTTCGTTTAAATGTATATTGTATTACATATGGCCAAACATTTTTCTGCAGTTACCAATCACTTTACATAAATCCCAGCACAGCTTTGCTTTGTTTTGAAAAAGATAAGTTCTGCCATATTTTATGCTGTCCAAATTGTACCCTGAAGGATAGAGCACGAATGATTTAAGAAAAACTTTGAGTAGCTTCTGTAACAAAATCTACAATCTTATGTTTTGATTTTTTTATAATATAATATGAATTAATATCCATATTATATTATAAAAGATGAATATATTATAAAAGATGCTTTTTATAATACAATATGGATTAATATGCATATTGTATTTTAAAAGACGAATGCTTTTTCGTAATACAATATGAATTAATATCTATATTGTATTAAAAGGCATTAACAATAAATCTGAGCAGAGCTCTTTCTTTCATGAGGTATTGCAATTACGTAGGACGAACTCGAAGCAGAAATAAATTATAAATATCAGAGCCCAAAATGATAAAGGCGTACAAAGAAGAGGTGTTCTGTGCTGTGGTTAGTGAAATGATATTACTGCACAAGAGAGCTTTTTATATCGAAATGCAAAAAAGGACGTATGTGTCAATTACGTGTCGCTTCAAAATATAAATTGTGATCTTGTATTTAAGTCCAAGTTTGTACTAAAATGTTATTTGATAGTGAAACTAGGTTGTCAACATTTTGTTGATAAGAATATGTGCTTCTTTATGATATATACTCGACCAAACTTTATTCTGTTTATCGAATATGAGACTTGTCTATTTTTCATATAAAGCTGCAAGAAATTGCTGTGCAATAATTTTAATCATTGATATTTACTCCAAATTCAATTTTTATGATAAAGATTTTCTACACAGGGTGCATGCAAAAATAGCGCGGATAGCGCAGAAGAAACGATAATATACATAATAGATTTTGTTAACCATTAATTTATTTGTAAATCAAAAACATGGAATTGTCTATATTTAAAAATTAGAACTTCAATTTTATAAAGAATTCGATATATGATATTTCATGAAAATATTATTAGAAATGCGAAAAAATAAGATTCATGACTTTTTAATATACCTGGAGTATATTAAAAAATCCTTACACATTTTATTCATAATAAACATTAGTCTTAAAGATCATATTCAATAGAATATTTATCTTGCAATTGTTGAAACACACAGAAAAAGCGTTATGGTTGTCACAATCGAAAATAATGATATTTTTATCCATGAATACAATTTGGTTATAAGAATTATAGTAATAACTTATAGCCAAATTGTATTGAACAAAAAATATTATTTTCGGTTAAGATAACCATAACATTTTTTCCATGAAATTTTCTTTGTGATTATACGTTCTAGAGGAATAGTCCTATCGCAGCGAAGGAAACACTCAACAGTTGCAAAATAAACATTCTGCTGTGACATGGTAAAAATAAATAATTATATAAAACAATATCAATAACATAAGTCAAGGATGTAGAAATGTGTGTGTACATTATTGCTCAATATTTTTAATGTATCTGTTATATATAATGTGTATGTTTCTCGAAATTCAAAAAGCCAGAGATACTTTACATGTAACAGAATGATTTAAATAGTTTCAGATATTTGAAAGTTAACATAATTATTATCAGTACATTACAATATTCCAATTTGATAAAATGAGACATTATATATGGAAGAAAAGTTTTTTAGTATACATGATAATCTTTTTCTAATATAGTAACATAAATAAATTATGTATTTCTTATATTCGCCAATTTTATTTTGCAGTACCCTGCTTTTATATTGGCTCATTTGAAATTATGACTATTGATTTCTTGCAGTGTTTGTCGGAGATATATGTAGCATAAAAAGCGATTTTTAATATCGTATCTATTTCATAAACAGTACGATGCAATCAAATAAAGATACTATCGTTCTTCGCACTGTGATCCGAACTCGCGACTCATTTAGTACAGTTAAAATCTTTGCATGTAATGAAAGAAAAAGTTAATATTGATTATGTCAGTTTTTCAAACAAAAATATTTAAAAAAAGTGCCTTGAGACATTAACATGCAGACGGGACCTAAATTAAAGAATACAGCAGAATAAGCTGTAGGTCGGAATGAGGCCAGGACACTTCTCTAGTTCATAAGTTCTAGAAGTACTGTATTAAAGAATAATAAATTAAAGTAACTGATAGAGAGAAGAGACGAAAAAGCTGTTCCTTTGCTCTTTATAGGATACAAGTCGTAACTTCTTTGTAATAAATATTTACCACACGCATATTCTCTCCGTAGTTTTTATATAATGAATAAAATAAATTATAAATAATGGTAGTGGCGGCGAGTCTTACGATAAAACATCACACATATACGCTTAAGTCTTGATATTGTATAAACTAATAAGAGGTAAGATAACTATAACTGGTGCTTTAATATACAGATGAAGTTTATAGAAACTTCATTATTAAACTGAAAATGTAGTCTCTATTGTATCTGTCATTTATTTATTTATCCAAGACCTTTATTTCTGGAGTTTACAGTATGTTTGTGGATTAGCATTTAACTCTTTCTTACATCTGTCTAATTAATATTTAATAAACAACAAAATATATGCAATCATATAGTAGTTTGTAATTCATACAGTAGTTTGGAATTCACACACACAATCGTAGATTATTTTTTAAATAAGATCAGAATTCAGAAAAATAGTAATATTAAATTTCATTACATAATTTCAACGTGTGTAATTAAAATTTAAAGGACAATTTTTTTTCACTTTATAGATATACTATCATTATTTTTTATTTCTATTTTCACTAGTATATTATTATAAATTTATTATTATGAATTCCAAAATGTCTACAGATTGAAGAGATATATATGGTGTTATCTAAATATTCCAATTTATACATCAATATAAGAGCAAATAGCAGAAAGAAATATCGGTGGCACATTTTAACATACTTCGTTATATAAGTATTTCTGTGATTCTTGCATGTATCAATTTTTCTAAACTACATTGAGATATGCTCAATTATTTTATATAGACTCTGTACAAGCGTGACGTTGAAAATATACTTTCCAATATTTCTAGTAATTACGAAGTATATAATAAATTAAATTTTGTAGCATAACAAATCTCACGATTGTATTGTAATTTCGTAATTATTAATGACTGCTGTAAGGTTTGTATTTGTACATAAGAAAATCAATTTCTTCGCTTAGTGTGAAATAAATTTTAACTTTTCTCACAAAAAAGAAGACATTCGAATTATTTTTACATATATCAGAAAGAGAGCTGTTCTGTCGGGTGTAAAAATTTGCTGTTTGCGAAAATCCAAACGAAATATTTGCAGTTTTGTAACAGCCTTATATTCCATTCTCAGTCAAAATACATAAGTTACTTGTACATATATTTAATGAAAGCAGATTTTGATAGATGCTACGGTGAATTATTATGAAAATAGGTGCCCCTTGCGCCCCTTAGAAAATAAATATTTTATAAATTAAGATATCTATAAAAATCGCAAAACAAGTTTAAAAATTCAGGATCCAAAAACTATCTAATTTCGGGTCCAGAATCGTAAATGTATGGAACACACTTAAATCACATCGTAACATCTATTATCTCTCTGCCAAATGTCAAACTATAATTCTAGGAGCCCCTCAACACTGCACTTCAAATTCACTAAAATAATGCCATGGCCAATAAACATTCTTGGTAATTCATCGAAAACAATGAACGATGCATTTAAATCGCTCGTTTTTTGCTAAGAAAAAAATACGTCTCCAATTAAATGTATATAGGCCTGGCAAGACACAAAGAAAGTAAATATGTTAATGTTATCACGCAAGTGACAATGAGGACACCATGCGGTCCTACATTAATTCCGTAGTTTGGGATCTCTTCACCTACAGTGAGTCCTTGGAGAAGCGTGTACAGTATTGACGGTGAGGCACTGTATCACTTGAGACACCGATCAAAATAATAGGATCCTACATAACCACCTCTCATCGCTTTCGTTACATTTTGTTCGAAAGCCCTTCTGTTGTTTTGTAGAACTTCAGCTGCATCCTTATTTAACGGATCTTCAGGATTTGGTTCCTGCCAAAACATTTATTCCTCTTAGTTCAAATAAAAAACAAAATTCTATATACTAAATTTTGGTAATAATAAGAATTTTCTCAGATTCTTTGAGAGAAGGTTTTATATATACATATACATAATGACTGCCAAGTCACCATTAACCTTTATAATAATTTTTGGGTGTGTTGTTTTTTAGTTTATATTATAAATAAAAATTCTTGAACACAAATAAGCAAGGAAGGTTATTTGTCAAAGCAGGTGCCTAATAATATTCTTTCTGTGTGAATTTTACAATTTTTGGTTCAAGCAATTAAAATTCTTATAATCAATCAATTTATAAGAGCACATTTTAAGAGCATTATAAGAACAATATTTTATATATTTTAAATACTAAAATGTATTATGTACTTATGTAGACATTTATTTGTAAAGACTTCATCTGAGTAATACAATAAAATTATTATTAGCCAGAAATTTTTGGCAGCCACTGAAGATGTGTATATTTACAAATATAGGTATTCATAATTCTTATCTTAATATGTTCTTATCTCAACCATCTCTTAATATCTTAGGACATTAATATATATATATATATATATATAGTCCCGTAATTGATTTATGATATCTTAAGACTGCATTTAAGTTTGGTCTTAAATATAAGATCTGACTATAAATAAATACTGACTATAAATACTGTTATTAGAATTTCATGCGACGTAATATTATAATAATACAGTTAAAAAATATTAGACACTTTTTTCGTTCATCTGGAATTTATCTACATTGTTATTTATTGGTTACCGGTACCATACATAAGTTTAAAGGGTTTTTAAAACAAAGGATAATTCACAGCAAATTCTATAAATCCATTTTTGAGCTAAACTTTAAATAATAATAATCAATAAGGTGCCTAATATTTTCTTGTCTAAGCTATATATTATAATAATATAGTTTTATTTGTCAAACATCACAAACTGAAAATGATATCAGAAATGATAACAAGTAAACATACTAGAAAGAGATACTGGAGACCATAAACGATGGAATTGATTGTGAGTACAGGTTTCCAGTCCTCTCGCAAAATATTGAGGCACACATTACCATCTAAATCAATATTAGGATGATAAACTTGAGTCTCGCACTTCACCTTGGGTGGCTCGTGCGGATAATTGGGCCCGACTTTGAAACTAAATACGAACCTACCACCTTTGTAAAATCCCTGAAACAATTAAAAAAAATCTTTAGATTATTAAGATATAAGAAAGTAATGTTAATGTTAAAAGGAGCCACTGTGTCAATTATCTAAACACCAAAAATAATCTCAATTTCTGGCAAGACAACGAAAGTGATATTGATCTGATTGACTGTAAGAACTATAAGATGCTCCGGAGCAAGCATTTACTTACTTCATCTGGACAGATGATTAATTTAAAGCTTAGCAAATCGTCGGGATCTGGGAATTCCGTGCCACACGTTTTCGGGAGATTCAGTTCGTTTATGTCTAGAAAAAAAGGAAGGTAAGAGAGAAAATGAACATGCAGAAAGCATACAACGTGGCTCAATGGCATTGCTTCGAACCTTTCGTGATCCTCAGCTGTGCCGCGGACGCCTTCTTCTGGGTACCAGCCTTGGGTGACTCGCCATCTTTTTTCGCTTGTTTCAACGAGAATAATTTGATCATAATTAGATCGCGCGCTCAACGTCGACGCGGGCTGACATGCAAGTGACTCGGGCACAGGCCGCGGTCACGCGGACGGCATACAAAAATCAAACCCTAGAGAACCGATGATTTTTTGACACCACAGGATCAATCGCACGGTTGGTCCCCAACTACACTCGCACACAACCACGCACCACAGGCGGCGCAGCGGCTAATGTCACGTGAACAGACGGTCATGGATGTGCTGATGCCACGGCGTTATGGACGACTATGGAGTATAGAGAATAAGAGGCCGAACTAGGCTTTGAAAAGTGTGGTCAAAATCAGGTTTCTGAATTGGTGGTGTTCGGTAGGCGGCGTTCGAATCGCAAAACTCTTCTCATACGCTTACGCACAACCGAACATACATAATCTAAAAACAGAGACATTATTCTTTGATATCATGCTTTGATAATAATAAGAAGACGTAAATTGTCATTAAAACTGTATAAAGAATGGAGCATTCTTCATGTAAAATTGGTATGACCTATCATGTAAATTGCGAGACGGTGTCATGGAATGAAAGCGACATCTCGATCGAACTAATTCAGATGATTATTTTTGAACCATGCTTTTTGACGACCTCGTCCATGTAAGTTCAGCCTCTTATTCTCTATTCTTCATGTGTACATTCTCTTTTGTCACACGTCGATAATTTTTAATGAGAATTCCTATAACCGGCGAGATCGGTAATATCAATCTAATCTTATTACCGATAGAACCACTTTCGACATTAAGAAGTTTGAATCTTCTCCGTGAGATAGCAATATTAGCATCATCATTTGTGGCTAGTGTCGCCAACTTAGTAGTCATTCTACCAAATCTGATAGAGGCTGTGTTCCAAAATTACCGCTAGCACTGAAAATGCTACAATTTACGTTATTTCAAGTGGTCAGACTCTGATTAGAGGAACACTAACAGGAGAGATGGGTACTTTTCATTTAATGACACAAGAGAGAGTCGACACAAGCATTGTTCTTTCCTTCTTGATATTCAGAGAGTAACAAAGATAGAATACTTATCGATATATTGTGTCATCAAATAGAAAGACCTAGTCAAGTATTGTTACAATTTTAAAGCTGAATATATCAGATGAACTAAAAAATGTATTAAATTGTATTTTAAAAAGTTACTTTGTAATTTAAAAAAAATTTTATTACAATTATAAAATAAAAAGATTTAAGCACGTATTTAAATTAAATTTCCTCTTTAAAGAAATGTTATGGATTATATTAATAAAAATTTTTAGGATAGGAAGATTTTTAGGAAAAAAGGCTTACAGATAAACTTGCAGTGCAGTATAAAAATGTTATTACTTAAATATAAGTCAAATTGTTTTATTACTTCTATAATTTTTGCTCTGTAATTTTATTCTGCAATTTCGGGTTCTATAATTAACGTTCATTGCGCAGGTCCGCGGACGATGTTTTCGCGCTTTTACGATTCTGTGTTTCAAATTCATCGCGAGTGACGTTTAATTCAACTTCTTCGTCCGGAGAAATATATTTAAATTCTGACATTCACGTAAATTCAAATTGCATTCGTTTAGCTTAGCTATGGAATATAGCTATTTATAGAATGTTCTAAAGGAATTACGAGCGTCTCATATATATGCGTACGGTATATATTTAAAAGCACTTCTGCCTTCACGTGATTCGCCGACTTTGGGAGAACTTGCGTACTGCGCATGTTCGCCGCACGATCTTTCGTTGTAAATAAAATTCTGCATCATCTTTAACGATTCACTGGGTAATTTGTTAGTTAACTAGTTGTTACTGGCGTAATTTGTGCCACATACTGTGTCCGATTTAATAATTCTGTGCACAGCGTCACTCAATTTGTCATAATAATTAATAATTTCATTTACAGTCATCAAGCCGTGTGAGATAACACGATTTATACGCGCTGTATCGCGCCGTGCATGCTTTATAAGTCAACAGTATGAATACGTGCAAATGAACTGGCGGCACGCCACATGTATTTTAATTTAGGATAATTCGACAGCAGAATGACGTATCGAAAAACGCCGCTTTTGAATAGTTGTTCGGTTTGAAAGGATCGAAAATCGATCGGAGCAAGCTGTCACTTAATGGGCAACTCCAACGCCAAAAGGAACTGTCATAATCAGCAGAGGTATGATAGTCAGGTGAGTATTGTTTAAACTTAGATCCTAACCTATAATAAAGAATTTGTTCCTCCCATTTGATGTTTGGTAAACATCAACAGTAACATTACATTAGTAATAATTTTTCATTTAACAAAATTAATATAATATGTTTTACATTAACAATTACATTATTTAAAAATTGTAATTAATGTAATGTTATTCTTAGTTGAGTTTACTAAAAAAAATGTTTATATCCTGATACTGTTTTGTGTTTGCATTTTGCATGATGCATTATAATTAAATATAAGCATTTTGCGTTATAGACAATGTTATTGATTTACAGTATAGTCTTAGTGATTTGCTTGGTGGAAGTTGCGTCAACAATGCAACAGCGCAGGCTTCTAACGAGGAAAGGAGATCATTGTCCCGTGCTTCTCACAGAAGGTAACATGAGTTAGCATTGTAATTAATCTTTGATAACAGATTTCTATACATATTAAATATCATAGGTACAAGAACTAAATTTATACTCATTCACTCTTCAGTTGGACCAAAGGATATTGCACTACACAGGATATTCATGGATCTTCCAAAACAGTATGGCCCATTTCACGCTCTCAGTCAATGTTTCTGCCAGAATTTCCAGTCAAGGAGATACCTCTGAAAACAGGATATGTCTTCTTAGATGTAATAGCTAAGGGTGCTTATGGCAAAGTATATAAAGTGCAAAAGCAAGAAACTAGTCAGGTCTTTGCACTGAAGGTGATTAGCAAAGCCATGATTGTGGCAGAAAATTGTGTCAGACAAGCTAAGGAGGAGGTATATTCATATCTAAGACGATACAGCTTTGATAAATGTATAGATTTGACATAATATTTAACAGATTTGATGTTTCATACTTAGGCAGCGATACTGAGAATGGTTGGGCATCATCCTTTCATAGTGAATTCCGTCCACAGATGGCAAGGCAGGAAGACATTGTATATATGTATGTTTCTATTATTACAATATTTAAATTTTAATTTGATTTTAAATAAACTAACAGATGTAAATAATATTGCAGTGATGCATTACATTTCTGGAGGAGAATTATTTTCACTAGTCGACGAGTACGGCTGTTTGCCTGAAAAAGTAGTTAGGATATATATAGCTGAAATTGCTTTAGCTATAGGTAAGAATAATTTCAACAATCAATAATGTATGTACAAGAACCAAGAATAATTTCAATTATCAGTGACATACAGGATCTGAAATCTCCGAACTTTATACAAAAACGTGTGTTGTATATAGATTTTCTACATAATGCTGGTGTAGTACACAGAGATTTGAAAACAACCAATATTCTACTTGATGAAGATGGCCATGCTGTGATTATCGATTTTGGTCTGGCCAAATGGTTGCATCGTACAGAACGAACAAACACATTTTGTGGAACACCTCAGTATATGGGTAAGAAAATGTTATATAATAATATAAAATTATAAAGCATACACTCGTTATATCGTTTATTTGCTACAACATTGACATAATTCAGAAAATAAAGTTTTCTAGAAAAGTGAGTTTAAACATTTTTATACGTTAATTTGAAATATTAATCTTAAAATGCAATTTTAAGCATAATAACTGATTGTAAAGAAATAAAAATATGTTCTTTTTTTTTCTTTATATTTTATTTTTTTTTGTATAAAATATAAAATGCACTTTTATTGTCATACTTAAGCGAAGTTTTCATTATGATTTTTCAGCACCGGAAATCCTAAAGAAGGAACATTATGGACAGGAAGTCGATTGGTGGTCTCTGGGTGTGTTAGCCTGCGTTTTACTTACAAATAAGGTACGTGATAGATTTTAAGTACATATTTTATTATAATTATCATTCGAATATTATATTACGAGTCTATCATTTTAAGTGTATCGTTCCATATCATTGCATTAGAAGAAGGCAACATCACAAGACTCCGTGGCGCAACGGTAGCGCGTCTGACTCCAGATCAGAAGGTTGCGTGTTCAAATCACGTCGGGGTCAAGATAATTTTTTTTTTCGTTTTTTAATTATTTTCTTTAGTTAAACAGAATTAAGAAATATAACAAAAATTAATTAGTTTATCGTTAATTATCTTTTTATATCATTTGTTTTGTAAATAGTTGACTATGCATTTTACCTTAATCTATTGTAATATTATAACATAAAACTTGTGCTTTTGTATATCTACAGTTAGGAGTCACGAACTGATATTTAATATGATATTAAAAACAATTGTATAATAATTGTAAAAAAATATCGCCCCCGGGTGGGCTCGAACCACCAACCTTTCGGTTAACAGCCGAACGCGCTAGCCGATTGCGCCACGGAGGCATTCGACTATATATCTCTTAAGAGTGCACTTACTGCGTATCATCTATTTCTCGCAAAATTATTTTTCCAAACATTAATTAGAAAATTAAATGAATTAAATTTTAAAGCTTAAGAAAAAAAATGCGAAATACAAATCGCAAAAGGTAATTTTGCATGTACACAGACATTTCGCTTTAATAAATTTTTTTTTGCAATAGAAACAATGATTTGTTACTCTGCAATAATCTATCAT
>Ga0157363_1005621_pt1 | contig 11715 bp, 8 predicted proteins | sample AttsexASBM1_FD_111477 | JGI IMG/M metagenome (GOLD analysis project Ga0157363, IMG submission 111477) | Fungus gardens microbial communities from leaf cutter ant in Ribeirão Preto, State of São Paulo, Brazil - Atta sexdens ASBM1 | ecosystem: Host-associated > Fungi > Mycelium > Unclassified ...
ATACGAGCAAAGACATGATAAAGTTATTCTTCTTCATGACAACGCTCGGCCTCATGTCGCTAAAATCGTAAAAAAATATTTGGAAACGCTCAAATGGGATGTTTTACCGCACCCGCCGTATTCTCCGGACATTGCTCCTTCTGATTATTGGTTGTTCCGAAAGATCAGCAAATCACCGGTTCACTTCTTTCGCAGAAATCGAAAATTGGTTCCAAAATTGAATCGCCTCCAAAGACGAGTCATTTTTTCGAGATGGAATTCGAAAATTGCCTGAGGGAAGAGTAGTAGGCAGAAAAAGTAGTAGGCAGCGATGGACAATACTTCAATTGATCTGTTCATTCATTTTGTTTTAAAATAAATGCATTTTTGAACACAAAAAAACGGACCGAACTAATTTGTACTCCCAATATTTCCAAAGAAATAGCTAACGGCTATTTATTTGTAAACCGGAATAGGTATATTATAACTGGCGAATATAGAAAAAACATGTGGCAAATAAAATAAGGTAATGTGATAAATAATAATAACGGTCTACCGTATCAGTTTGTAAGCGATCAAGGTTTTTTTCAAAATAAAAGTATTCCACAATAAAAGTGTCTCGTGTTTCCGCAAGTAATCCGAAATTTATTTAAACCGCTCATTTTTTGACAACTCAGTGAGTTTGCCAACCAAAATTTCATCAACGAAATTCTAGGAAGATTCCTACAGTACCATAGTGGAAGGATTACATATGGTGTGTTCAGTTTGCAAATGTCTCTCTCTCTAAAATTAGCGCTCTCTGTCGTTTCTCTGCTTCTCATTCCTCAAGGCCGACAACTGTGAAACGCGAAACATGGGGCAGTATTCATAGTCCGTTTTTATTTTAAAATCATCTTAAATATAATGTTTTAGAGCCACTTTCACCAAGCTCTGATTAACTTAACAGACCTAGTAATTTTGCAGGATTCCAACTGAAGCCGATATCGGAGAAAAAATGCAAAGAGAGAAGTTATAAATATAATATATTGTAATATTAACTTATGTAGCAAGATTTTTCTCTTGTAGCTGTTTATTAATAACCTATTTTTGTGTTCAATATAGTATGTAAAATTACAGTTAATTATAATTAGTAAAATATGTTTAACTCTTCAGTTCACATTTTTTCTCCGCCATCAGTTTCAGTTGGAATCTTGCAAAGTACTAGGCTTGTTAAGTTAATCGGTGAAAGTGAAAGTGGCCCTTAAGATGTTAATACAGTCCTAGGATTAACTTACGACAGTTTTAAATGTAATAAATCGACTATGAATACCAACTTGTTTCGCGTTATGAGAAGTTGATACTGAATCTTTTCTTACATTGATGATACGAAGCAAAATCCTGTTTTTTGATTGATTACAGAACATCGTACGACGCACGTCGGATCCAGTATGAATCCAGTAAATGAATATCAGTTGTCGTATGACGGATGTCATACATAGTGTGAATCCTATATTTCAGTATGCTAGGTTCATTCGGAGTGATCCCGAGCAACTCCCGAGAGACAAAATGAACAATACTATAGAAGTCATAGACGGTTGTGATCTTAAGTCATAGGAAATTGATCAATTCTAATCGAGTATTCTCCTTTGATTGTAATTGATTGATTTCTTATAACTTAAGATTCCACGATTGTCTATGATTTCTGTGTAGAGGACTTTTTAAATCTTTTAAAACCAATTTTACATTAGTTGCAAGCCGATCGCAAGTTGTTGCGACAACCAATATGAAGATGAATGATCATTGATTTCAAAACGCAAACTAGCTGGCAAACAAGGCCGGAAACAGCACAATTCCATCATGGACAGTTAATAGTCCGATTTCGCGTTCGCGCTTTCTACACCTGAAATAGTTGCTCACAATTCACAGATTTACTACTATGGGTGCGTTCGGGGAGACACTATTCGCGCTATGGACGCAAACGCTACCAACGCTGTTCTTGGAGTCAATAGCGTGATAGCGTTAGCAAGCTCCATGAACGATCCTAGTGTAGCGTTGATAACGTTTAAATCAAAGAAATATATTCGTCGAGATTAAGTTAATGTAGGAGATTCTGTTTTCATCACTAACCAAACTTTTTTCTATAATTAAAATTTTTAAGGTTTTGTAAAGTATTTGTAATGCAAATTTGTAATTTTCTCATAGTGAATAACAGAACGCAATCTCAATTGCAATCTCTATGATAGCAATCTCTATGAAGCTTGCCGCTAGACCGGACTGAACAATGTAAACTAGATCAAAAAATTAATAGTTACACTGAGTAAATTAATCGATAAAAGGAAGAACTTGATCAATGATCGATTTCAGAAGAAAAAGCATATCTACATCTAATAAGAACCTTAAGCATCTGCAGCGAAATATTCTGCCGCGCTATACAATAGTAACTTTTTTCCGTACACGGGAATTAAAAATTGTCAGTAACAAGATATCTCTGATTTTCACATTTATAATGAAATTAAATACAAAAATTGAACTTCACAGAAACTTTGAAAAGTTAAAGATGATATATAAGCAAGAATTCACTCCAGCCTAGTGCCATCAGCAGAGATTAAAATTGAGATTGCATTCATTATGATAAAATTTAAAATTCACACATTACGTACGTTTACTCTACGAAATTCTAAGGCCTAATGTCCACGATGCTAGAACTCGGTCCGAGTTTTCGGATCGAGAAATGTGTAGCCAATCAACTTGCCGATTTTCCATAAAAACTGTATACTGATTGACTACATTTCTCGATCTGAGAACTCGGACCGAGTTCTAACATCATGGACATTAATCCTAAGAGAGAAAAGTTTGGTGCCACTCGAGAACAGAATCTCCTTGAACATTAATCAAACTTTGATGAATGTTAAACGCTATCAACTCTACGCTAAAATTCACGGATTTGTAAACGATAACCAATACACTACGTCGGAAGAAATAGTGTTGATAGCGTGCAGTGTGATGTAACACGCCATTAGTGATCATGATCGTGTTTGTTAGCGCTATCTGCAGTTCTGCGAACAATCTGTAGCGCTAAATAGCGCGAATAGTGTCTTCCCGAACGTACCCTACATCAAAAGTTCCAAAATGGCGACGTTTAAAGGAACTCGAAATTTGACCAATCAGGAGATTGGTACCTCTCATGACTTGACTATTACTAGAGGGACTCTAAACAATATTATACTTTAAAGTCGGGTTCACACTTTGATGAAAAAACGGAAAGCGGAAGCCAATCAGAACTCTCGGAAAGACAAAAGCAGACAAGCAAAATGTACCGCCTATCATGTATAAGAATCAGGTATAAGAAATAAGGAGTGCTTATGCGTAAGCATTTCTATTGATCGATAAGAAAGCGTGACAAGTTTCTGCCATCTTATAAAATATTAGCGGGTATTTGAAGCAAGTTGAGCAAATTCTTAAAGAATGTATATATAAATATTTATTATAAATGTATTTTGATAATATTGAGAGTACAAATTAGTTCGATCCGTTTTTTTGTGTTCAAAAATGCATTTATTTCAAAACAAAATGAATCAACAGATCAATTAAAGTATTGTCGCTGCCTACTACTTTTTCCCATCTCTCAGGCAATTTTCAAATTCCATCTCGAAAAAATGACTCGTCTTTGAAGGCGATCCAATTTTAGAGCCAATTTTCGATTTCTGCGAAAGAAGTGAATCGGTGACTTGCTGCATCCTTCGGAACAATCAGTAAGATCAGAAGGAGCAATGTGCGGAGAATACGGGTGCGATAAAACATCCCATTTGAGCGTTTCCAAATATTTTTTTACAACTTTAGCGACATGAGGTCGAGCGTTGTCATGAAGAAGAATAACTTTATCATGTCTTTGCTCGTATTTCGGCCGTTTTTCTCGCAATGCATGGCTTAAACGAATCAATTGTAGCCGATACCGATCGCCTGTAATGAAATCGCCAGGTTTCAGTAACTCATAGTAAACAAGACTCTTTTGGTCCCACCAGATACAAAGCATGATCTTCGAACCATAAATGGTTCAGCTGTGGTGTTGAGGTCGATGGCAATGATTGACCGAGTTTAGCCTAGTATTTTTTCTTCTTGGGGTTGTCATAGAATATCCATTTTTCATCTCCAGTCACAATCCGATGGAAAAAACCTTTTCTGTTGTCTTTGAATCAGCTGTTCGCAAGTGAAAAATCACCTTTCAACGTCTCTCGGTTTCAGTTCATAAGGCACCCAATTTCCTAGTTTTTGAATCATTCCCATGGCTCTCAATCGTACAGAAACGGCTTGTTGTTACCCCCAATGATTCTGCAAGCTCCTCTTGCGTTTGACTCTGATTTTCTTCGAGTAATGCCTCTAATTCTTTGTCTTCGAATTTTTTTGGCTGTCCAGAGCGAGACTTGTCTTCAACGCTGAAATCTCCATCTTTGAAACCATTTCCTACATAATTTATCAGTTGGAGTAGTGTCATAAATTTCGACAAGCATTCGATAGGCTTCAGCCGCACTTTTTTTCCAATTAAAGCAGAAAATCAAAACCTCCCACAAATGCTGCTTGGTTAACAAATTCGACATTTCAATAAAAATCAAGGTTTTTGTATAAAACTCAAAGCGATATAAACTGAATATTATTAGCAGATGTTTAACCTTTCTGAAACCGTCAAAATCAGCCGTCACTATGAATCATTCACAATAGCTGGAGCCATCTTTAGGAAAACGGACCGAACTTTGTACTCTCAATACATAAATGTAAACGAACAAAAATAACAGGCAATAAATATATATGTAAAAAAATATAAATATATATTTAAATTATTTGATAGTAACTCTACGGTTTGTAAATATACATTTTTTTGTTATACTTTCTTTTGTGATTTTCAACCGAAATTTGTTTGTTAATTATTTGCTCTAATGTAAATTCGCGTACGAATTAAATATAACGATATTGTCATATTTGTTATTTTTTTTCTACTTTATCTGCAATTATTTTAAAAATTCCTGAACTCTTTTGAATGAAGGTCCCATGATAATTTTGAAATTCTTTGTTCATTATTTTTGCTACTTCCAATAATTCAGAAGAAGAATTTATTAATCTTCCTTTTGAAATGTAATTAATCCAGTCGTTTTGTGGATTAACTATCGTTTCAGTCGAAGTGCCTAAATGATTATACTTGTTTGCAAATCTGGATGCCGCGTAACCGGTAATTTAAGTCTCTCTTCTTGAATAATGTCAATAATTCTTCAATTTGATTTAATAATGCCAATTCTTGTAATGTAGGGGAGTAAGTAAATGAATTATTATCTATTGTGACGTGACGTTTTCCGTCCGTTACAAGAATCGGAAGATCCCGACCGAATAGCACGACTCTGGCGTCCTGAATCCTTCCACTTTTTACAAGACGAACCTATTTGCGCTCTCTTATTCGTTATTTCATCGATTTCGCGTTTGTTTCGTTTTATTTGCGCGCCCCGCAGATTTTGTGCGGTGATTTATCGTTTCTTTTCGTGCGTTATCGTACTGCGAATTTTGCAGGATAATTGGCGATCTCCTTGCGACCTTGGGAATTTTGTATAGAGGAAAAGAGAAGATTGATACCGAGAATCGGAAGAGGAATGATAGAGGATGGATTGGCCAGTGTGTCTATACAGGATGGGTAGCACGCAGGTGATATCGCTTCGCATTTCGATATCTTTGCTTTGGTTCGAGATCTGTTTTATCACCATTACAGACGCATGGCGACGGGGCCTCGAGGACAGCGGTCGGAGATGGCCACTCTACGCCCAAGTGTCGGTGAGAGACCCGGAGCTCGCAGAGCCCTCTCAGGAAAGGTCAGCGCCCAGAATCGGAACCGGAGACCGCGACTATGGGGATACCGACATCGAGAGGTGAGTCTTCCACGAATCTGAGATCCGGAAGGACTTCCGAGGCAGCTGAAGGAAACGTGGCGGCCCGGTCGAATTTCGCACGCTAGGACACAGGATGCGTAGTTGACACGGCGCAATTCGCGAAACTCGCAGAACGCGCACTAATTAGGCGCGAAAAGACCCTCTCGTGATAGCGATCACTGCGTGCTCCCGGAAAGATCAGCGTTTGTGCTGTGGCGAACGAGCGAGGAACACGGCCGCAGGACGCTAAGAGTGCCCAGGATAGCGAGCGAAAAGAAAGCCTGAGAGGACTACCGGGATGAGACGAACGTAACCAGTTTGCAAGGTTGCCAATTTCCGTGTCCGGGAGGTGCGCGTAATTATCGTTGTCGTATTCTGTGTGCGAGAGGCACGCAGTATTGTCGTACGTTGAATTTTACGTGATATTTCTTCTGAGCGCTTCTCGCGATGACTCATTGTAAAATTTTCGGGAGAGTTACTTTTCGCGTCCGCCTTAACCACAGCCTGATCAATTTATGAAATCTTATCGCATGCCGATTGATCTTGTATCGAAATTTTGTATCGTGATGTCTGTACATTCTCTGTCTATTTCCGGCATTTTATAAAGTCATTCGAAGCCTCGCGGATGAGCACGAGGTTATGCCGTGTTCGCGAGGAGATCGCAACCGTCTCGTATTCCGTCTCGTAGCGTCAGCTATTGTTCGTGCGATTTGCGAAAAATACTCTTACGTGGCGTGAGCTCGTGTCGTCGAGAAGTAGCGCAATTAATACGCTCCGCGTAGAGCGTATCAGAGCATGTGCGAGGCTATAGTAGCGCATTGCGATCGCATATTGTGTCGTGACCTTGTCAACGAGTACCAACGAGAGTCAGAACCTGATCAAATATATATATTTGTTATTTCTTCTTGTTTATAATTATATGATTTATTGCCGCCGTCTATTCGCTCCTCTCCACGGTTTTCTATCCTTGATCACGAACCGCCTTCTCTGCCGTCTTTCCGAGGCTAAACCGTCGATTACGAAAGCCATCGATGTTCGCAATTTAGAAAATCGCGTAGAGAATCTCCCGATAATTAATTTCGATAAAGAGTGGCACGCTCGCTTGTACCTGGCGCCCAACTATCGTTTTCGAGAGCAGGGCTCGCAGGAGAGACCGCATAACGACACGTTTTCTGTCGCATTTCCGATGAGGCCAAACGTAGGTTCGTTATAAAGACGGGAATTCTGCGTCAAGTCGAGAAAGAATTAGCTGCGAACGCGCGATGAAGTTGCGCCATATTCGTGAGTGCGATTGCACTATATATAATATCTATTAATAACAAATAAAATGTTGCATGCATAAATATAAAATCGTAAGAATTTCTCTCGACGGTAATTTATTCATTTATTTTTACAATTAAATCTAAAAAAAAGTGCAAATATAAAATAGATTGCATTATACTATTTAATATGTTATTATAAATAATATTAATTATTAATAACAGTAATGATTAATAATTATACAAAATAAGTTTAATTATAAACGTTCTCATGAATATCTACAATGTAATTACATTACCGCTAAAATTAAATATATAATTTATTTTCAATAAAATAATAGCACATTTGAGACCTGAAATTATGAATTAATTACAATTATATATTTTACTAAATTATTACTAAATTTTTACTAAATGTACAATCATATTGTTAAAATGTATGAAATTAATTAATTATATTTATATTTTCTTTATTTTTCAAAAGTAATTGTATTTTCCTGCTGTATTTTAGCATTGTCATAAGAAACTTGGGATGAATCTTTACAATATATTAGAAACATATTAGAAAATTAATTATTACAATTAGGTATATTCACAATATTAAAAAATTAATGTTTAAAATAATAATAAATTAATAATAAAATAATAATTTGTCCAGAAATTTAAAGTACTTATGTATATAATACATTTGCGTATAAATTTGAATTTCAATATTATTAATTATATAATATATAAATTATTGATTATTACAAAATATGTAATTTTTGGAATGTTTTGAAACTTTAATCAAAATATAGCTAAATAACATAAAACTAAAAAAAGAAAATATATATATATATATACAAAACATAAGAAAAAAAACATATTAAAATTATTATCGTTTCTAGAGCACAATGCGACAGAATTCACTGAGCTCAATGCATTGGACTCGAAGAGCATAATATCATTTCACTTGTAGGGTATGATGATGCAACAAAACTCTCTGATCTCGACGCAATTGAACCCACTGAGTTTAATATAGCACAATCTGCAGCAACTTGTGTACAATGTGTCGTAACATCTGTTCCTGTAAGCAATATGTATTCAATATGTTATTATATAGAACACACAGTACTCTTTAAAAGTAAATCAATAAATAGTGCCACATATATATAAATACCCAAATCATTCTCCACAATTATCTGAGCCTCCTCTACAAATTCCATTGGAATTGCATCTGGTTTTAGTTTCCTTTTCACAGGGCTATAAGCAGGCAATATCCTGCATAATAACAAGTATCCTTATATTGCGAAGAATCAAAGTGTTTGGAACAAACACGAGCTATATAAATAATTATAAATAATGTATTTTTTCAATTGTGTATTTTATTCATCTATTATTTTCTGTAAAGAGCATGAAAACCTGCACAGGATCTTTATGCGAAAATATTCAGTTCAATAGTCCTTCTGTAACTTTTAATACAAGTTTCATTATTTACCATGATAAAAAAGCTGCGCAGCAATGTCATAACGGTAACAAAATTTGCATTAAGAGTTACAGAATAGCTAGAATCAATTTCGACAATCAATTTCATGTGAGTGTGATTTTGATTTCTAAAATATTCAATGCGAAGAAAGCATGGGAGAATTAATTTTAATGACATATTATAAGAGATATCAATTTGAAATAATTTTAATTTAAATTATAAAGATGATCTAATAGATCGATGATCTAATAGAAAGTCAACATATATGTTTATTATGTTTTGTTATTAAAAGACATTATTTCTAACGGATGTTTTCACATTAAGATCCTATATAGGCTTTCATGCTTCTTATAGAAAATAATTAATTTGTTCATAAAGTAATTTTATTTCGTCTGTTTTATTAATTTTATTAATCTGTAGGTATTAATACTAATACATATCGATTTTTAAGTTTATGTTTTCTTTACACAAAAACTTTTCATTTTTCTATCATTTCATCTTTTTTTAGAAATGAAAAATACTTTATACCGATATCTTTGGTATTTCGGGAATTGTTTTTGCTTTTTTTTGCATACGACGGCATTTTAACATACTATAAACGCTTCGAAACACTATATAATCTCTGTATCATAGTACTTTCAATTATCGCGTTGTTAATGCGCCAATGATAATTTTAAAGATAACGGAATCTTGTCACGTTTCTCCTGTACAGAACGTGACGAAAATATGTCCGAAAATATATATGAGAAATGAGCATACTTTAGGTTTGTTCACGTCGCATGTTCCAACATTGCTCCTGTTATAGTTCCTACTCATTCTAAGCGCATTAGAGTGAGTAAGAATTATGATGAGAGCATGTTGGAGCATGCGACGCCACAAACCTTTTGTTTCTTAACCCATGCTGCCTACTATTTTCGATTGGCGAGTTCCGATTAGCTTCCACTTTTCTGCTTTCCGCTTTTCCGTCAAGGTGTGAACCCAGCTTAAGAAATTTACTATAGACACAACAGAGATACCAACAGCGTCAGGGCTATATGACTCAGTGGTAGAATGAAAGTCTACCAACTCGGAAGAGAAAACAGACCTGGAATTGAGACGAGGAGCACCCTGATATTTTTCTCTATTGTCAATTGTTTACAATACAATCGAAAATTTTCTCTCTGGCCAAAGTGAAGACAGTGAGGTTATGAGGTATCGCCATTGAGTGCAACGGGACCTAAACTTTTGGACGGTATTCGAATATTGTCACGCTAGTACTACTTTGAACTTGAACTGCTTGAACACAATGTGATATAATGTTTGTACACAAACGAGATTTTTCTCTGAGTTATGCGAACGTCGGCGAACATGAGCAAGTTGCAGTAAATATAAATTTCGTCTGGCCGGATTCGCCGTCATTTCATCGGCGAGCACTATATCAGAAGAAGAAGAAGAAAAGACAAATTTCGTACGCGTGTAATTGAAGTGACCTTCTTTGATTAGACATTCGCTTGGTGAGAATTTTTGTCATCTGTTGTATTTAAAAAAAAAGTTTGAGATATGACTGGTACCATGAGACAATTGGAGGAGCGTCAGCTCCCCGCAGAGGTGACGACAATGCTGTGGTCACCGAAGATGGATCTTTTAGCAATTAGCAATGTCAAAGGTTAGATTTAAAAGCTAATATTGTAAAGATTTTGTTTGATATTAATATTTATTTTCCTCCTTTTTATAATTATTCATAAAAAAAAATTGATTAAATTTTAACTTACAAAGGGAACATCAGGTGACGATTGTCGAGGATTTTGATGCGCTTTTTACTGTTTCTTGAGCGAAAAAAAAAACAATACATGTCCAGCCGTTTCAGCCATTAGTCCATTTTGAAGAGATCGATTTTTTAATTAAATAATTATTGTAATAATTTGAAAAATATATTGTATAGAAAAATATCAGTATTTTTAAATAAATTTCATTTTAATTCAATGTTATTAATTTTAATTACTTTTTGATTGTAATAAAATTTAATGAAATTACAAATTAATATTATAGATAATTAACACTCATTTATGAAATATTTATTGTTGTCATCAATAGATACACATCATTTTTTTTTTCATTCAACAGTGTAAAAAACATCAAAATCCCTTTTTTAGTGCATTTTCTTATTTTTATTATGAGAACTTTTACTGCATTTTCTTGTTTTTACTATGAGAAAATACAGAATTAAAAAATTCTTGGTGTTTCCTTTGTTAGATATTTAACGAATATTAATGAGAGAAAAAGAACTCTAATTGTTATCTACAATGTAAAATTTTATAGGTGAAGTCGTCCTTCATAGACTCACATGGCAAAGAGTATGGTTGTTGAGTCCTCAAGATGAATCTGATATCATAGCTCATTTGGCATGGAGACCAGATGGAAAACTGCTTGCGGTGTGCTACGAGATTTCCAAGCTATTGTGTCTTGTTGATGTTGAGACCAAAAATATTATTCACAAAACTAAATTGTCTACAAACGAATTGACTGTTTGTGTTAAGTGGTTACCACTGTCTAATTCTGAACATGAAAGTTCATTAATAAGTGATAAAACTAATAAACCTACAGGCGAATATCTGCCACTTCTGCCTAGTTTAATCAGAAGTTATAACGCAGAACCTGAGCGGAAGGAATTTTTGTCTCACATCCTGGATATGCTCTTTGTAAATATCATAAAGCACAATCCTAATAGGCAGCATTTGTAACTTTATTTATGATTAATAGTTATATGTATTTTTTTATAGATTGGTCAAAAAGATGGCACAGCATTAATGTATATTTTTGGCATGTTTTATTGTGGCACTATAACAGTAGGCCATGGACCAATCTTGCAAATTACAGGTGGATCTAATAACCCGATATGGATCACATGGAAGGATAATAATTCTATTAAGACAACTAGAGTATTTTGTCCATTATTTGAGAAAATAGAGTTTCTTAAGGTATCTTGAGAGTGATGCACATAGGCACGTGCTCGCACGCGCGCGCGCACGCACACACACACACACACACACACACACACACACACACACACACACACACACACACACACACACACACACACACACACATATTGCGAGTAATATATTCATAATAAAGATTTAAAACAGAA
>Ga0157363_1005622_pt1 | contig 11714 bp, 9 predicted proteins | sample AttsexASBM1_FD_111477 | JGI IMG/M metagenome (GOLD analysis project Ga0157363, IMG submission 111477) | Fungus gardens microbial communities from leaf cutter ant in Ribeirão Preto, State of São Paulo, Brazil - Atta sexdens ASBM1 | ecosystem: Host-associated > Fungi > Mycelium > Unclassified ...
CCAGGTGGTATCGCCACTCCAGTAGAGCCAGATGATAGCCGGTACCAGCACCACCAACGGCCCCAACTGCACCAGGCACGTCAGAATCATTAGCACGGTGAGCAAGGTGGCATAAGGGATGCCGGAAATCGCCAGGCCAATGCCGCCCAGCACACCCTGCACCAGCGCCGTCACCACCACACCCAGCGCCACGGCACGAATCGCTTGCCCAGCCAGCAGCACCGCAGCATCGCCGCGACGTCCGCCCATACGATAAGCGAAGTGACGAATGCCGTGGCCGACCTGCTCACCGCGCCAGTAAAGCAACACGCTAAACAGCAGCATCACAGCGAGGTGGATCATAAAGCGGCCGAAGTGGCCGGCCTGCGCCACAAAGAAGCCTGTGGTGCGGCCAATGTAAGGTTGCAGCTGATTTAAAATCGCCGTCCCGCCGCCATCGACCATTTTATGGTAGCTGGAGTAGGTTTTGTTGCCGATATAAGGAATCTCACGCAGCCAGACAAAGTCCGGGAAAACCAGATGGCGTTGCGTGGCCCAGGCAATCACCGGCGCGCTGTTGTCGATCAGGCTACTCACCAGCAGGGCAATGGGAATAATGAACAGCAGCAGTAATAGAATGGTCATGGCGATCACCGCCAGCGATCGTCGTCCCCACAGCAAATGCTGCAAACGGATCATCAATGGCCAGGTCGCAATCACCACCATGCTGGCCCAGGCAAAGCCCAGAATAAAGGGTTGTACCACCCACAGGCAGGCGATGATCATGATGAGAATGAACATCAACGAGAACAGCAGTTGCGGTAGATCCATACCGCGTTGCAGGCTTTTCATCACAACGTTTTGACCTCAATTAATCCTTCGTGGTGGACCGCGTGGGCCCTGATCAATGATGAGCTATTTCCTGAAAATTAAACAGAAAAAAGCAGGTGTCGCGGAGGTCTTTCCTGAAAAAACAGCAGCCATTAAAAAAATATGATAAAACCAGTGGTTGAAAAAAATAACCACGCAAACGTTTACAACATCTCGGTCACGCAATAATGATCCCACAGATTTCCCAGGCGCCAGGCCTCGTTCAACTGGTGCTGACATTCCTGCAGTCATTAAAAGAACAAGGCTTTACCGGCGATGTCGCCACCAGTTATGCCGATCGTCTCTCGCTTTCTACCGATAACAGCATTTATCAGCTTTTACCCGATGCCGCGCTGTTTCCGCGTTCGACGGCGGACGTGGCGTTAATCGCTCGTTTGGCAGGCGAAACGCGGTTTAACAGCCTGGTGTTTACCCCACGCGGCGGCGGAACGGGTACCAACGGTCAGTCACTCAATCAGGGCATTGTGGTCGACATGTCGCGCTACATGAATCGCATCCTTGAAATCAATCCTGAACAGGGCTGGGTGCGTGTGGAAGCGGGCGTGGTGAAAGATCAGCTCAATGCCTGGTTGAAGCCTTATGGATTCTTCTTCTCGCCGGAGCTCTCCACCAGTAATCGCGCTACCTTAGGCGGCATGATCAATACCGATGCATCCGGGCAGGGTTCGCTGGTGTATGGTAAAACCTCGGATCACGTGGAGGGATTGCGGGCGGTTCTGCTCGGCGGCGATATCCTGGATACCCGCGCGATGCCCACCGAACTGGCTGAGCAATTAGCAACAACACCGACAGCAGAAGGGCGTATCTATCATCAGGTGCTGAATCGCTGTCGTGATCAGCGTGATCTGATTCTGGACAAATTCCCTAAGCTTAACCGCTTCCTGACCGGTTATGACTTGCGTCATGTGTTCAGCGATGACATGCAAACCTTCGATCTGACGCGTTTGTTATGCGGTGCAGAAGGGACGCTGGCCTTTATTACGGAAGCGCGTCTGGACATCACGCCGATCCCGAAAGTGCGTCGTCTGGTGAACATCAAGTACGACTCCTTTGACTCTGCACTGCGTAATGCCCCTTTCATGGTGGAAGCCAAAGCGCTGTCAGTGGAAACCGTGGACTCTAAGGTGTTGAATCTGGCACGTGAGGATATTGTCTGGCATTCGGTAAAAGAGCTCATTACCGATGTGCCGGACAAGGAAATGCTCGGCCTGAATATTGTTGAATTTGCCGGTGACAACGGCGAATTGATTGAACAGCAGGTCAACAGTCTGTGCGGTCGACTGGATGAGCTGATGGCGCAGCAGCAGGGCGGTGTGATCGGCTATCAACTGTGTAATGATTTAGGCGGTATCGAGCGCATCTATAATATGCGCAAAAAAGCGGTGGGCTTGCTGGGTAACGCCAAAGGGCGCGCGAAGCCGATTCCGTTTGTGGAAGACACGGCAGTTCCGCCAGAACAACTGGCGGATTATATCGTCGATTTCCGCGCCTTGCTCGATAGCCATGGCCTGAGTTACGGCATGTTTGGCCATGTGGACGCCGGTGTTCTGCACGTCCGTCCTGCGCTCGACATGTGCGATCCGCAGCAAGAGATGCTGATGAAGCAAATCTCCGACGAAGTGGTGGCGCTGACCGCACGCTACGGCGGATTACTCTGGGGTGAACACGGTAAAGGATTCCGCGCGCAGTACAGCCCGGAATTTTTTGGCGAGACGCTGTTCAACGAACTGCGCGCAATTAAAGCCGCCTTCGATCCTGATAATCGCCTGAACCCCGGCAAGATTTGCACCCCGCTGGGCAGCAACGAGCCGATGATGCAGGTGGATGCGGTGAAACGCGGCACTTACGATCGTCAGATTCCGGTCACGGTGCGCACTGACTGGCGCGGCGCCATGGAGTGCAACGGCAACGGCTTATGCTTCAACTTTGATGCGCGCAGCCCGATGTGCCCGTCGATGAAGATTACCCGCAACCGTATCCATTCGCCGAAAGGACGCGCGACGCTAACGCGTGAATGGTTGCGTTTGCTGTCAGAGCAGGGCGTTGATCCCTCGCAGCTGGAACAAGCGCTGCCGAAACAGGGTGCCAGCCTGCGCACACTGATCCAACGCACGCGTAACTCCTGGCACGCGAAGCAGGGCGAGTATGACTTTTCTCATGAAGTGAAAGAAGCAATGTCAGGCTGTTTAGCCTGCAAAGCCTGTTCGACGCAGTGCCCGATTAAGATTGATGTACCGGGCTTCCGCTCGCGCTTCCTGCAGCTTTATCACACGCGCTATTTGCGTCCGATGAGCGATCATCTGGTGGCAACAGTAGAGAGTTATGCGCCTTTGATGGCCAAAGCGCCAAGGGTGTTCAACTTCTTCCTGAAGCAGCCGTGGGTGCGCGATCTGAGTAAAACCCACATTGGCATGGTCGATCTGCCGTTGCTTTCATCTCCAAGCCTGAAACAGCAGCTCGGCGGCCATCCGGCGATGAGTTTGACGCTGGAACAGCTTGAAGCGATGGATAGTGCGCAACGTGAAAATTGTGTGCTGGTGGTGCAGGATCCGTTCACCAGCTATTACGAAGCGCAGCTGGTGACCGATTTCGTCAAATTGATTGAGAAGCTGGGTTACCGCCCGGTGCTGTTACCCTTCTCACCCAATGGCAAAGCACAACATGTGAAAGGCTTCCTGCAGCGCTTTGCGCGCACTGCCGGCAAAACCGCCGAGTTTCTTAATCGTGTCGCCCAATTGGGAATGCCGATGGTTGGGGTCGATCCCGCAACGGTACTGTGTTATCGCGATGAATATCAGGAAGTGCTGGGTGAGCAGCGCGGTGAGTTCAAGGTGCAACTGGTCCACGAATGGTTGCAGCAAGCCCTTGATGCGCGCGCGGTGCAGACTGCCAGCGGCGAGGCCTGGTATCTGTTTGCACACTGCACTGAAGTGACTGCGCTGCCCTCAACGCCGAATCAGTGGCAGGACATCTTTGCGCGTTTCGGTGCGAAGCTGGAGAACGTCAACGTCGGGTGTTGCGGTATGGTGGGGACGTACGGACATGAGAGCAAGAACCTCGAAAATTCGCTCGGCATCTACGAACTCTCATGGCATCCGCAGTTACAGAAACTGCCACGTCAGCGTTGTCTGGCGACAGGTTTCTCCTGTCGCAGCCAGGTGAAACGCGCCGAGGGCAATGGCATGCGCCATCCGCTGCAGGCATTACTGGAAATGATGTAAACAAATTGTAGGAGTCGTCACAAAGCTGGATTAGAATATCCAGCCTGCGTGACGGACGAAATCACTCTGCAGGCTGGTGGCTTTATCCCACTCGCCGCTGAGCGCCAGTTGATGACACAAGCGAGTCAACGACAGGCGCGCCAGTTGATAGGCCTGAATACGGAATAAACGGTCGCGATCGGCATTGCCCATCTCCTGCACTAAGCGGTGATGGAGCTTGCCCATGGCATGCAGATAGCTTTGGTCGTCGCCGTTAAGCTCGCAGATTTCTGCCATGTCGAGACAGGTGTCGTTGAAGCGACGCAGTTGGTCAATAGTACAATCGGTGCGGTTGAGCTTAGCCTGAGCCATGTAGAAGTCGACGGTGATATCACGCACTGAAAACTTATATTCATCGATTTTGTGTTGTAACCAGGCTGAGACGGTAAGCGTCATGTCGCTACCTTAAATGGGTTAATGATAATCATTATCATATTCAACCGCGTCAGGAATGCAATTCCCGCAATGAAATTTTATTGATTTCCTTTGCCTGTTACTAAAATCGGCAATAACAATCTCTTTACATTGAAGAAAGACGTAACCTATCAATCATGACGATGTCGCAAAGTTGAATTTCTAAATTTTACGTCATTTTAACGGGTTACGCGGGTGTGGCGCGCACGGGAATGCCGCTCACAAGCTCGATTGAAGAGACTATGCTTAATAAAGCAACAGTAAAAAACAGCACGAGATGATTATCCCTGCAAAACAAGAGGTTGAAGTGGTATCTGATATCACTACCATAGGGGGATAGCCTGAAAAGGCCCAGACTTACGAGGTAGCACTATGTCATCAGTAAATGCAGCTTCCTTTTCACCCGACGATTTCGTCTGGAAAGGGCTTACGCTGACCGAATCGGCAGCGAAACAGATTCTTAACCTGGTTGAGGCGGATCCTGAAGTTAAGGGCCTTAGATTGGGTGTGAAGCAGTCCGGCTGTGCCGGTTTTGGGTACGTTATGGATCTGACAAAAGAGCCAGCCGATGACGACCTGACGTTTGAGCAATTCGGCGCAAAATTATTTGTGCCTCTTCAGGCTATGCCGTTTGTTGACGGTACCGAACTGGATTATGTCCGTGAAGGCCTGAACCAGATTTTTAAATTCAACAACCCTAAAGCTCAGCACGCCTGCGGGTGCGGTGAGAGCTTTGGCGTCGAGTAAGTAAAATGTCACGACACAGCGAAGCATCTGACGATGTACAAACGTGGGAAGGTAGCCTGAATTATAAAGAAGGCTTCTTTACCCAGTTGCAAACCGACGAATTGGCACACGGCATCAATGAAGATGTGGTGCGTGCTATTTCGGCCAAACGTAACGAACCTGAGTGGATGCTGGAATTCCGCCTCAAGGCTTTCCGTGCCTGGTTAGAGATGGAAGAGCCACACTGGTTGAAAGCTAACTACGCCTCACTCGATTATCAGGACTACAGCTACTATTCCGCGCCGTCTTGCGGCAACTGTGATGATAGCTGCGCGTCTGAACCGGGTGCGAAGCAAACCTCTGGCAGCGTCGCGTCAAGCGATTACCTGACCAAAGAAGTGGAAGACGCTTTCAATCAGTTGGGTGTTCCGGTACGTGAAGGACGTGAAGTCGCGGTTGATGCGATTTTTGACTCCGTATCCGTTTCCACCACCTACCGTGACAAACTGGCTGAGCAAGGCATTATCTTCTGCTCATTCGGCGAAGCAATTCACGATCATCCAGAGCTGGTGCAGAAGTATCTCGGTACTGTGGTTCCCCACAACGATAACTTCTTCGCGGCATTGAACTCTGCAGTGGCCTCAGACGGGACTTTTGTCTACATCCCTAAAGGCGTGCGTTGCCCGATGGAGCTGTCGACTTATTTCCGTATCAACGCGGCGAAAACCGGTCAGTTCGAACGTACCATTCTGATCGCCGATGAAGACAGCTATGTCAGCTATATCGAAGGCTGCTCAGCCCCGGTGCGTGACACCTACCAGCTGCACGCCGCAGTGGTTGAGGTGATCATCCACAAAAATGCCGAGGTGAAATACTCCACCGTACAGAACTGGTTCCCGGGCGGTGAAGGCGAGGGCGGTATCCTCAACTTCGTGACCAAGCGTGCGCTGTGTGAAGGCGACCACAGCAAGATGTCCTGGACGCAGTCTGAGACCGGTTCAGCCATCACCTGGAAATACCCAAGCTGCATTTTGCGCGGTGACTATTCCGTGGGTGAGTTCTACTCCGTGGCGCTGACCAGCGGCCGTCAGCAGGCGGATACCGGCACCAAGATGATCCACATTGGTAAGAACACCAAGTCGACCATCATCTCGAAAGGGATCTCTGCCGGTAAGAGTGAGAACACCTATCGTGGTCTGGTGAAAATCATGCCAACCGCGACCAACGCGCGTAACTTCACCCAGTGTGACTCGATGCTGATTGGTGCCGAATGCGGTGCGCACACCTTCCCGTATGTGGAAACGCGCAACAACACGGCACAGCTGGAACATGAAGCCACGACCTCGCGTATTGGTGAAGACCAGATGTTCTACTGCCTGCAGCGCGGCATTAGCGAAGAAGATGCGATCTCAATGATCGTCAACGGCTTCTGCAAAGACGTTTTCTCCGAGCTGCCACTGGAATTCGCCGTGGAAGCGCAAAAACTGTTGGCTATCAGCCTTGAGCACAGTGTGGGCTGATGCCACACGCGTTGCCGGAAGCAATGTGAAGGAAAGAGTATGTTAAGCATTAAAGATTTACAGGTTAGCGTTGAAGACAAAGAGATTTTGCGCGGTCTGAACCTTGAAGTGAAACCAGGCGAAGTCCACGCCATCATGGGCCCTAACGGCTCAGGTAAAAGTACCCTGTCTGCAACGCTGGCAGGTCGTGAAGATTACGAAGTGACCGGTGGTTCTGTCAGCTTCCATGGCAAAGACCTGCTTGAGCTGGAGCCAGAAGAGCGCGCGGGCGAAGGCATCTTCATGGCGTTCCAGTATCCGGTTGAAATCCCGGGCGTTAGCAACCAATTCTTCCTGCAGACCTCTGTGAATGCGGTGCGCAAATACCGTGAGCAGGAAGAGCTGGATCGTTTTGATTTCCAGGACTTCATCGAAGACAAAATTAAACTGCTGAAGATGCCTGAAGATCTGCTGACCCGTTCAGTGAACGTCGGCTTCTCCGGTGGTGAGAAGAAGCGTAACGACATTCTGCAGATGGCTGCTCTTGAGCCAGAACTGTGCATCCTGGATGAAACCGACTCCGGTCTGGATATCGATGCGCTGAAAATCGTCGCTGAAGGCGTTAACAGCCTGCGTGACGGTAAGCGTTCATTCATTATCGTGACCCACTACCAGCGTATCCTGGACTACATCAAGCCAGATCACGTGCACGTGCTGTATCAGGGCAAAATCGTTAAGTCTGGCGATTTCTCGCTGGTTAAACAGCTGGAGGAGCAAGGCTATGGCTGGCTTACCGACGAAGAGTGATAACGCCCTGCAACAGTGGCATCACCTGTTTGAATCGCGCGGTGAGGTGCGTTCTCTGCAGGCACAGCAGCACTGGCAGCAATTAATGCGTGTCGGCTTGCCGACCCGTAAGCATGAAAACTGGAAATACACCGCGCTGGATGGCCTGTTCGCCAACCAGTTCGTGTTGCCAGAAGCGCAGACCGTGACGGCGGAACAGGTTGCTGAGCTGGCGCTACCGGTGGATGCGGTGCGTCTGGTGTTTGTTGATGGCCGCTTCCAGCCTGAGCTGAGCGCGCGCGACACCGATCTGTTTGACGTGCAGCACAGCCGTGCGGCTGAACGCCGCCCGTTGCCGGCTGCGGTGCAGCCAGAAGTGTTCCTGCATCTCACCGAAAGCCTGGCGGAAGAAGTGACTTCCATTCGTCTGGCGCGCGGCAAATCGGCGGCACGTCCGCTGTATTTACTGCACATCACCAGCGGCAAAGCCGATGCGCTGAACACCGTTCATCACCGCCATCATCTTGAGCTGGAGCAGAGCGCCGAAGCTGAAGTGATTGAGCATTACGTGACGCTGAACGGTGCGGCCCACTTTACCGGTGCACGCTTTACCTTTGCTGTCGCCGACAATGCCCAGCTGAAACACATCAAGCTGGCGTTCGAAGAGAGCAGTAGCTATCACTTTGCACACAATGACATCGTCATTGGTCGTGATGCACAGGTCAGCAGCACCAGCTTCCTGCTGGGTGCTGGCTTGTCTCGTCACAACACCAGCGTGCAGCTCAACGGTGAAAACACCCAGCTGTCACTGAACAGTCTGGTGCTGCCGATCAACGCAGAAGTGGCGGATACCCGCAGCTATCTTGAACACAACAAAGGCTACTGCCTGAGTCGTCAGCTGCACAAAACCATCTCGCGCGATAAAGGCCGTTCGATTTTCAACGGTCACATTAAAGTGGCGAAGCATGCACTGAAAACCGACGGACAGATGACCAACAATAACCTGTTGCTCGGTCGCCTGGCGGAAGTGGATACCAAGCCGCAGCTGGAAATCTATGCGGATGACGTGAAGTGTAGCCATGGTGCGACCATCGGCCGTATCGACGATGAGCAGATGTTCTATCTGCGCTCGCGTGGTATCCCTGAAGATGCCGCACAGCAGATGATTATCCATGCGTTCGCGGCTGAATTGACCGAACTGCTGGAAGAAGAACCGCTGCGCCAGCTGGTGCTGGAACGCATTAGCGCGCGTTTCCCTGGAGTTGAGTTATGACTTTCGATCTCGAACGAATCAGAGCGGAATTTCCGATTCTGAAACGTGAGGTCAACGGACATCCGCTGGCCTACCTTGATAGCGCGGCCAGCGCTCAGCGCCCGCTCGCGGTCATCAATGCGGAAAGTTATTTTTACCAGCACGGCTATGCAGCCGTGCACCGTGGCATCCACTCGCTCAGTGCGCAAGCCACCACCGATATGGAAAACGTGCGCACCCAAGCCTCGCGTTTTCTCAATGCGGCATCGCCAGAAGAGATAATCTTCGTTAAAGGCACCACTGAAGGCATCAATCTGGTAGCCAACAGTTGGGGCGGCAGTCAGCTGCAATCGGGCGATAACATCATCATCACGGAGATGGAGCACCACGCTAATATCGTGCCGTGGCAGATGGTGGCGCAGCGTACCGGTGCAGAGATTCGTGTTCTGCCGCTTAACGAGCAGGGCGAACTCGCTCTTGAGCAGCTGAGCGGGCTGATTGATAGCCGCACGCGCCTGCTGGCAGTGACACACGTTTCTAACGTGCTCGGTACAGTCAATCCGGTGAAAGCCATCGTGGCGCAGGCGAAAGCCGCGGGTGTTGTCACGCTGGTGGACGGTGCGCAGGCGGTGATGCATCACAAAGTGGATGTGCAGGATATCGATTGCGATTTCTACGTCTTCTCTGGCCATAAAATCTATGGCCCGACCGGCATCGGCGTGTTGTATGCGCGTAAAGCGCTACAGGAGATCATGCCTCCCTGGGAAGGCGGCGGTTCAATGATCGATCAGGTGATGCTGCCAACCGGCACCACCTGGAACAGCACGCCATGGCGTTTTGAAGCTGGCACACCGAATACCGGTGGCATTATCGGCTTAGGCGCGGCGCTGAACTGGATCAGTGAGCTGGGATTGGATGTCATCAACGAACGTGAGACCTCTCTGATGCGTTACGCATTAGATAAGCTCGCGTCGGTACCCGACCTGATTATTTACGGTCCGGCACAACGCAGTGGCGTGGTGGCATTCAACCTTGGTAAGCATCATGCCTTTGACGTCGGAAGTTTCCTCGATCAATACGGCATTGCCATCCGCACCGGACATCATTGCGCTATGCCTCTGATGCGCCACTATGCGGTGCCCGCAATGTGTCGTGCCTCATTTGCGCTGTATAACAGTGAAGAAGAAGCCGATCGCCTGGCAGCAGGTTTGACGCGTATTCATCGTCTGCTGGGCGGTTGAGCAGATTTCAGGAGTTATCCATGGCGAATTTGCCAGAAAAAGAGAAGCTGGTGCGCAACTTTAACCGTTGCGCAAACTGGGAAGAGAAGTATCTCTACATCATTGAACTCGGTGCGAAATTACCAGAATCCTCTGAAAGCTTACAGCAGCCAGAGTATGTGATTTCGGGTTGTCAGAGTCAGGTGTGGATCCGCATGACCCCACAAGCTGATGGCACCATCGCCTTTGAAGGCGACAGTGATGCCGCCATTGTTAAAGGTTTGATTGCGGTAGTATTTAGCCTCTACCAGGGCTTGCAAGCGCAGGAGATTCTCGCGCTGGATGTCGGTCATTGGTTCGCAGAATTAGAGTTGACTCAACACCTCACTCCTACACGTTCTCAAGGATTGGAAGCGATGATTCGCGCGATCCGTCATAACGCTCAAAGCCTCAGCTAAGTTACACTCTCCAGACCCCGGCATGACCGGGGTCTGTTCCATCCGACAAAGAGAAAATTGCATGAAACCAGCGTTACGTTTAGCCGGTGCATTGCTGTTGTCCTGCTTCGGACTTTCTGCACCTGCATTTGCAACGGAATATCCCCTGCCGGCCGATAACAGCCGTTTAATTGGCGAGAATACCCTGACCACTGTCCCTGACGACAAACGGCCCTTAGAGAGCATCGCAGCGCATTATAAGATTGGGATGCTCGGCATGCTGGAGGCCAATCCTGGCGTCGATCCCTGGCTGCCCAAAGCGGGGACGCAACTGACGGTTCCATTACAAATGCTGCTGCCTGATGCACCCCGTGAAGGTATCGTCATCAACCTTGCGGAACTACGTCTCTACTATTATCCGAAAGGGGAGAATCGCGTGGTGGTGTATCCGATCGGTATTGGCCAGTTGGGCGCCGCGACACCAAGTATGGTCACCAGCATCAGCCAGAAAATCCCCAATCCCACCTGGACGCCTACCGTCAATATCCGCAAACGCTACGCGAAAGAGGGCATCACCTTACCGGGTGTCGTTCCGGCCGGGCCAGAAAACCCGATGGGCCTGTTTGCGATGCGTCTGGCGCGTGGCACCGGCCAGTATCTGATCCATGGCACCAACGCCGATTTCGGTATTGGGATGCGCGTGAGCTCAGGCTGTATTCGTTTGCGTCCGGATGATATCGAAGCGCTGTTCAACAGCGTACCAAAGGGAACGAGAGTGCAGATCGTTAACGAGCCGATCAAGTATGCGGTGGAACCGGATGGCAAGCGTTACGTTGAGGTGCATCAGCCGTTGTCGCGCAATGAGAAGGACGATCCGCAAACCATGCCTATTGCGTTGACTGCGAAATCTAAGGCATTTATCAATAGTCAGAAGAGTGATACCGCACTGATCAAAGAGGCGATGGCGCGTCGTTCAGGGATGCCTGTACTGGTGAGCAGCGGCGAACCCGTCACGCAGGACACGGTGTTGCCGGATGTGCTGCAAACACAGCAGAGTGGCGCTGGAGCAGGACAAGCGACCATCAGTCAGGCGATGGGTGAGAGCGGCGAGAAACCCTGATTCAGAACCAAAATCAGGACAAAAAAAATGGTGCCACATGGGCACCATTTTTCAAACCAGAACTCTTACTTACGGTAAGAGTGAGCCTGGTTGTCCAGACGCTGGTTAGCGCGAGCTGCGTCATCTTTAG
>Ga0157363_1005623_pt1 | contig 11713 bp, 10 predicted proteins | sample AttsexASBM1_FD_111477 | JGI IMG/M metagenome (GOLD analysis project Ga0157363, IMG submission 111477) | Fungus gardens microbial communities from leaf cutter ant in Ribeirão Preto, State of São Paulo, Brazil - Atta sexdens ASBM1 | ecosystem: Host-associated > Fungi > Mycelium > Unclassified ...
AACAACGTTTAACTTACATTTAATTTTAAATTTAACGTTGAAATACAGTTTGTGTATGAGCAGTTTTATTTTACATAGAGAAATTAGTATTCCTTTTTATTTATCACTGTAACTTTCCTTACAATTAAATTGTTATATGTAACGAAGATTTGATTACATCACTACGTAATTACGTCATAGGTTTTATCTTTCTTTTTTTGTACAATTTCTTAGCACACAAAATATGTACCAAGACATATATAACATCAAGATATGTATAATAATAAAAAATACACATAAAAGATGAAACGCGCGATTAAGTACTATCTATGAAACATAAATTAGGAGCTAAATCTTTTTTAACATGTACGAAGTTTTATCTCTTAATGATTTATACATTTTTGAAGTAACGCAAGAACAGGATTTAATTAAACGTAACATCCAGCATATTACATTCTACGATAATTTGATTTGATTATCGATCTATTGTATTTGCAATTAAATATTCGACACACTCGCAAATATCAATAGGTACTTTGAATTCCATCTTTGAAATGTCTTTCCTCTTATTTTCGAGTAAGGGAATCTCTTCTTTGTTTTCCATAAGTGTCCATGTTGATAACAGATAAGGGAAAAATCTGGAAATTAAAATTACACATTAGAATAAAATGATGATTCTTTTTATCATTGAAAGGCAAGAATTGGTGGTATAATTTCAGTACCTATCTAACGAGAAAAAAGAGAGAAAAGGATTCACATCCTTTCGTTTCACGGAGCATCCTGAGTGGACGATGTGTCCGCATCACGACTCGATGCATTCGTTCCATCCGTGGCGCCTTGCCTCTCCTCGTCATTCGCGTGGCAGAGTTTTCGATGCTTGTGTACGAAGTAGTAACTGGGGAATTTGCAACCGCAGATCTTGCAGGGATAGTACTGCACATTCAAATCCAACAATCTGACCTCTCGTCTGTTTCCACGCGCCGCGGCATCTTGCCGCGACCCGTGATTAACACTGTCCCCGCTGCCTCCACCATTGTTGTCATTGCTAGTCGTCTCATTGGCAATCCTCGTTGGCAATAAATGCCGCTTAGCGTGTTTCCTATAGCAATATTGTGACTTGAAGGTATGCTTGCAATAGCCACAAGTATAACAACCACCGTTGTTGCCGCTGTTACTGCCATCATTGCTAGAGTCGTTGCTGGGACTACGCGTACGGCTTCCTTCTCCTCGCGTTGCAGGTCCACCGTTCTCGTCGTTCTCGCTTGACGGATCCTCGCCCTCTGTCAACTGACAGTTCCTTAACGGGCGTGTTGCGGCATTATGCGGCTCGTGCGACGTCGACGACGAATAATTCTCATTCAATACACGATGGAAGCGCACTGGTCCATCGCAACACGCGATGTCGTATACCACGGAAAAGACAGTGCTCGTGGTAGAAGCCTCTTTTGTGCTAGAGATTGCGTTTCGAGCTCGACGACGAGACAAACGCGCTCGGTCATGTTCCGATATCGCAGCATCATCATTATCGTTGCTATCGTTACTGCTGCTGCGGTTACGATTTGATGCTTTGCTGTCGGCGGATGTCGCAGTACATGATTTATTTAGCTGATCATTAGACGATCTGATGGAACAATCCTCTTCTCCTCGTTGAGCTTCGTGTTCCGTCGATTTGTCGTTATTGTGATGCATGGGCGAATGTGTTTGCGACACATAGGATGGAGCCGGTGAAATCGACCGCGACGGCGATGGTGCTCTTGTCGTAGAACTCGCCGTGCTGCTCACGGCGAACGCGGTGAATGCAGCTGCGGCTGCAGCCACGAATGGCAGAGTGGAAACGGTAGACACTATCTCCGGTGTTCTCGATCTACTGGAATGCAATCTCGGACGTTTGTGGTGCGTCACGGTCGGCGAGGACTGCGGCGACTTTGACATCTCACCAGCGCTGCAAACATTCATATAATTTTCTATTAATCTTGAAGTCTAGAATAATATTTTAATCCCCTTTAAAGAAAATATTGTTATATTATCACTATACTTGTTATGTATTTTGGTTATATTAACATAGATATTATTACAATTGACAATGAGAATCATTTGCATCAAATGTACGATGTGCTACTGTTCCTGAAAGTCGAGAGAGAGAGAGAGAGAGAGAGAGAGAATTTATTTAAGTTAATTTATTTTTGCACAGCAATAATATATTTTAATTTTTCTTTAGAACAACGTATAAGCTATAACTGAAACGGAATAAAAATTGAAAATTTAAAAGATAATTCAATAAATGTTTAAATTCTCTTTTCCGCATAAGAGAATTTTTAATCACTGTAGTATGCCTTGGCTAAATAAAAACTCGTTATAAGATGAAATCTTATTGGTTTAATCTCATTATTGCCTGTAAGATTTCCAACATGTGAAAGAGATAGGTACTTATAAATCTTCTGATTTAAACTTTAACACTGGGACAAGGTCGCGCAAAAAGATTCGATCGCATATTGCGAACCTATAATGCGCGCACTGCTCCTGCTTTTCTCTCGGCACGACGACATTGATTCCGGGTGGTACGGTTGGTTGCATCAATGGCTGCATCGACGGTGGCAGATGCGACATAGCAGTCGGTGCCGGGGCGGTTGGTGGATATGCAAGCGGGGTTGTAGGGGGCCAACATAGCGGTGGGCCTACTACCAGCCTGCTCGGTATAGGTCGTAGGATGCTACCGGTCGTTCCCGGTGGCGATCCGGGCGTCGTTGACGCGGATGTCGGCATCGGCGGCGTTGGCAGAGGTGGTGGTGCTCGCAGCCTTAATAGCGCGGCTCTGCATTGTTCCAGTGCACCCGGCATGTGCAGCAAATGCGTCGCTAGTAGCACGCTATAAACATTATCCAACGTCACCTCCAGTCGTCCAGTGTACATATAGTTGAGCAACGGCGCGAATGCCTCTCCACCTAAATCAGATTGGGAATCGGGATATGTTAATGCGAGTTAAAATCAAATATTCACCTCTTATTTTTGTTTGTCTTGTAGAGTAAGATCAAAGCCTAGTGACACGTATAATTTTCTAGATGGAGAATTTAGTCTGCTAGGAGAGAGATAATCGGTATTTCTAACTTTAAAGTATCCGTATAGCTTCTCACTCTTTATGCAAATACTTAGATACATTAGTAGTCGTATTGGAAAATACTCTGTTTGCTGGGATTTGGTTCACAAGTGGTGAATTAAGATACGCTTTAGATTGCTTTTGAAATTGTGATTTTTATTGACGTAATTATTTAACGAATTGAATTATTTTATTAGAGAACGTTTGCAATACGAATGGAAAATGTTTTGTTTGCAAACACTACGAAAATGGACTTACGCCACTTGTGAACCAAGCGATTCAATTATTGGATTGGATTGGATTGAATTGGGTAACTATATTGGAAAATCCCAATGAGAGATTGGAAGTAACAATAGCACACTGTGCGACCACTGGAAGTTTGTTAATTATTCTGTTTCGTTGTTGGCTTACTGTTATTACTTAAAAGTAGTTTCGAAAGCATTGCATTTTGTTGTGTTACGACATAAAATCGAAAGAGCAGAAAGTATTAACACCAATAAATAATTCTTTGAAAACTTTAATTGTAATATCGAAATTAATATCAATACATAATCCTTTGAAAACTTTAATTAAATAATTTACAAATATGATTAAAAAGATATGATTAAATATTCTAGCGGTATTAAATAAATTTCTTCTTGCAAATTTTTTAGATTTTATAAATAAATATTGAGAGAGGGCAGTATTGTAAAGTCTTCTATTGACAATTCTATCTGAGATAATAAGTGTGTCATTAGAGTGATCTCTAACTTGTTGTGGTCTATATTTACCGATGGACGAGACTGACACGGAAGTGACCGGTCGCTGTGATTGCCCGTTGGTCGCCGTGACGGCGACGGTACAAGTAGGATCAAAGGGCGAATTCGACGTTGTCGTCGCCGTCGTCGTCGCCGCGCTCGTCAGCAGGGCTTTTAGATATCCACTGTGAGCCGCGAGTACACCTTTGTGTGCTACAAATTGGTGCTCGCCCTCATTGCCGACTCGTACCACCGTGTCAGGTGGTGAGAACGTGTCCTGAAGACAGGGATAGCTACTACTGGTGGCACCGCCACCGAACCACGCTCTGTATAAACCATACATCGTTGTTCAACTCTTTGTAAATTCAACACTTTAAATTCTCTTGACTCGAATTTCTCACAGACGTTTAAATCAACGCAAATCTTAACGTCGTTTGTGACACAGAGAGGAAATGGATAGGAGCTTTGCGATTAGAACGCTGATCGCTTCGTAGATCGTAACAATTGATGTCGTCATCATTATTCTCTCGCAAATTCTACAAAGCGGAGTTGAAGTTGTTTTACGTATTCCCTTATGATATGATTGAATCTCGAAAATTGTGTCGGGATAATCCGGAAATTACCGTTCGAACTTTCTCACACGAGATCAGCGAGTGTATAAATTGATCGAGATACCACGATCTTGAATTAGATGCGGTACCGTTCTCACGAACACTCTCGACACGGGCCTCTCGATCTCGCGACTCTTCGTGATTTGAACGCCGGAACGCCGGAACGCCGGCTAGCGGGCGCACCATCGTCGTACTGTTTATCAGCTGCGCGTAGACGCGCTTCGCTTTTTGCGAGCTGAGCTTCTACCACCTACGCCGCTCCGCGCCGCGTGGGGTTGGCTCAACCCCCTTCGGAGCGACCGAGAACCGCCCCCAACGAACGCAGATTGGCGGCGTACGTCGCGATCACGGCCGAGTCGCACCTGCGCTCGAAGGATCAGTCTTCTCTATCGCGATATTACAGGATATGCGCTCCTGATCGCCCTCGTTTTTCGCACGATACGCGAGGGATGCGAAGAATTCGAGTCGAAAGGGCTTCGAAAGATTCTATTGCATCTCGTTAGAAAAGGGATGCTATTAATTACTCTTTTTACATTTGCATCATTTATACCCCAATTAATTCCTCATTGAGATCAAAGCCAAGAATTAGATAATAATTATTCGGATAAATTACGATCTTCCTCCTTTTTGTGCACGATTGAAAATTTTTGCATTAAGCGTGAACAAGACATCTATAGTCTATATAATAATAACGTGGAAAGTCACGGCATAATTATAAGACACACGAAGGATATAGGTATAGATAATATATCGATCGCGATACAAACGCGTGTATATCATTTCAAGTATCAGGATGCAACAATGCCATCACGCTACGTTATGATTATGAGGCTCGAGATAATAACACGTTAACTTTACATATTGAAAATCATATGAGAATCTTGAAACTTGGATGTTATTTCTCCCCAATATTGCGTGAACGAATATTAATTGATTGAATGTTAATGGATATTAATAAGAATATTAGGATATTAATAATTGGATAAATATTAATTGGTTGCGTACGAAGATTGTATTGGAAGAAGAGCTCGCGATAATAGAAATACCACAGTCGAAATATTACATTGTTCAGTTAATAATTGCCAGTTAGATCTCTCAGTTTTCAATCTACGAGATATTTGGCGATTCATCGATATTTCTTAAATTAAAGATGAGTTTAAAAACTGAACATTCTCTTAGAAAAAAAGAAAAAAAAATAGTATTCGTATAATTGTGATAATCGACTTTGTAGTTAAAAAAATATATATATAGAAATTGTTTTCGTTTGTTCTGAATTGTTTTGTGTGACGAGAAGGTAGCATCTTAATTGTAGCATTTATGCGATAGACCTAACTTATTTGTCGGCTTCAAATGAAACGTTAAACGCGATGTGGTACAAAGTGAGCGATAGGAAAAGACGAATAAAGAAGAGAGGAGAAAGGAAACGTCTTTCGAGAGCCGACTGGATAATGAGAGGAGAGGAGCGCTCTCGTCTTCTGGAGAGCGATCTTTCGCCGCGAGATGCGTCTTTTGCCGGTCTCTTGCTCTCTCTCTCTCTCTCTCTCTCTCTCTCTCTCTCTCTTGCTCCGAAACCCTCTTGCCCGCGCCTGGCCTGGCCTCTGATGTTTTTCATCAAATTAACTCTCGCAGCATGAGAGAGAGTACGCGCTTCTCTTCACTCCGCGGCGCCGTGTTTGCATAATATCGTTTATAATTCAGCTCGCGCTGAATTCCACTTTATTCCGGAGCCACGATCGTTCGCTCCGGCCCTCTTCTTCGTTCTTTTCTCGTATACTCTCCACCCTGGAGAAGGCACCCTGCTCCACCTCTCGCGCGCGCGCTGGGCGCTCGGTGCCGCCACGAGACCACCTTTGCTACTTGTCCTCTCCCTATTTTTCATCTTGTCGACGATTTCGGTTTTCATTTACACGAGGAAGCCGAACGATATTTGCCCCATTTATTTTTTATTTCTTCAAGAGGGAAATTGAATGGCAGTTGAATGGCAGAATTATACGATCATTGGTGACTAGGGTGATCATATTTCTTCTTTTATATATGAAAAGAAAAAGTTTAATACCTGTATCAGACTAGAGATTGAGATTGAGGTTGAAATTAACTAGTCAGGTAGAAGGAAAACCAATATCAAGTTTAATGAACTTTGCTTTGATTGGTCAAATTCAATCTCTTTCTGATTTCTGGTCTGATGCTCGCTCGTTCTTTTATTGTAAATATAATAAGGTTTATAATATACACAAAATATCTGAAATATCTGTTTACTTTGTATTTTTTGTCATAAGAAAATTATTTGTCTGAGCTTATATATAAGCTAATACGATGGCATAAAGGAAAGCATTTCTTTTATTCTACCTCACTCTCTTCATTGACTTCTGTTAGTCAATTTAGTCGGCGATTTTTTGTGCTACGCTCGCGTCCATAAACAAGTCCAATCATCATTGGTGAGAATCCGAGGGTTCAGAATAGAGCGATTACGTGCATTTCCCAGGAGGCCGTCGTCCCAAATCAGAGCTAACAGAGGCAACACCCCTCCGCGCTTTCCGTTTGTCTGCTTGTCGTCTCTACCCTCTATCGCAACATTGTCGCGATCAGCGAGTATCGTCGAGATTATTACAATAGCAATCAATGTCGAATACAATAGACAAGTACTCTTAGAGAATAATCAGTTTCCTGATAAAAATGTATCACGTAAATGCGTTTCTCGCAGATATCTTCGCTAAAGTGTCCATAACACGAAACATAAATGATAGAAATAACAATAATAGAGAGTATAAAATAAAAATTTATAATAGTAATGAACTAAAATAAAAAATTATTTAATAATGAAAATAAGAATTGTATAAATAGCAAAATCAAGTTACTTATATATTGTTTAGTTAAATATATAAGGAAAACTTGTGAAAACAAAAATAATGAGTATAAGTGAAAAATATTATATTCGCATTAAGGTTATTTTAAAAAGATACGTTTTCGTTTAATTGGCTTGTTCGCCATTATCAATGATCAGTTTAATCGGGAAAATGGGAATTCGCGCGTATAGGGCCCCGGAACTCTCCGCACCGGAAATAATCGAGGGCGGTGGAAGAAGAGTACACATCGACGAGGAGGGGATCCTCGCTCCCGGGATCGTCTCTCGAGGAGACGAAAGAACGCTCGCGGTTTAATGCTTCCAACGTCAGTCGAGACAAGCTAAGCAAACACTTTTCGCGATATTACCAGGCTCTGTGCACGGACTTACCGCATGTTCTCCGCCGCGTTTCCGCAGGAGCTTTCCCTCTCCCACTCTCTCTCGTTTTCTCATCTTCCTCATCCTTCTCATGGTTCTTTGTGTTCTCTTCTAGGAGGAAATAAGTCACTTTCCATTTATTTATTTATTTTTTTTGCGCGTTATCGACTTTTCTGACAAACGATATAATTAACTGTCTGTGCAGGAATATAAATTCAAAAGTAATGACACAGTATAACAACGATATATATTATATTCGTTTTACAACTTTTTATCATGACTTAAAGTAATAATAAGTAATAAAAATTGTTGTGCTACTTTTATGCGCATATTTAAGTAATAATAATAATAATAATAATAGAAAGGAAGTCTGTTGTGAAGATCGAGAGATCAGAATTACTAATCATATTTATTGTATCACCATGCGGTGATATACATATATTCTTCAGGATCAATAATGTGATTGCAATACGCTCTTTGCTTGGAAATTGGACATTTTCTGGAAAATATGAATTAAAAATGCTTTAGTTGAAATGTCAAATTTATTTACTTTGCTAAATAAACTTATTTTCAACTGAATAATTTTTTGATAGACTTCCGACGAGGTAATATAGGAATATATGGAAGCATCATATTTTAGTAGGAAAAATTGATGAAAATATCGCAAACACGATCTCAACAGAGAAATTTGTTTACAAGTAAATAAAGATGTACAGGTAAATAATACATTTTCTAGAAAAATATATATTTTTTTTAGAAAAAGCATATTTGGATGAAGTTTGAAGTCGAATTATTATTAATAATATATTATTTTAAAATATTAATGTTTATAAAATTAACACACATTTTCTTACTAAATATTTCTATTTGTTAATAAAATAGAAGATTCAAGGTTCTTTTTCCTGATTGAAATCCAGAGCAGTGTTGTCAGTATTGGATTAATAACACGGAGACACGCGAGAAAACGATAATTCGATAACAAATAAATAACGAGGGAGAGGACTTGTTCCTAGATCATATACGTTATAATCGCGTAGAGTAGTCATAGCAAATTGCTGGGAAAATTAAATGCCCGGGGATTCGTTCGTCATGCCGGTCAACGGGTGATGATAGCTATGAGAACGATAGGGGTGAACGGGGATGAAAACACGCGCGCGCGCACTTGGCACGAGCTAATTAGCGTCTTGATTTACTTAATCCCAATTAATGCCTCCGTTTATGCCGTATCTCCCTCGCCCCCCTCTCTCTCTCTCTCTCTCCCTCCCTCTCCATGTTCTTGTGTGCATTAGGCGGTATGCAGGAGCGCTATCGTTTGAATTCGGCACGGGCGGCGCGTTTCCGCTCCGCAAATACCGCCGGATTATCTCCGTGTGGATACACACGGTACGGCTAATGTGCCGAGGCCGCCGGAAACTCTTCGGTGTTCACCTGTACGAATTAACGCTACTTAACGTTGTTACGTAGCTGTCGACTCGTCTCATCTGTTTCTCCGTCGTGGTTATCCATCCGTTCCGTATAATTGCACGATAAGGTAAAGGACGTTATTTTGTGCGTTCAAGATAATAGAGTAATGGGAGTGGCAGAGAGAACCAGAGTCCGAAGTAAATTCTGTCTTTTCTTTTTATATGAAAGAAATTTAATGTTATAATAATATTGAAAAGATATCGCAAATGTCATTTCAGCGATACTGTAATTTGCTTGTCGCATTGTTAAATCTTTAGAAATGACGAAATAAATTTCAACTTTTAATTATTGAATGTGCTATGTGGATGTGACAAATAAAAAAAACTTAGAAGACGACGTTTCCTAGCGTTGGAAATGGATTTCTAGAGAAGATCAGCCAGAAAATCAAGAATGGAAAGAGTAACAAACAACCGGATCAGAGAAATGATAAAGGTGGAAACAACCATAATCTGGAAGCGGAATGTCGGAAGGCATAGAACGTTATAAAACCGACATATATATATTTTCGATCTCGTTTTCATTCGATTAAAGCTGATGAATAACAGTCAAATTTTTTTAAAATTATTTCTTTGTTTCATTACAGTTACACTAATAAGATTATTAATATCTCTCTTTCTCGATATGATAATGGTCGTAATAAATTATATCGTTATAAATAGATATCAGAGTATTAAATTATTAATAACAAAATCTCACGGGATGAATTCGTAATATCGGCACGCATAGATCGATATTGCACTGTCCATTCTCCATAGTGATATATACTTTATATCGTTTCCGAGGACATCATGGTAGGCTAATCACCGTAATTCAATCAGCCGACGAGATGTTTTAAAGGGTCGCGCGCCCGCGGGAGAGTGGACCGACGGTTTCGTCATCAACGACAGTGTAACCCCCGCGCTTCCGCTCGTCCACGTAGCGATTGACAGATGTTATTTACACAAGTAAACCGTGATCCACCCTGGCACAGCTCTCAAGCGCCATCGAAACGCTACAAGCGATTCCATATTTACATGGCCTGTTCCCCGCTAACGATAATCGCGCAGGTGGCTCATCAAAGGAGAGAGAGATGGTCCATTACATTGTACAGAGATACACAAAGATGTGTGTTTACATATTATATATTCGACGACATTATTACATTATATTCGACATTATATAACGTCATAAAAAATTGTCTATAATTGTTAATTATAAACTATGTCTCGTTAATCGGTGTTCGAGTCCAGATCTGGACGGTTTCTTCAACTATGAACAATTGTTTATAACAATATTTTTTACAATTTTACAACTAATTCTTTGAATATATTGATCTTTAAAATGAAAAAAATGTTTTAATTTTAAGCAAAGATACATTAATTTAAAATACATTGGACCTGCGAATACTATTTGCGGAAATTTTGAAACGAATATCGATTACGTATCTTGATGCAAATTTCAGGATGCTTTTGGAATAAGAAACGTATTATTCCTTCTTTATCTCGTTTTCGCGCAAGAAGTATGAATAATTTTTAATAAATAGTATAATTTTGTGGTATCGATATTCAATAACGAATACAAAACAGAAAAGATAACTTAACGATAGGATATATTTTTATATATTCAATGTCGTCAGAAATTACACATTTTTTAAAGCGCATATTTGTATCTTTTTAAGTTGCAACGAGAACGCGTTTCCGACGGAACGCGGCGTTACGGTGAATTTATTGCACGTATTATCGCATCCTCACAACATTGACCGTTCTTTTTGTTCGCGCGAGCGGCGGTGGTGGAATCGCGAAGAATCGCGGCGTGTTTGTTTTTAATCATTCTCGCTGGAGCTAGTGCAGGAGAGAGCGTAAATCTCATAAATACATAAATACAAAAATGTCAGCCCGGAGCGAATCCGCAGCGGCTGCCGCGGGCGGCCGCGCCTCCCTTTTTAGTCCGCCGTACGTTTGCTTTAGACTTCTCTGCTTTTTCTCCTCCGAGCAAATTGTGCCGATCGACGTGTTTTCTAAAGCCGAACCGTATAAAGAACCGCTAAAGCGCGAAGGCTCGTCCTAACAAAGAAAGATCGTTTCGTGTAGTCGAACAAATTTATTTGTTCTGAATTTTTACGAATAATAGAGATCGCGAAGCTGTTAAATGACAATACTTTGATGTTTTCCCAGAATGTTGGAAACATAGAGAATGCTGACCAAGCAGAAAACTTAAAATTGATCAAAGAATCGAGAGAGAGAGAGAGAGAGAGAGAGAGAGAGAGAGAGAGAATGTGAGATAGAGAGGTTTCGCAACGGCTTGCATGAAACCAATCAAAGGGAATATTTTATTCGGGATATACGTGCGCGGTATTCCCGCGAGGAAACGACGCGAGCAAATGTCCTTTCGGGACGTTTGATTACTCACCAATTCGGTTGATGATCATCTTTGGTCGATCGCAAAAATTCAACTCAATCACGCAAAGAAATCCACGTTGTAGAGTCGTCTAATTCGTCATAATTTTACAAGGAAATCTTGAGAATAATTGTACACACACACACACACACACACACACACACACACACACACACACACACACACACACACACACACACACACACACACACACACACGTAATTATGCAGCT
>Ga0157363_1005624_pt1 | contig 11713 bp, 7 predicted proteins | sample AttsexASBM1_FD_111477 | JGI IMG/M metagenome (GOLD analysis project Ga0157363, IMG submission 111477) | Fungus gardens microbial communities from leaf cutter ant in Ribeirão Preto, State of São Paulo, Brazil - Atta sexdens ASBM1 | ecosystem: Host-associated > Fungi > Mycelium > Unclassified ...
AATTATTATTATTATTCTAATATTTAATGTTATTATTATTCTATTTCGTCATTATTTTCAATTAATTATTATTATTTTAATTCATTTTTATTACAATTTTTGTTTTCTTCCTCTTTTTCTTGGAAGGTCAAACTGTCCACTATCGTTTAACATTTACATTTAAAGTTTTCTTAAAAGTTGGATGACAGACTGAAATGCAGGCCGGTGATATCGTTCCTTCCGATCTCCGGGGAAACAATGTGCCGCAATGGTCAAGGAAGGTTAGTAGGTCGTCTTGAATAACGTCCGTTAGCGATCACGCGAAAGCATATCGCGATCATTTTCACTGACCATACAATAGCGGTCCTTGGATTTCAATTGTATAAGAAACCAAACGCGCACGCGTACAAGCGTTATTTTATTTGTTAGATATATATCAATTATATATATATTCAATTAGATATATATCAATTATATGTTCACATCCATAAAAGAAAAAAAAACATGTATTGTTGAGGATGACGAAAAATTAAATAACGTTTGTTTACTTATATTGATTTGTGTAAGCAAATAAAAACCCTGGTGAAAATTTTTCTCAAAATTTTTAGAATTTCTCTATAATTTTATAACTTTCTTACATTTTTCATACGAATTGGAACATTTCTCAAAAAAATCTACATTTCTTTTCTCAGAATTTTTCATATATGTTAAATATGAAAGATTTTTAAGATTTTTAAGATTTTTAAAATATAATTTCTGATAAAATGTTACAAAATCTAAAAAATTTTAAAATACTTTTTAAAAATTATGAGATGAGATATATTTCAGAATATATTTCAGAATTCACTTATATGAGAAGTTCTGAGAGAAGATGTAAACTTTCTGAATAATATTTCTGAGTATTTCTGAAAAATGTTTCAATTCGTATAAAAATTATGAGAAAAATGTTCATCAGAGAAGTACTTAATACCCAACGTAATTTATACATATTATGAGAATCTCTGCAGAGGATGACTGATTCTGCTTCTAGGCAGAAAATTTCTTTAATTCCTGATCTTCGACAAGTTTCTTAATCATACATAAGTCATGGATCAATTACGGGTCAATTAGAAGGCATTCTAAGAATAGATTTGGACAGATTTGGAAGATAACCCATGAAACGCACAATTTCTGTAAATCAGCCTAAAATAAAGATACTATAACAATAAATGACATGCTCGAGATAACGTTTTGTTAACACGTCAGTGCAAAGAGCTAAACGCTGAAAGGAAAGAGAAAAATAATTTGTGCAGTTTAAAAAAACTCATACAGCATAGAAGATTGAAGCAATATTGTTGCAATGTTGCAATATTATAGATTGCAATGTAATATTGCAGAGATATTTCAGAAATGTAAATTAACAATATGCCCGCAATATGTCAGTAATATGCTTGTAATATTCCATAAACATTGCAAAATTGTAATTCTTTAATTGTTACAATAATAATAATATAAAAATATAAGTTTTTACAATATTTATGTAGTATAGTCTTTTAGTTTAACAGCCGTTTTTATGATATAATAATTAATATAATTCATTTTATATTTCAATAAGAAATTTATTGATTTATGATCTATTATTTGACGGTCACATTTCATTAGCTAAGTTTTATATTTATTTTAAATATGAAATCAAAAGATTGTATAATATCGAGTTTGGATACAATCAATGCATCATTATTGGATAAGATAATAAGCAATTAAACCGCTGAAAATGATTTATCGAAATATTAATTATGTATATGATCGATGTATTTATGGCTGATGTGAACGCAATAAATCAACGCTCGAATTTTATTGATAAATTTCATACCATCATTTTTTAATTGATTTCAATTGACTCGGAGTGATTTCGAATTAAAAAGAATCATTGCGATTAACTTAATCCATGATTAAGTTAACTTATCGAGCTGTATTATTACATTGGTATGGATAATATTTGTAGTTTGTTCAGGGCACGCACATATATGCTCTATCTTTACGAAAAATAAATAAATTTATCCTTCAGAATTAATACTACATTTATTGGAATATTTTATGGTTTTATCATAAAAAATTGCTTTTGGAAAGCACATATCACTAGAAATACGATTTATAGAAAAATTAAAGTTAGTGAGATATATGTATACAAATAGTTTTCATTTTAGAATCTTCATAAAAAATTTATCCAAATACATTATATTGCAATATTGCTGGAATGTTTTGTTGCAATATAACAAAAAGCGGACATCTTAACATTGTTGGAATTTTGCAACAATGATTCAGCAACCACCATACAATATTGCAATGTTTCAGCAAATCTTTCTGTGCTCTATATATATAGGGACAGGCCAAAAAGAAGATATGTTAGAGATAATAGAGCGAGAAGTACCAGTGGCCCAATGGAGAACACTGTGTCCCTCGAGATCCTTAGCGTTGACATCGGCACCGTTCGCTAAAAGAACCGCGACCAGCTGAGTGTCCCCAGCGATGACCGCGAGATGAAGCGGGGTGTGTCCCTCGGCATCAGGAGCGTTCACCAGTTCTGGTGCCGCCGCGGCAACGGCACCTCCGGTACCCGCGTCCATGCAATAATGGAGGGCGTTTCTCAATGTACGATCTCTATAAGCGGTCGTTTCCTCCTGTTCCTTCAATAATCTCAATACTCTTGCTCTGTCACCTTGTTGACAGGCGTGCATTAAAGGTGTAGCGCCGATATGTAATACTCTGAAACAATGCATTTTTCTTATTAGAAAAAAAAGGGAATCTATATAAAAGAAAAAAATTTATAATACATAACATTGTCACATAACATTGGTTCAATAATAAAAATTAAAAATAAAAGTTTAGGAAGACTACGAACGAAAAAACAACAACATAAATAAAGAAAATAAATATAATTATCATGATCTAAAACAAATAACAAATAACAAACGTCGATCGAGCCCGATCGGGTCATCCTCAATGTTACGTATAAAACAAATTTAAATATAATAGATAAACTAAATTAATGTACTGAAATTAAATATCTACTAAATTAAATATCTACGGATTTACTAATAAAATAAAACAAAAAACAAATAGTTATAAAATCGCATCCTGTTATCGTGGATCTGATGTGTCCGCAACAATGTAACGTATAAGTTAGTCAAGCTCATAAAAGTCCATATCGGTGTAAAAGTGCGCAAAAAATTCACAAGCATCGTAAATTAAAATTCATGTTAAAATCTATAAAAATAGTGAGAACAAAAACATTACATTGATATAATATCTAAAGCAATGAAAACACAATGATATCGAGTATGAAGCAATGAAAGTCTGTCTGTAGATTAAAATCGCACATATTTCATTTATTCGTATAATAGAATATTATTTCCGATTGTAAGCATTACTAATTGTAAGAACGTATTATTCGGCTAACGTCAATCATTTGATGAAATATCGTGTTGAATTCCGTCCGTCAAACAGATTGACTTGTAGACAAAAATAGAAGAGCAAATTTAAAGTAGTTGGTAGGAAGAAAATCAATATCGAACGCGTCTCTACCTATAAGGTCTCTTCTTACGATGATCCTGATGCTGCACAGCGCAAGGTGGATCTTGCGACCACGATGTACCAGATGCGGACGATCTGTGTTTGAACGAACGATGATTCGGATATGGTGTCAGCGGGGGCAAGGACACGTCGGCCACGCGATCCGCTTTTTTCGGTTGAGGCTTCTCCTGCGACTTGAGCGGAATCGGCGGAGTCTTAGTGTCCATGCCCGTCTCTGGCACCTACTCGCGACTACTCCAACCGGTCGCGTGGAAACATCTTCGGACCTCTCGACGGATCGAACTCATCGCGCCGAGAAGGACGTCTAGTCTCTTGACCCGAGTAGTGAAGTAGATCGGTGCTTGAAAGAAATTCGGTCGAAAACGTCCATTGCGGGCGTACACGGGGTGGTGTTTGAAATTTCAATGAGTTTGGCTTTGATGCCAACAGAGCATATAAGATGAACATATGCAAAATAAAAATATATACATACACGCACGTATATATATGTGTGTGTGTGTGTGTGTGTGTGTGTGTGTGTGTGTGTGTGTACACAAGTTGATGAATAAGTAAATTTTCAAGTGTTTCGCAATATGCTGCGATAATAAATGGAGCTGTCGTAAAAATGAAACTATCGATTTATGTATCTGCACGCGTGAAGGACGACGTTGCCGTAAAATCTGTAACGATGCTCCGCATCCTAAAATAAGCATTCATTAAGGTACGACCCAAATTTTCGATTCTAAATCAAAGTTCAGTTACTGACCACGTGGTGAACTGACCAGGTCACTCGCTACCATAGAAACCAACGGTCACAACACGGGAATACCTATAAAGAACCATAATGGCTGATACCACGGCAAGGTCGTCACGTGTCAAATTCTAATCTTCACCTCGCGTTGATCGCCATACGAGCCATCAGGAAGCAAATTACTTAGGGTGCGTTCGGGGAGACGCTATTAACGCTATTTGTGTCATTCTATCTTTATCATTCATTATACGTAAAACAACGATAGAATGATATATTATATCGAATAGCGATTATAATATAGTAGCTTCCCGAACGCATTCTTATTATTATCGCATTAATACCAAGGGACTAATTTAATTAAAAAGTCGCGATATGCAATGTCCTTTAGACCCGAAGGCATTAATGGAATAAAATCTATTATTTTCTTTTTCTACATCCGTTTAGACAATGTTCTTATATTTACATTGTATTAATATTAGTATTTGTTACAAAGAGATGACGAATTAATTGGATGCCAATATAAGAAACTTACTTAATCATGTATATTTGTTAATTTTAATATTTATTAAGTTCAATAAAAGGAACATTTATTACAATTTTTAAAAACTCGACTTGTAAACAATTTTAAATAAATAAATAAATTTTAAACTTACGTTTTCAGATATCTTTAGCTTATCTTAAATCTGAGTATCTTTACGCAAATAGGATATTGACACATTAAAATCTTTAATATAAATAAAACCTGCTTGAAATTAATAACAAAATTTTGTTAATTATGTATCTTCTTCAAAATATTATAAACACCTTATTGCGTCAGTTATTATAATTAACGAAATCAATATTTCATCGTTTCTGCCGAAGAAAAATTGCTTCTATGTTAGATGCTCGGTTAGATGCAGCCGCGCAAGTGAGAGTAAGTAAGATTTCATTATACACGTATAGTTCATAGCCTCGAGCAAAAGATGTACCTATACATACGTGCAACGAACTCGCGCCGTAACGCGGCAATGACTGAAAATCGTTATTTCGTTAATTCACCATACCGCACATCGATCGTTATTGCTCCGTTAATAATTCGCCGAGACCTTCGTTTTTCGTGATATTGCATCGTCAATATTTAACCGTAACATCTCCGCCTTTTCGCGTTACATGCACCTTCGACATATCACACGTGTTTATTGTTTACGAGATCCAAATCGGCAATCGATCGAAACACAGTGCATTATTACATGTGTTTACTTATAAAAGTTAACAAATGAATCAATATTTATTCACATTCTTATGCTTTATATTTTTTAATAACAATCGTAGGAAAGAGCATGCAAATGAAAAAATTTATTTAATAATTCATTTTAAATAATTTCTCTTTTTTCTTTTTAACTTTTCTCGATAAGTGAGAGTAACTTTACATGAGAGTAAATTTACATAACATTACTTGAGCATAATAAAAAACTGTATCTCATCAAATATTAAAAAACTTAATTTTTATTGAAAAGAGATCTTGTACCATATTTATTCACTGTAATAGTATTCTTAAAAACTTTATCAATGTTAAAAATTTATATTCAATTTATGTATATAAATATCGATTATACATTTTTGCAGATTATTAAGTTATATATTTCAAGCAAAAATTAAAAGTTATTAATATAAATTTACATAATTAATAAAAAAAAATCGTATATTTTAAATACACGTTAAATAAAGCATGAGGAGAAAATTAAATGAATAAATTAAAATGAAAAATAGATTAATGCAAAATTGAGCAATATTATGCTATAAATGTGTTGATATCCATATGATGTCATATATTAAAATAATATGCAAGAATTTAGTCGATATAATATTCAATATGAATTTGATGTAGTTACTTACCTCGTGTTATATAAATTACAGCAATTACGCAACTAAATTTTGTTTATTCATTATTTTGGCGCCAAATTTCAAAAGTCAAAGTTTGATTGTCAAATGTTACTTCGGCGGTGTGTTACCACGAGGTTGACTCGTTATGGCGACGGTGAAACGTACCTTTAGAGGGTGGGAAACGCACTGAACGCTCTGCATTAGTACGAGCAAGTTCACGTAAGGGTTGCTTAGATACCACCGCGTCTCGGAAATATGTCAACAAAAACATATTTATTTTATCAAACAAGTGCAAAAAGATTTATTTATTAAATTTTAATTTAAAATGTATACTATATAAAATTAAATAATACCAAGTTTAGAGTATTTTTTGAAAAGCTTAACAAATTATTGAAATATAAAAAAACCAATGATATTTTAATTAATAAAAATTACAATTTTGGTGTTATAAACTATATTTTTTCATAAATTCCGTGTTTTAGATAAAATTAAAATTAATTATTAAAAATAGCTGTTTAAATAAAGATTGAAAAAATGTTTTCCAAGTAAAGAGATCCATCTAATAAATAATGACTGTTGCGAGGATAAAATTGTTACTTTGAATATAAATGTATGTAATTGAAATTTTTGTTTTCAATTATATATTTGATAAATATAAGAAACTGTTGATAGAAAAGTATTTATCTAAGAACAGTAGGCAATTGGGGGTATAGCTCAGTGGTAGAGCATTCGACTGCAGATCGAGAGGTCCCCGGTTCAAACCCGGGTGCCCCCTCATGGATCTATTTTTTTAGTTTTATTTTACATGTGTTCAAATTGAAAATTCATAATTTAATTAAATTCATAATTTTACAAATTTAATTTTTATTATTTTGTTATAGTATATACTTTAATAAATATTATAAATAGTATAGTAAAATATGTACATAAATTTCATTTATTTTAGTTCATATTATCTATTATAACAATATCTTTTGTTTATATATTTTTTCCTCAAAAGATAAGAATAAATTATTTAATTTATTTAATTATTATACTTATTATTTATTTAATTTTAATTTTTTTATTATTTATTATCAATTACAAATTTAATTTGTAAGTAAAAATTTTTAAACGATTATATAAGCTATATTTTTAAATTTTTTCAAGGAAAAATGAATAATACATGAAAAAATGCGTGACACTTTTATTTTTTAAAATTTTATTTATAATTTTATATGATAAATTGTAAACAGATTATACAGTATGAATCTTGCAAAATTTGCTTGATTTTTTATAGATATAAAATTATGTTCAACAATAAAGCTACGTTATATAACAACAATAAAGAATGTTATATAACAAACATGTGTATGAAAATAATACACAAATTCTTCTATTCTAAATTTTTCTTTCTGCAATTGTCTCCACTTACACTACTCTCTTGCTATTCACATTTGAGTAATCTTATAATCATATGAAATTATAGTATAATATATTGATTTCTCATTCTATATTAATTACATAAATGAAGGCTAAGAAAAAAACTTTAAGATAGAGAAAATACTTAATTTCAATATGTAATTTTAAAATAGAGAAATGTAAAAAATATAGATGTATAAAGTTATATTATAAATTTAATTTTGTGCGTCTTTGAATATTTTTGAAGATATTAAGAAAAACAAAAAGGTTCATCTTAGATAATACTTAGTATCCTGTGGCTACTATACGTATTATTACAATTTCATATTTACACTAATATTGCTCTATTGGATTCAAAATTACTTTAATTTTACACTTTTTATTATTCTATTAATAGAATCAATGTCAGTCTTTTAACATATATAATTTCTGCCAATATTAGCATTATTAAGGATAAAATGTTTTGAGATTTAACTTTCACAATTGTACCTCGCTTTCTTAGCATATTCAAACTCATCTTTCTTCATTATATAATTCTAATATATCAACAATCATTATCAGAGTTTAATTTTACATAGTAAGTAATATCTTATAATATTTGGAAGACTTAATGATATTAATTATTTATAATTCACATTTTACTATCTACAAATAAAAATGAGTTTTGTGGAATACATGTATATCCACACACACACACTTTATATTTATATTTAATCTAATAAGGCAACTTGTAAAACTTGTATATAATCTGAAATATTTAAACTGGTTTTCGATATCCATTTTGTAAATGTATAGTCATAAAGAAATAAAGAAATATAATATTATTTTGTCATATAGAACAACAATAGTAACGTAATACTAAAGAGATTTTGATATTTGTGCCTAACCTTAGGAAAATCGATAATATTCCGCAATATGATTCAACATATTTTGAAACGCGGTAGAAGGTGATGCACCAAATTTTTGTCTCCACAAATGCCTAGCAATGATATGTTGGCCTGATGTATGAGTAGCTTCTTGAACTTCTTCACATATTTCGATAGCACTTTGCCAAATCGTTTCTTAAAATACAGAAAGAAAATAATTACACGAAAACTACTTATGTACATAGAGATAAACATACAAAAGTATTATGTTAAAGAAACTAACTTACCGAGATTGTTGAGGAGTTTACTTTTACCAGGTGGATCAAACTTCTGTAGTTGTTCGACACTGACAATTTTGTATTGCCTCAGACTCCGTAAAGATTCATAACTGCAGCAACGAGCACGATCATTTGCTACTATATAATTTCCTGGTATTGCGTGCCTTGTAATCTCTTTTAAAGCTTCTTTTACCATGTTACTCTTATCGACTCCTGTTTGTAGTTTGTCCATTTTTTGTAGCTACAAAAATTATAAAAATTATATTCAAATAATTTAAAGTAATGAGACAATGGTAATTAGTCTAAATAGAATAATATTGATATATTTTTCTTATAATTAAAATAATTTCCATTAAAATATTAACCTCTGGTATAGCCTCAATCATATGTAACCATATGCGAGGTGGTATGGCATTTGCTTCTGCGACACATATTATTGTATGTGAATTATTGTTACGTTTCTTAGCAGAATTTATATCTGGTTGATGCTCCATCATATAACCACCAGGAAATTCATCCACAATTAATATTGCACCCTCACCGCCTAATAACCAATCCTCTGGATGTTTTTTAACATAGATTGCAGAAACTTCGTCACATCGCTCATATATCTTTCTAACAACATGTTTCTTTACATCTGCAATGACATGTACATGCATTTAATGTCATACAACATCCTGATTATTATGAAACATTTATATAAATATAAGAACCTAAATAAGAAGCAGTAACGTCACAAGGAATTTTTTGACACCATCCTAGTATCAGTTGAAGGCACATTTTCAGATCACACTTTATTCCAAAAAAGAAAGATTTCTCCCTTATGGATTGTTTTCTCATACAGTCAGGACAAGACCAAATATATTTGTCTACGATTCTTGCAGGGCTCCATATTAAACTTCGTCCTTTACAATCAGCATGAGGACAGTTGGAAACTGTGCAAATCAAACTCATTTCTTTCAACCAACTGCATAATTCTCCCTCGTGTCCCTGTTGTAACATCGGTCGAACGACAACGTCGAACAATCCACTGTGATCGCTGAAACGTCCTGAGCACGTTCTGCAAAAGTTTGTATTATAAGTTAAATGTGATACAATAATTTATAATTTGAAAAGAAATGTAAATCATACAACGCTTTATCTCGATAATTTATAAAAGTAAACTTCTCGTCATAATCAGCGAATGTAATTATACAAAATGTTATATACTTGTCATTACAAATTTCACAATTTCGATTACCTTGAATTTTTGGCCTTTGCGTTTTTCATCATTAATTTTAAAATAATAGGCAGTGTGCTTAGCTTAACTTTTGTGTTTAACAAACAAGTAATAACGACGAATAAAAATTTGCTCACAGTAAACAAAAAGTGAACAAAAAAAAACAATTATAAGAACCTAACGCTAACAGGAAACGATCAAATGACCGTGGAGAAATCCATTGTCATCCAACATACATGTACGTGTATATGTACATAAGTGCACCTGCACATATGTATTAGTGGAAGCACAAGTAGCGCACAACGTCGTGCGTTGGCAACTTTGAAAATGAAAAGCGCATGCGCGAAAAGCGAGGCGGCATCATTTGAAATTGAACATTAAAGATTTCAATGATTAATTATTTGTAAACAATATAGGCTAAAAAATAAAAAAATTAGAAAATTATGTCGAGAATTAAAAGTGGACTGAAATATTAATGTGCTGACTTACCTCTCAGGTTTCCTTTGTAATCTTTTTTTCAAAAAACTGCGCATCTATATCCGCACTCAGGCTGACTGACTTATCTTTTTACTTTTATCGAGAAATATTTTATGTAATAAGAAAATTTATATATATTTTTTAAATTTATACATCTATATAAAATTTATATTTAATTTATATATATAAATTTATATACTTATAAATAATTATAATTATTTATATAATTATCTTATAAAATTTAAACAAACACGTTCAAATTATCTTCAATAGTTTTGTGTCTTCTTTTTCCTTTTATTAAGAACACGTTTTACAAAGCAAAATCTTGTGATAGTGGAAGTTGTGGAGGCTGAATACTACAGAGTTAGTGTTGATAGATACATTTTAACAAGGTTCCGAAAAGGTGAGTGCGGATAAGGATATCGGCACATTAATATAAAAAGTACTCTTTGAGTGACAGCGTGAATATTAGGCCGACACAATCATTCATTTATTCGTTCATTCATTCATTCGGACGATCAGTCAGTCAATCTGTCGAACAGATAGATAGGCAAACATTTTTCTACATACGCTGCACGAATACACTGCACTTTCATATGTATGCACTTGAAAGCTAAACGTATGATCTGTCTACATATAATTTTCTAGTGGAAAACAGTGCTAACAAAGGTCACAAGGATATCATTCAAAATACTTTATACAATATAAACAGATTATCGCTTGATGCAATAAATACAACAGAGCTACCTTCCTGTTAATTAAACAATTAACGATCAATATCATTAAACAACAATTTATACAATTTGTTTAATCATCGGTTCGTTAAGCATCATGTATAGACGCTTGTATTTATCCGATTTTCTAATAAGCGCACTCGTTTATGAATTTTATCTAATCATCGTTTTAATAATCGTAACAAGAAGATAGCAACGGAAGAGCTTGTCAAGGAATATAGCACAAATAATACATTCGTATATAAACAGCCTCTATAATTAATATTCCGAGAAAAAATTTCTCACGTAAAGACTACATTGCACAAAAACGTATCAACGTAGTAGAAGAAGCGACAACTTTATTATAGATATTCGATTGCAAATTTGTGTAATCGAAAGTTTTGGTGATAAAGTTCAATCCTCAGTGAAATTATCTTTTTATAGGATCGCGACTGTCATTACTAACAATCTGTAAATACAGTTGGATCTTATAAAATATTTATGAACGATATTGAGATATTCAAGAAAACGAGCACAATCACCCTTTTTTATATTTTAGATATATTGCGTGCACACATACACACACATACACACACACACACACACACACACAC
>Ga0157363_1005625_pt1 | contig 11713 bp, 7 predicted proteins | sample AttsexASBM1_FD_111477 | JGI IMG/M metagenome (GOLD analysis project Ga0157363, IMG submission 111477) | Fungus gardens microbial communities from leaf cutter ant in Ribeirão Preto, State of São Paulo, Brazil - Atta sexdens ASBM1 | ecosystem: Host-associated > Fungi > Mycelium > Unclassified ...
AAACGTTAATATATTAATAAATTTTCAAATTGTAAAAACTTTCGGAAAACTAAATTTTATATCAATGTAAAATAAAATATATTCAAAGAAAATGTTAATTTTTAAGCGCTTGTTATCAAAATCAGAATCAAGAGATTGCTGTCGACAGAAATAAAGTTATATTAAATATTCATTGAAGAAAAAGATGTTCGTGAAAGACAGAATCTATTGTAATAATATATACAGGGATTATTTTTAATCAATGTCACATTTCGGTTTCGCGCTACAGATATGAACACATGTATATGCTCTCTCTCTCTCTCTCTCTCTCTCTCTCTCTCTCTCTCTCTCTCTCTCTCTCTCGCTCGCTCCTTAACATGCAGCTAAAACAGCCATGAAATCTATAATTACCACGGAATCTCAATGGATGAAACACGATATTCTTCGAATTCAACCGGTGGCTATATTCGACCGAGTCTAATTTTCGTCCATAAATATGAGACACGGATCCGGTGACAGTTCCAAAAATGAATACCATCGAAATTTCTCTACGAAAGCGAAACGCGAGGCAGATTTTGCGGGAAATCACGCGCGCGGATACAACAGCAGACGTTACACTTTTGATATCTTTTTTACGACTTGGAGGAATAACCGAGCGGGAGACAGTCGTCGAAAAAGAATAAAGAGAACAAAAAGGATGATGGAATCCTCTCTCTGTCTCTCTCTCTCTCTCTCTCTCTCTCTCTCTTTCTCTCTCTCTCTCTCTCTCTCTCTATGTACAGAACTTGCCGATTGGTTTAGTGGTTGGACCAGCGGCGAACGTAGACCTGTTATTAAGGTCAACGTGCTTAAAATGTTTTAACCGTCATGGTCTTTACGACGTGGCCACTCTGCGTCGCGCAAATTCCATCCACCTTTCGGTTGATTGCTGTCTCCTTCTCTGCACAAGCTTCCGCGCTAACTCCTTCGTTCTTCCGCCAAACGCGACGTTCATCGATCTCTACAAAGGCAGTCGCTCAGTAATTGCACATAATCACACCCGTGGTCGTTATAAACGCGAGTCGGCAGATGCACATTTTTTCCCCTCCCTGAAGAGAGTCTCTTCACTCGACTCTCTCCGCAGCATCTGCCTCGTCTTCTCTCTTTCTTTTCCAGAAGCGGCTTCAGATGTACTTCTTAAGAGGAGACATTGATATGCAATCGATCTGCATCGATTTAAAAGGATAAGATAATTTTATCGCATTAAGTGAATGTAAAAAGATGTGCAAATTAAAGTGCATATTGCAAAACTGAAACAAAATAATCTCGAATCATGCACGAACAAGTACGCACAGCAGTTAAGAAATGCGAGCGATTTGTGTCAAGAATATTGAAAATTTCCTTTCGTCATTATCTTTCATAGGTAAAAACAAAAAAAGAAAAAATATCAATTTTCAATTAATTTCACGTCAATTTTGATTGGTCACCGTAGCTCTCTTTTCGAAACCAGTCTTCGTCGTATCGTCCTCCTGCACAGAGCACATTCGCAAAAACTGCAGGAATGCAGCTTGATCGGATAAGGGCAATGTAGCAATGTAAAGAGAAATATAATAAGCGAGACGATACGCTGTGACGATGGCTGTTCGTGGATCCTTTTTCTCTTGTCAAATAAAGAAACGATTTCTTGCACGTTGCGACCCTTTTAATTAAGAGAGATTGTCATTTAATCGTCACTACAGCCATGACAGAGCAAGATTATTAAAACTTAACAGATGTCTGACGCTTAATGTTTACGACAATTGACGCTAATTAGTCACTCACTAACTTCGACATTCCTGATATTAACTTCGATAATTATCGACTAGTAGCAATTTTATATATCCCATAACACCATTCAGTGAAACTCTTTGCGCAAATTTTTAAAATTGTTTTTTAAATTTCGTTCGCCGTAATGAATTAAAATATCATAATATTGAATATATATATATATATATATATATATATATATATATATATATATATAAAACGAGCAAATTTAATTTGCACGACTTTACTTCTACTTGGAATATTTTGTCAATTTACACGAAACGAGATTTCCGTTGACAACTGCATGCATTAGATACAATAGGTGATAGAAATTATATATCGTCGGGACGACATTTAATATCCAGCTGATTATTAGGTCCTAGATCAATCGCTGTCAACCTCGAACTGGTACCCGCCACGTCGGCTGTCTCGTTGGCAGATTAATTATTATCGGCGCGGATTATTACAGTCCACCGACAGGTATTTGGCCTGTTCCACAAACATTGTTCGCATGTAGCCCGATGATGTACGCCAGAGGTATCGAACCATTGATTATGATAACATTGCAGAGCGTAAATCAAAAATAAATGTTCACAGTAATAAACTGAACCAGGATCAATTAAGTGTTATGTAATCGACACAATATTTAGATAAATATCATGTATTAAAAGTGACACTTTCTGATTTCGACTTAAAAATAATTTATGCACGCGAATATCATAAAAATTCATAAAAATTAGATTTTCAATTTTACATAGAAAGAACGGTTTTTGTTGAAACATCTAAAAATTTAACAAAGCTAGATCTGAAAAGAATTTTGTTAAACTATAAAAATAATTATATAACAGGACGCTTCAAGCTGATAGAAAATTTTTTACAGCATTACTCATTAAATTTCATACATAATTATTTTGATGGTCCAACAAAATTATTTTCAGATCTGTATCTGGCTAAATTTTTAAAAGATGTTTCGGTAAAATTCTCTTCCATGTAGTGGAATCAATCCAATCATTCTCTTTCCATGTAGTTACATTAACTCGTAAAATACTACTATATAAATTAAAGATTTCTAACGCGTAAGAGAAACAGTCGTGACATAATACTGCGGATCTCACAGTTGTGAAATGAGGTCTCGGTTTTAATTACTAGTGAATATTCATATCTACTAAGTCGCTTGAAGAAGCGCTCGCATGTAACGTGACGCGTGTCACGCTGAGGACATTATACGAACCGCGCGACTCGCTGGTCATCTCTCGACGCGCGCAATTAATGTAACGCCATCCTCGCGTTACGCCGCACCGCTTGCATTTACATACGCGAGCGTCAAAGGGTCAAATCGAGTTACAAAGCCCGGCAGCGTTTTTACGCGCGCATTCCTTTTCTCGCTGCACGGTGAAACAACGAAACTCAATGTCGAGTTCATAAAGGCAGAGAAAGAACGAGAGGGAGGGGGGGAGGGAGAGAGAGAGAGAGAGAGAGAGAGATAGCGAGAAATAGAAAACCAAGAAACTCTCCGACGTCGTAATTCCTGGTTCTGGTAAGCCTCCCTCTGAAACTGTGTCCCAACACATCCTCGTACTCCACAGTACTGTCATTACCACCCCACGAAGTCCACTTTGCGCGTTCCTCCGCGTACCCTCATCCCCATTCTCATGTATAATTGCCCCATTTAGCGCCCGCTTTATCCTATTTTCCTTTCGGTTACATGCGGAACGATCCGCAACGCGCCCGACAATTTTGTTCATTAGCAAGGATTCGTTAATTGTTTCGTTTCGGAGAGATGCGCCTAGCGAGTCCATGAACGAACACGAAAAAATTGCGATATTATGTGCACTGGATGATATTCATATTTTAAAAAGCGATCTCTTAATTAAGTGACATTATGCATAAATGAGTTAATCCATTTAAACAATTTTTTTTAAATTAAGTTATATGTACCCAGAAAAGTGAGCCAGTGATATGAAATGCTGCATTTTTAATTTAATTTACTTAAAATTGCTATATACGTTAATTTTGCATAATATTATGCAGTTTTCTATCAATTCATTATGATAAATGTGTAGCTTCATGATTTATTACATCAATTACATGTAACTAATTAAATGGGTACATACCATAAAATATAATATTTTACAACTAAAAACGTGTGTATCAATATTTTATCAAAATTTCACATTGAGCTAAAATTCTCGTTTTTCACAAAGAGAGCAGTTCTTGTGTTCTGATGCGTTGAAATTGCAATCCGAGCGATCCTAAATCACTGATTAAATCCAGAGCGAGATTGGTTTTAATGTCTCGCGTAATAGCTTTATTTATACCGCGCGATCATTGCGCGCGCCGTTTAATTATACTTTCGCTCCGAAAGGCTAGGGAGAAAGGACCCCCCTCAAAATCCCGAGGGGCCGCTGCGGCTGTTATTTCTTACTCCGACTCGGTCGAATCGCATTATCGACGGTATAAAGCGGCGATCCGTGTGAGTTTCGTTTAAGCAGCGGCTTGTCGGGGCGCGCGCACGATCGTTCGTGGGGCATCGTGACAAGCCTTGGGCGTTGATCGTCGTCGAGAGCAAAACCAGTTCCCGGCTTGCTCGGCCTCGTGTCTCGACGCCGGTATGTCTGTGAACGTACACGCGCTCTCGCAATGCGCGCGCGCGCGTGTGCGTGTGTGTGTGTGTAAGCATCGGGGTGGTTCGCCGGCCGATGAGCTGCCCCGCAGCTTTATTGGGCTACCAGTTATTATGATAATGCCGCGCGGTGCACGCGGACCCCCGAAAAGCAGAAAAGGGAAAGATGCATCTCCTCTCGTGTTTTGCACCGCGCCGCTCGACGGCCAATTTTCTGCTTGCGAGGGACAAAAACATTCTCGAGCGAGAACAGCGGTTGGTGGTCTCACCGATACATATCCGTCGAGAGAAAAAAAAAATCATTCGCTTCGTGAAGCCGAAAAATAATACAAACAAACAAACACAGATTTGAAACGATAGTAATTCGATTTGTCTCGAAAATCATATTTTATCGTACTCGCCATGCGAAATATTTATATATGCTTATACGATCATATTGTATGTATATAATATGTTTATACGATTATATAATAGTATACTAATTAAATAATAATATAGTAGTAATAAAATATCGAATAATATATATTATATTATATTATATTATACTTAAATTTATATTCATATTGAATAACTGTCTTGAAACTCATTGGTATGACAGGATCATTCCTTATTTCATTTCTTACATGCGAAATAAGCTTGCGATTAAACGAACTGCAATCATCTCGAGTCAAAATGCATCAACGACAGCGGCTGCAATTCATCACATCGCACCGACGAAAGCATACGAATTAATGTATGCTGTTTCGTGCTGTTTCGAAATATTACTGTGTTGGTCGTCGGACAAATGAAAAATTATTCACCGACGACGTGTCAGTGCAGCGACATACGAAGGACACGCTGAGATCGCGACGGCGCGGCGAAGGTTCCGCGATGGCGAAAGAGACACCGAGTTCGCCGCGTAAGGATGCTCGACAACTGATTTATGACCGAAATGACCGGACAGACGCGCGCAAATTACAAGTCGTAAGTCATAATTTAGGTATCCGATCTCTCTCGACATCGAGATCGGCAATCGTGGTGTCGGCCGTGGTGTGCTCCGATTCAGTCGTACCAATGAGGATTATTTATAAAGCGATGTGTGCGCGACGAAATTGAGTCTCGAGGAAATTGCATCTTTAAACGAGCGCCCAAGCAATTTCGCTCGCCCGAGGATACACATCTCGCCGCCTGTCGATATCTCGACAATGTGCGAGCTGTCTCTCCCTCTACATTGTAGCTATTATTATTGCAATGCTTGCGTAAATCCGTATCGAAGAAGCAGAAGGAATTGAATCCGAAGTTATTGGTTTTGATATATTTATATCATTGTACACTCGAGAAAACAAGTTCTGTAAATTATGGAATGACGTAAGTCCAGCTCTCCGAAGCTTTAGATTATTTGAAAAACCTGACGCAGAATTCTATTTTTCGAATAAAAACGTATTTGAACGTATTACATCGAGGATCTCTACTTATCTTAAAACCGTTCTGATCGGACAACTTCTTTCTACGAATAAAATTCTAAGAAAATATCTTTCTCTTATCAGACAAATAAATCTTATTTATTATCTTATACATTTTCGAGTCAATAATGTTATCGAGGAGAAAGACACATAATAAATTTTACGAGATTAATTTTCGGTGTTAAAGATAAGACACTTACACGCTCTTACATAAGAAACACATACAAGGTTTGCACGAGGAAGCTCGAACCTGTGTAATCGAGTTTTCCACGACATTCCGGCCTCGTCGATGGTACTCGGTACCAATTATCCGATTTCAATTACTCGTGAAATTCAATTTGCCGATTAAACGAAGTACGTTTTCCAAATCGAGTTTATCTGGAAAGTAGCCGGGTCTCCATTGTAGTTAGAAATTCGAAACTTCGTAATTCAATTTGAACGGCAATAAACCTCATTTAAGTAAAATGTATCTTCGATACTAACGTTTAATTGCTTTAATGGAGCTCAAGTACTGATCTCTTGTTTGATGAATTCATACTCGAGCGTATACAATGGCTGGTACAAAAATAAATGAACTTTATTTTTTATTATTCGCAAAAATAACATCCAGAGTTGATGATGAAGTGGATTTAAATCCGCGAGCATCTATAAAACCGAATTAACTTGTATTACTATTTTATTTCATCGCGATAATATCTGTATCGGAATAAGAAAGCGTGCTTAACTCAATATAAAAAAAAATGGAGAACACGAGTTTCGCTTCTAGACTTCTCATGTTGACACGATCCTCCAGTCCCTACTTACGACTTCTGAATTCATAACGCAGGTCATACGTGACAGTTGCGAAGGTGAAAGACTTCTCGTCATCTTCGTTGTGTAGTTCTATCAAAAACACACGATTACGAGAGCTCTCCTTCTTGTCCGGGCGAGGGAGATGGCTGTAGAATTAGGCCGAGGAGAGAGACCGTTGGGTATGCTGTCGGACGGGTTATCTTACAAATGTTCGGCCGAAACCTGCCCGGGTAGGTTACAAACATGTTTCTGTAACGCCGAGCCCCGAATTCTCGCCTCACAACGTTCCTCTCTCCTTCTGTCTTCTGTCTTCTCTCTCTCTCTCTCTCTCTTCCTTTTTCTCTTTTCTACCTCGCGTCGAGGTGATGCTCGACGACGGTCGCCCTTGACGACGATCAAAAGTTTCAGGTTTTATGGAACAAAGCTATTGTCGGCGTAATATATGTATGTAGAAATACGTTGCGTACATTATGCAGTCAGAAAGGCTTTCGACAATTGAAGAGCAACGTAAGTCTACAATTTGTAAGCCACATTTCAAATGTAAAATCTAAAGATCTTATAAATTATGGTCTTGCTCCAGTCTCGCTTAGAGTCCTTCAATCTCTCGATAATACAATTCAATAATAAAATAAGAGACTTCTATCAGGTCATTACAATAAACTAGCTTTAAATGATGTAAACCTTTATTATTCTTTTTCTATTGTTTCACGAAACAATTCAATAAGATATTTTATTCGGCTGGTTTTATATGAAAACAAGTGATATAAATAGCTTGTCACAATAATATAATACATAAAACTCTACTCTCTAAAATCGCTTTTTTAAAAAGATATTACTTTTCAATCGCGAAGGTCGTATAATATTCTCTGTTTAGAAAGATACAGTGGCTGGATTGATGCTTGGTTTCCCCATTCGTGATCATTCGTCTCGTCGTAACTCGTTCTCGTCTACTCGAAGACAAAGACCGAGGCAAGCGAAACAATTAGTTGTCCGCATTGAAGCCACAGCTCGTCCATTGACTCGTTTCTAGACGGTTAGTTGGTATCGCGCGAGTTTGCCCGCACCGACGCCGACGGTGTGCGTACAGAGACGAACGTGCGCCCGGATATACCGTGGTCGTTATTGACACAAAGGCCCGCGTTGCAAGACGGACTGCAATGGTGAGCGGCTCGCGAGGAAAGCGTGGAATTGAGAACAATGTGCATCGCGCGGCGCCATGACCCAAATTCAAAACGGCCGCGACGTGTCGCGACGCGACGGGTGGAATGAACGAAACTGCGACCTCGCTCGAAACCTTCGCTCCAATGTCATCGCCGGAATTAATCATCCGATTTTTATCATTAATATATATAATTTACCGCTATTTTTGTCCGATAGAATTACTATTGGATCCTGTCCACAATTTAGAGACCTCGCTTAGTACCTAATAAACACTAAAAAGAATACTAAATTTTAGTAAATATTTGTTTGAGTAAATATTAAGTAAATATTTATTACATATAAATACATATATTTGTTTAAAAAACCATTAACTTGATTTAACTATCATTTTCTGTAGAGTATTTATTTACTGTAAGTAAATACTTACTTTGCACTATTCAAAGAAATATATACTCAGATTTAGTAAACTTTTTTTCAATATAAAATCATTTTCCTTTGGGTACCTAAATATTTACCGATCGGTAAAAGTTCCAACAATGTTTTCAAAAGGATTATATCACATTCTGTGAGAGTAGTTACGAAAGACAACATCTGAATAATGACGGCGTCATGGAGAGATCTTCGGTTCGAGAATCCTCGCTTCGTGGCGAAAGAGGCATGAGAGCATAATTTATTCCGCGTGCACGAAAGGCAAGTTTCTAAAGATCAGAAACGACTTCCTCGTCCAACGAAACGGAATCCATTTAACGATCGGACCGTTAATGATCCGTCCGCGAAACGTCCCGGCTCGCGCATCGCGAGAGAAAGAGCGATGGAGATTCAGGAACAATGTTAAACCGCGGTTTAATCTACGGCCGCGGCCGACATCAGTGCAGCACCGACTGCCGTAAATTTCTTTTCGAGTGCGCTGACCGGCAGTGTGCCGATAAACACGGGAATGCGGAAGAGCACCGCGCGTTGCGCTTCGTCGAATACCGAAGTGAAATCAGCGTGAAAACCGCAAAAATTTTATTTAACACTGTGAAAAAAGATGGAGATCAAAATCAAACTGCACTCGCGCAAATATTTTTTTTTTACCATCACGTCAGATAGTTATGTAAATCTTACGATCAAAAAAAAACACTTACTGGCATAATAGTTAGATACAAAACTATATTTCCCAACAATATAATTAATACATTATTACTTTCTCAACAAATTTTCCTTCTTGATGAAAAGAAAAATTTATTTTTTAACTTCAATATACGTTTAATTGTTAGAGAACCACGATTTGAAATTAATCTCATCGTAACAATTGTTTCGACTGATCCTGTGCAAAGTAATTAAGGTCTTTTTATGGACGACCTGCATTCGTTAGCGCGCAGAAATATCGGCAGAACAAAAGCGCATGCTACGTAAGCACATGCTTTCATCAAGTAAATTGGAGTCAGTGGATGGGACTTACAATGATAACAGATGAAAACAAAAGCCCCAGGGCTTCCGTGGAACGAAACCGGCGGGTGTTCACGAGCGCGGCAGCTTGCATATATGCACATGCAACGCCGGGAAAGTGGCACGAAAATAGGCCAACAGGCCGTTGGTAGTAAACCTAGATTGCAAACGTGCATTTATTACACTAGCGCGCGGGCGTCGTCGCGGCGTCGCGGGGCGAAACGGTATACAATAAGAGCAGGAGATGCGCCATTGCCGATGCATTTTAGTATCAAGACGACAACATCGACCCGACCCTTTTCACAATATCACGTCTATGTAAAACGGGATTTATTCTCAGCTTCTAATTACGAGCGATCTCCGCATTTAACAATTAATACGATTCTCTGTTCATAATAAAAGACGTAGGATTTGCAATTGTTATGTCATGAAAAGGTTTTGCTAGAAAACTAATTAATTAAATAAAATTAATTAACTAATTAATTAATTAATCGTTAATAAATGCGCCATAATTTTTTACTTTCCATAAAAATATATCAACAATACGAAATAGTAATTTCAATCAAGAATTTCTGTTAAATGCAATTGCATAAAGTCGTAGACAAATTAACAATTGTTAATATATAATTGTTAATATTTTTCGACAAGACAATACAAGAAGGAAACGATAGGAAGATAACGATATAAGAGACATAATAGTTTGGGGGACCCATAGCCAACTTGTAAATGGATATATAATAGCTGTTAAGTCGGATAAGCCTACACCTTGGTGTTTATCTCGCAGCTTAGGGTGGCTACGTCTGTTTGCGCCACAAATTAGTGTTTGCCTCCGTGCACCTTTGCTTTGTCGCATAATTGTGTTTGCTATCGGACCGGCGCTAATTTCCTGGCATTACCGACCGCGCTTGGACGGTGATGCTGCGGTGCTCCTTGCGGTCGATCGAGGTGGCCGAGAATGCCGTAGTCTACCTACGGCATCCTCGAAGCCGCCGAGGCGGCCGATTTTAACAGTGACTGTCGATAGGTAGTAGAGTTGGGCGCGCGAGAACACGAGATATCTTCGGATGAGCAGCATGCCGGACAATTCCGGAAGTGATTTCCTGGATTCCATCAGCTATCCTAGTGGATAAAATGTTTCTATCGGGGCGTCGGGATAAATATCTCGCGATTCTATCCTCTCATCTATAATGACGTTTTAATCGAAAAGCATATCTCGTCAAGTTAAAGCTGCAGTAACGTATAGTTATGATGAATAGTTATGATGAATGGTGCAGAGATTTTCCGTGTGCGATATGATAATCTATTAATAAATAATATTATTTTTCATATGAAAATCTATATGAAAAAATAATAACTTCAAGCTTTATCATAATTTAATTTAGAATTTTGCATTTGGAAATATGAAATAGATATAAAAATAGAGTTACAATATTTTAAGACATTAATATCAAGAGTTTCATCTTCATAAATCATAGCTCACAATATCATTAATGCATTTATCTTTTAATGGTGTTTGTTTTTAATTAGACAAAAAGATACATTTTTTTTGCGACTTGATAATTCTCTTTAAACTCGATTAACAAATTCTTGATATTTAGAAAAAAGTTTCTGTACAAAGTTAATTTAACCCAAGAGAGGCAAGCTCGCTTACGGCACTGCACAAGTCTGATGATCTTTTACACGTCAGCGCGAGTTTGCGCTCGGACATACACAAGTATTTCCGTCGGGATCTCTATGCGCACCGTGTTTTACCGTTATCGCAGGCTGCGGCCTCGTTTCAGCGTGTCTCTCGCGGCGATACCGCGCGTATTCGCGTATGCCATTTCGCGGAATCAGAAAAGAACCGTAACGCACACGTCGCGGAGCGTCGCATCGCGTCGTGTCTCCGTCGAAGACCGCGCGAAGTGACGCGCGTCGACCGCGACGCACTGCTCTCGGCGTCGCATCGCGTCGTCGTCTCTGTCTCCTCCGTCGACGGTGACGGCAATCGCAATGTCACAAACGCCGCATGCCGGCTGGCATGCCGTTAGGTTCACCGCAGGCCAATAACCCAGCCGGCTAAACTTATTTAGAATAGCTGCACCCACACCAATCTAACAATCCTTGCGACAGTGAAACGCGCGATTGCCTTCCCTTATATATCGGCAGGATATCGATGATCTTTCAAATCAAACTTCTACTAATCGACACGTGAAGACGATATGTAATTTATCATGTCTTTTTATAACATATTGTGCTATTATTTTTTTTTTTAAAGATTCATTAATGTCCTCTTTGCTATTTATCGATAACTTTGGTTCATCAAATTGTAGTGGTATTAATATCGAATTGTTAATCCTCCACCGACAACATGAATTTTAATTCTTTTTGTCATAGCAATAGAAGTTTTCGAGAAACAGCAAATTTTTTTATTTATATTCCAGATAAAAGTCTGAAAAAATGCAGGTATTATACTCATCAAACTTTAACAACGAGATTTTATCATCATTTTATAAAAAAA
>Ga0157363_1005626_pt1:0-7500 | contig 11712 bp, 6 predicted proteins | sample AttsexASBM1_FD_111477 | JGI IMG/M metagenome (GOLD analysis project Ga0157363, IMG submission 111477) | Fungus gardens microbial communities from leaf cutter ant in Ribeirão Preto, State of São Paulo, Brazil - Atta sexdens ASBM1 | ecosystem: Host-associated > Fungi > Mycelium >...
GGAATTTTCAAGTTGCCTGAAAGATGGAGAAAGGTTGTAGAACAGAATGGCACCTATATAATTTAATAAATGTATACTAAAATTTAAATCTTCTGCGTTTCAATTTTCCTTCAAAATCGGCACTTTTCGGACAATCCAATATATGGTATATATAAATAAAGACGTATTTTCAAAATATTTAAGAGCCTTTGATTTTTCAAATATAAAGTTCTTAATTTTTTATTTATTATATAATTTGTGAAATATTCGAATTATTCCAGAATTTCATATATTCAAAATGATTCAATATGTTTTATATTAGGTCTATTACTATTTGTGCATGTTGGATTAACGCGACATTTATTCATGATTCCCCTCGTACGATCACTTCGATTTAACCAGTAAGCTTTCATCCCACGTCGCTACGCGCTTATCATTATCGGTTTGTCACTCAATACTTGTCCCGCGGACATTTGCGTACGCTCCTATTGTGCCAATATGCGTTTTCCCACGCGCTCGTCGAAATGCTTCTGCAATCGGAAAAAATGTTCTCCCTTTGGTCGAATTGTTTTAAGTATTCATGTATATTTATGTTCTTGTAATTCACGTAAATTATAATCGACAGCAATTCAGAAGAAAACACAAAAAGTTTGCGTTTACAAATAGATACGGGAAGATATTGATAAATTTCCGCTCTTAAAATTTAACTTTTATTCAACTTTTATCGATTTTGAGAGAAAGTCCCATTTCTCTATTGTTTTCCCGTCGCTACTATCATATTAGATCGTAACATTATAAGCGAGAAATGATGAAGTTCCTTGCATGCTATTTGTAAATAAAGAGAATTTGTATAAAATAAAATAATGAGATTACTTTATAACATTTGTAAAAATAATCGAAAGCTATCTTTATCTGCCCTGATAGTCAATAAATAGTCCTAAAAAGCATATGATATTATTTGCTTAATGTGTATGCGTCGCCTATTTTTATTTCGTGTCTTTTACGACTATTTGTTATTTATCCTAATCATAGATATAACTGTTATAATTGATATAACTACTAACATTTACATCTATATTATGTAGTTGTTATATTCATGATTTGCTAGGAGGGCAAGTAAGAATAGGAGTTTTCGATCATTTTTATAAGCATCTTAAAGCGATCTGATTATTTTATTTTATTCACATTTTTTATTTACAAATAACACATGTGCAGAAAAGATTTCTATATTCAATGTTATTACTTCTCGATATAGAGCCAATCATATTTATTCTTTAGAAAAAAATATTTTATTCTTAGATGAAAAATTCTAAAATCTAGAATAAAATATTCTTAATGCTATTCATCCCATTAATTTTCTTAATAGAAAAATTTAGGTTAAATATTCTTTATTTAAACACTTGATCTAAAGAGAATCTCTCTTATCTAGTCTTGTGAAAAGAACTTTACAGAATGTTAGTAATTTTACATTTTCGGCAATGAAAAACTGGACTCGGCCGGAACTTTTGTTTGTATAGTATACAACTGTGATATCAGAAGCAAAACATTAAAATTTTTCTTGCAAAATGTCGAAATAAATAATATAACTGTTTTTGCATATTACTTTTCGTATGTTACTTTTTATAGGGATAAACTAATACAGAATACTGAAGAAGAAAATCATATCTTTACGAAAAAATTCAAAAAACAAGACTAAATACCGGTTTTTTTTTCCAAAAAAGAGGAAATCACAAATTGTAAGAAAAAATACGTTATAACATTTGATTTAAAAAAATGTAATTATTTCAATGAATGAAGTTGAAGTATTTTGAGATATGCTCATCGAATGACATCATCATCGAATGATATGCTTTTCTGAAAATAGCCACTATTTCTATTTCTTTTCGAATGCGTACACTTGTTTTTATATTTTATCACAAAAGTGAAATAAAAATTCTTAGCATTTCAAATAATAAAATATTAATTTTATAAAATATCGATTAAATATTTTGCAAAAAATTCATCATTTTTTACTTACGATTTTACTCTATACGAAGTAAGTACTAACAGTCATTTTTCACATTTTCATCTTTAAAAAACATTTTCTATAAACGAAACTATTTTTTTCAATAAATATTCAATTGCAAATATTGATGAAAAACTTACGAATCTATCATCATCCGAACTAGATTTTTCAAGCATTTTTTCCCCGTTTGAACATTCAAGTAAAATACCGCCATAAAATATGGCGATTATTAGGGGAAAGTTCAAAGTGAATTTAGCTACAATTGAAAGTCTCAACCATATAGAAATGCCAATTAATTAAAACTTTTTTCGGATCTAAAAGATCCATGATGCAATCAAGGGTTAAAGATAAATACAAATTGATCAAAGAATCTATTATTAAAAAAAGGATATGGAATGGCATTTTTTGAAACTAACACTCTTTAAATTACATTTTCCTAAATAAAAATAAAAATTTTGGCTCACAAGTAGAAATCATCGGACGCAATTTTTCTGATCATTGATTCGTCATTCATGTGTAATCAAAGAGTACGCGATTTGGATAATTTTAGTGACATCGATTGAATTATTTGTATAATTATATCTTGCAAAAAACAATATGAACAATTCTAGATGATTCTATAAGTTCGAGCTATAGAATTATAAATACTATTAGTTTCATGATAGAAAATATAAAATTTTCATACAAAAATATATAATATATTAATATATAAAATTTGTTCTTATGAAATTATGTTAAACATTTAACAAATTTTTTCTAATATAAGTTCATTTAACTTTAATAAAATCCATGTAATACACGCTCAATTAATAATAATAATAATAATAATAATAATAATAATAATAATAATAATAAATTAATATTAAATTAATTAATTTAATTTGATTTCATTATTTAAATTCAATCCATTTTTGTTAATAATTCTAAAAATTATTTGCTCAATTTGTTTTCATCATTATACTTAGCGTTTGGAATACTTTTGAAAAGTATTGTTATATCGTATCATCAAAGAGAATCTTCCCAATATCAAAATCTTCCCAATCGTAGGAACAAGGAATGAAAGATTTTAGTGACACGCGATGAAGTTCAGTGCTTGACTTTCAGGCGATGCAACACGACACGCGAATTCCGCATGACTCATGGACGGATAATTCTCGGCAAGCGTTTTAGCTTGATATCAGTTTACGTCGATGACTAATCACATCACTTGTGCGTTTGTTTGGGTCTCTAGTTGGCAATATGGTGACGATAAACATTTTTTCTAGAATGATTGAGGCACAAGACGTCTCTTTACACATTTTCATAATTGTTCAATTGCGAGTCTGAGTACATTGTATATTTGTTTTTGACAATCAACTGAAAACGAGTACAAAATGCTAGTAACTTAATTTGCTATTAAAAATGATATGTAAATTTATTAATTATTTTTTAAATTTATTAACTATTATGTGATTTAGTATGTACAGAAAAAATATTTGATTTTAAAAAACACAGCTATGTCATTAGTCTCTATATGTATAGGAAGTAAAAATTGATTGAGAATATAAATTTTATTTGTTGAAAATAATTCTATGTTAGTCTCTGTAAATTATTGTAATTCTAATAACAAATTGTTTTAGTATAGCAAAACATATTTACTTTAATAGCAGATTAAATTTGCTTTAGAAACAGATTCATTCTTATAAACAAAATTATTCAATAATGAATTGTATTTTTCAGTATAATTCATATTGTTTGCTGTAATATAATTCATCAAATAATTGATGATAAAATTTTTACATCAAATATATAACAATTACAGTTTGCTATAACAGCAAAACTTTTTCTTTGCGGATATAGCTTCTAATTATTATTTAAAGAACTGAAAGAAAATAGAAATACGATACTTTTTTATTATATTATCTTTTATTATATTTTTAAAAATTAGACACTTTATTCACGTGATTACTTGTTAACAAGATAATTTCAATGTAGATTTCCATTTGAAAATTTGAAGGTGATTTTTACATAACTTTAATATCATTAGCCAAGGTCACATTGGTATTTTTGTTTAATGCGCCACTTCAAACTTTATAAATATAGTATGAAACATTTCTTTCGAAACGCTTAATTTTTAAATCTTAAAATTCCAGCACTTTTTGGATATCCTGTATTAGAAAAATCTATCATTTAAATTAACAACGAATTTGATTGAATGCACTTAATACACATTAGTGCTAAAATCGTCACACAAATTGACGTAAAAATGTGTTCTTAATATATTCATGCACGATTACGGAGCATACGCAATGAACCGCTATACGTGCGAATGAACTAAGTGCTTGCTAAAACGAGGTAGCAACATTTTGGTTGGCGCATGGCTACTCAACATAGCTAAACGAAGCGCGAAGCGGTTCTCCACACGCGCATTGTGATCATGTATGAATGTCCGGACTTTATTAGTAATATTTCTATGTACATTTTAAATGCATTTTTTCAGTTTTTTTTATTGCGCGCCGATTACTGTTGAAAATGCAACGCAATCATGGGATGCGTTCCAAATTGCGCATGGCGTATCATTGTTTTGAATAATAAAGAAGATTATAATATATAGATGCATCATGCACTTTGAAAATGCTAATAGTATCTTAAATAACTTATTGCGAAAAATATTATATAACGCGTCGCAACGTTGCGACCGAAATTTTAATTTTCAATATTGTATACTTCTTTAGAAATTTAAAATAACGGATAAACATAAATAAAAAAAAAGTCTTGTGACAAAATATTGTTTCTATGAGACAAAATATGTTTAATTTGCAAATTTTTTTCACCATATTTTTTTTATAATTGTAATCTTACTATCGCAAGCAAGAATGAGTGCAGAAACGAGTGTAAGCTTAATGATGTCCCATAGTCTACTAACCTGCAACTTGCTTTCTGTTACAGTAACCTCTGGGACCCAACATAAATATCTAATATTAATAATAAACGATACGATCGATTATTTTAATGAACAGCGAATGGAACATGCGCCATACCGCACGAGTTGCCCCGGAATTGCCGCACGCCCTGCCGCGCGACTCACGATGAAAATGCAGTGACAACAGCAGCAACAGCAGTAACAAATATACAGCCGAGAACAGCGCATCTACCATTACTGCTCCAGTCATTATTCTTTTCTCAATTTTTGTTTCTTTGACGCGACGTAGAGAACGGAAAGAAAGACACGCGCGAGTTCATATTAAATGTTACTGAGTAAACGCACGTACCATACGTAAACAACGACGCATCCTTCTCCTTCTTCCTCTTTTTCCTATGCTTTTTATCATACAAACCTGTGTTGTTTCTCTCTTCTCCTTTCGTTCTCCGTTCTCTTGTCTTCTCGGTCATACGTATACGTACTTAAGCATCGTAGATACATGTGAATAGGTATACGCGTGTCTCGTGTTCTGTCATCGTGTTATGTCCTGTGACGCGTACGAGCGTCGGAGATTGTGGGGAAACTTCGGCGTCTTATCGATATCGATACTAATATCGATGTCATTTGCCACATCTGCTCTCTATCTGCTCCCAACCCCTGTAATAATCGCGCAGCAATGCGAGTTTCGACGGCTGTGACGCGCGAGAGAGATGCGAGATCACATCTGAGACGCCGACGCGTCGCGAGGAGTGATGACAAGAATCGATGACGGTTTTGACGATCGATCGGTGGGAGAACCGCCGCTATCCGTGCGAGAGCTGGTGACGCACGTTACAAGACGTCATCATAGACATCATAGCATTGAAGTATAATGGTTACATTCAGTAGAGAAAATCAGTTGACGCTTAGTGATTCTTTGATATGATTGGCTTTTACCTTTAGTTCTTTACTGGAACTAAAAATGAAGGAACCAGTCATATCTCAAGAATCATTAAATGTTAACTGATCAATTTTCTCTACTGAGCGCAGCCCATAATACTGGAACGAGCGCTGACGCTAGTTTCTCGGGTAAATGTTAAGAATACCCCAGTCATCTCAAATTTTGATATGAAAATCATGCTCATATCGCACTATTTCATAGTTGACAGATTTCCTGAATAATTGTCAACTTTAACTTTTTGAGATTAATATCTCAGTTTGCAAGATAAAGTGACACTTTTTTCTTGTCAAATCTTTATTTTTATGGGAAAATGCATCGATTAAGTATATTTTTATCACAATTTAAAACGACAGAGGTATTCTTAATGCTGATTCTACATTGAGTTGGTAGTCTGAAGTCTTAATCTTAATCGATGGAGTTGGTCAAATCAGCATTACTCGTACAAGTTGACTATTGGTCAATTTCACCAATAAGACTTAGGACTACCGACTCATTGTAGAATCAGCATAACAGTTATCATTTTATGAACTGACGAAGAGGATTCTATGTGGTCTTTGTCTTTTTAATGTAACTTGGCTAAAAGTTTCAGTACTACAAATTGGCGCCGAATTGTCTCTGGGAGATGTATATTGTATCAAATTGAAACAAAAGATTAGATTAAATTAAAGGACCTAATCTATACTTTAATGAAATATATTTAACGTATATATACTATAACGTAAATATATAAACTTTAAATATATTATTAAACCTTTTTTACAAGAATGTATTCTACTATTATTTACTGCACTTGCGCAGTATAAATATATAAGTAGAAAAGGATCAAGATCCACTTGGAACACTCTTGGATCACTTATAAATATTCTCTCTTGGGATGCACTGGATAGCCTTGCACCGCATCAATTGTATGTAAGCGCTGTATTGAAATAGTATACTACTTCATTATTGCGCTAAAATCTTGCTCTTATTTGATTTCTGTTTTCAAATTTTAAATGTCAATCGCTCTACACCGTTTCTTTGAGACGGTGTAGCAAAATCGTATTTTATATATAAAACATGCATCACCATCATACCACGGAAGCACGTTAACACCGAATGAGTTTACCTATCACTAGCCATGGAAACATGCTACACTATCTAAGTGCTGCATTGGTGGGCAGTGCAGCCAAGGGAAAGTGCTATTAATGAAGGTGGCATAGAATAGAGTCACGCTCGTTTCAGTATTATATTTTAGTACATCATAGACATTCGTAAGCGATGCGAGTGCATGGTTTTTTTGATTGAAAAAATGTGGCGTATGATGATCTTTTGCGTGAAGATCTTACTATTATGGATTCAGGAACGGTGAGATGGGCAAATTAGGTTTGAAATCTGGCATGCCTTTGTCATAAAAAAATTAAGACCCGACCAACGTTATTTTGACTTTAAGCAAGGATCGAAACTCTTTACTTCTATCTCTCCTTCTCTCTCGGCTTTAGGCTCGATTGCACCAACGTTAGTTTAACTTCAAACGAGGCTAAAGCTCTCTCGTTCTATGTCTCTCTTTCGGCTTTAGAGAAAGAGAGAGAGAGAGAGAGAGAGAGAGAGAAAGAGAGAGAGAGAGGTAGAGAGAGAGAAAACGCTTAAAGTCGAAATAAATTTGGTCTTAAAGAAAGAAAGTGAGAGTTTTAAGCT
>Ga0157363_1005627_pt1 | contig 11711 bp, 4 predicted proteins | sample AttsexASBM1_FD_111477 | JGI IMG/M metagenome (GOLD analysis project Ga0157363, IMG submission 111477) | Fungus gardens microbial communities from leaf cutter ant in Ribeirão Preto, State of São Paulo, Brazil - Atta sexdens ASBM1 | ecosystem: Host-associated > Fungi > Mycelium > Unclassified ...
CATTTTAGAAGGCCAAATGTTAACGCTTTAAAACCACAAAAAGGCGGGAAGATATATAAAATTTAAATTGTTATTTCGGTTGTATCAAATCTAAAGCTCAGAACTTTTTTGTACATCTAATATGTAAATTTCCCCAATAGTTAATAAGATATATTAATATAAGATATTAATAAAATAAAATATTATATAATAAGATATTAATAAGATATTAATCCTTAAAGATAGCCGAATATGCGCGCTCGCCCGGTCTATTACTGCGAAGTGTATATGCCTACCGATCGCTTGGCGCGCGGGCCTTGAGAATTGGGGATTGGTTGGCAAGCGCCCCGTGCCCTGCACACCGCCGCAAGCCTTTATAGCTCAGATGCGCTGATTATCCCCACTTCGATAGGCGTATACACTTCGCAGTAGTATTCGGCTATCTTTAAAAATTAATATCTCGTTAACTATTGGGGAAACTTATGGTAGAGGACTTTTCGATTCAGTTTAGTCCGCTCTACCTGCTCATGAAATATTTGCGATTATTTCCAGACACCCTGTGTATATCTAGAAAAAAAATACACGAATCAAAATTTCATCAAATGACATTGTTTTTGTGTATTCATGAATTCTGCGATCCATCGAATTCCAGCCACTTGACGTACACCTTGTCTTTCTTCCTACGTAGTACTTTCTCCACGAGATACACGTCCGGATGAATAATGCAATGCAACTTGTAGAACGCGCCAGCGATGGATTTTCCGCGATAGTCTTCGAGTAGATATGTTACGATTGTTACATCTTAACGTAAACCTTGGTGGTCCAATTTGGCGTGTAACTCTTTTCAAAAACTGTCTTGTACTTGTTCATGCGAACTCCCACTTTGAATTTTGCCGAACCAGCGATTTTTATCGCGCTGTACACCGTATCCAAGAGTCTTTCGGCGATCGCGGGAGTTACATCGCTTGCCGATGTTTGCGTGCGTTGTAATCTGATACGAGATGCGGCAACTCATCGACCCACTTGTAATTGCCATTGAGTGTAAACTTGTCTTCCACTGTCATTTTTAAACGTGCGATTGAACCGCTCGACTACTGACGCTTTCAACGTCGATGGTCAAATACGTGGAATAATGATTAATGTCGTGTTTTTTCAAGATTTTCTGCACATCGACGTTATAAAGCTTCTTCCCTATATCCGTTTGTAAATTTTTTTTGGACATCTTCTACTCGTTCGAATTATCTTAGCGATAGCATCAGCCGTCTCGCTTCCACCCTTGAGCAGTATGGCCCACGCGTACTTGCTTAATACATCGATGACGGTGAGTATATATAAGTGGTAGCCTCTGTTGAAGCTCAAGTACGGGCGCATCTCGATATCAGCCTGCCACAGAGCGTCGTATCCTCGAACTATGACACTTCTTCGCGGAAAATTTCTTCTCGCCACAGCGTGCAATTCCTCGACGAATCTCTCAAAGCTAATTTTTCTCTTTCTGAATCTCTTTTTCATGATTCGACGCGTAATATACAGGACAAAAGTATTTTTTCTCGCTGACTCGTTTTGTCGATTTAATTTATAATATGCGATTTAATTTATAATAAGATCGGCTTCGCGAAGTTCCTCGATGATCGACAGCATCTCGTCGTGAGTGTTGCCCGCTCGGTGTGAAGCATCGAGCAATCGTTCGATCCACTAACTCATTGGGATCGTCCCAGTGCATGTAATCGATCACATTGTCGTTCAATGTTTCGTAAGGTAATCCCTTTCTAGATTTCTTCTATTTTTTGGGTATGATCGACATCAACGCGATTACGTATTTGTATTTGTATCCCCTGTATTACTCAATAATCGGCCCTGCGAATGATGCTTGTATTTGTTTGGCGCGTTCGTCGCCAGCATGCTCTTGTACTTGTTCATATCATTTTCCGTATGCAGGAGATCGTCGGAAATTCTCTTGAAAATTAACTCATAAAGACCGGCGTATCATACGCCATCGATAATTATATTGTCCGCATCATCCACGTCCAAACATTTATTGTCAAACATCCTTGTAGATAAACGTACACATAGTCTATACCACTCTTCTGTTTATCTCGCGCTCCTCTCAGGACAGCCTTAACATACTTTCGACCCAGCGAGTTCAAACCGGCTTGCAACGCCTCTCGACCGATTTTGAATCTTCGTTGCTAGCGAGTCGTCCGTCATTTTGAAAATGTTCTCCAATGATTCTATTCTATTGATTCGATCGTTATACGCGGAATGAAGGTTATCGACTACACGATCGATCATCGGATTTACGCAAAGTCGCGGAACATTCGCGGATACATCTCGCTCGCTTTCTCTCTCTATTCCTCCTTTCAGCGTGGCGAAAGCGGTAAACGACAGCAAAGCTGCGCGATGTCAACTCGAAGAGTAACATCACGATCACACGATGGAACAGGATCGTGGATTATATCTTGCTCGTACAAATACGGACTGTATCTCGACCCGTATAAACGCAGACAGGGCATAGCTGCAAGAAAAAAAAACGCCAAAGAGACGATAAAAATACTGTCTGATGCAACTACCAATATGCAATTAAACAAGCTCGCGAGACGTATGCGCGTACCATACTTTAAAGACGTTTTCATGCGTAACATGTTACTGACGAACGGCGCGTCGAAAGCGGTATCTGGATGACATCCCCAATTGCTTATTTGACATATAAGACTGGCGTTTAAATAAATGCTATCGCACATTATATGAAGCCTAATTTTTGCCCCTTTTGGGACAAAAATTAGACTTTTTTACATCCTCCTTTGTAAGTAAAAGAAATAATTTTTTTGTAGATTTTGATCTACCGAATATGATAAACTACCAAATCAGTAATATTTAGGGAACCCGAAAATTGGACAAGAAATGCTGTGTATTTATAGAAATTTGCATGTTCTTAATTAATTTTCTCGATATTCTTCAAATTATTTATTTCGTTTTTCACAGTTGATTATAGTTGTATCCACGTAATATTTTTTAAATGACAAAATTTTTAAATGATGAATTTTTAAACGTTAATTGATATTAATATAGCTATCTTTGGCTGAATTATTAATTAAATTTGATTAATACTTTTACTGGACGCTTTTCAGCAATGTACACAGGCGTTACAGTGAAACACAATTCCATGCTTTTCAACTATAATTCGTACATAGCTTTAGCTGTGGATACAATCGTACATAGCTAAAGCTATATACGAGTATCGATTTGGATCATCATAGTTGGATTGGAAAGCCCGGAATCATACACATCTGTTACATATATACGTTGATAAAAAGCATCTTGATATTATACTATTATATTAAAAGTATACTGATATTATATTATTATATAGATAGATAGATAAATAAACACCCAAAATAATTAATAAAACATCTTACCTTTCAAAAGAATATAAAGACAGGACAAATATAGAGGCTGGACAATGAGCAGGATTTAAAATGTCAAAAATAACGTTTTTAAATGTTCAACAATATAAATTGTATCTTATTTATAATAGAGGCGACCTGGAAAGAATTGAATAAAATATGTATGTAACAATTAATGAGATATATATATATATATATTATGTATTATTAATCTATAGAAATTTGCATGTTATTACTCAATTTTCCAGATATACATTAACATAATAAATATTTTATCGTATTCAAGAAGTAAAAATCTATAAAACGACACTATTTTTTTATTTAATTATCTGATTAGTAATAAGGCTCATAAATTTTAGAAAAACAAAAAAAAAGAGAGATACGAGCCAAAAATTATTATATAAAAACAAGATAAAGTATAATAGAATGTACAAAAAAACAATAAAGGAAACGAAAATGTTTTAAGTTAAAAATTTTAATAAAGAATGCTAGCAGTAAACGTTTCGATCGGATTCTTTTCAATATTAAAAATATATATAATAAATAACAGTTGGAAAACAAACAAAAACATACAATAAATATTTCGCTCTCTAAGGTAAACGCTGATAACGTAAAAAAAATTATCGAAATGTTCAATTATAATGTATAACGGAAAGGACGCGAATGATAGTTACTTGCAGTCAAATTATTATATGCTTATAGTGCCAATTTTAAAAAGAATGAGTATCCTTCGATTACAAGTGAACGGAGAATGCAAATATGAGTATGACCCTGTAGAAAATTATATAATATAAGTGAAAATATAACGCAAGATTGAAATAATATAACTGGATATAAATTATAATATAACTAAATTATAGCGCTAAAAAACGAGATAAACTATTAAAAACTAGCATATAAATATAATATGTAAGATAATACTTAACAAAATTAGTGAAGGTTCAGATTGCAAAAATTTTTTTATCTCTGTATTAACTGGAAAGTTTTTTATTTTAGATATAGTAACAGCTAAAATAAATATGCATGATATCTTTAATGTAACATATCTTAAATCAAAAGTTGAAGGAGTTTCGGACAAATAGTTAAACTTAGAGACAATGTGAAAAGAAATAAAAATATCTTGTCTCCTCCGATGTTCAAGACAAAATGGAATCACAAAAATGACATTCAAAGGAAGGAAGGTAAGGGTTAATTGGAAAGTGGTAAGAGAAAGAAAATAAGAGGGGATAGAAATGTGGATGAAATGTGGAAGGAATAATAAAGACAAGAAGGAATTAAGAAAAAGAAAGAGATTGAATAATAGATAGACAGGATTCAGGCAAAGATTTTGTGTCGTTTTGTCTATTTAGGTCTTGTTTTTATCTTTTTATGTGTATCATTCGGATATCAATTTCTTATTATATGAAGATTCATTGTCCAATATCTTTACTTCATTCCATCTGAATTGTGATTTATACGATGAAATGACCGATGGAGAATCCGTTTTTTTATTGATATCCGAAATATGTTCATGTATCCTCGTATTCAATTTTCTTTTGATTTGATCAATATAGTTAGCCTTGCAATCATCACATGAGACCACATTTTAATTAGAAAGCAATTCTAACTTGTCCTTTCCTCTCTTAAAACTTTTCAAGGTGTTGGTGATGGAAAATGCTAATTTATAGTGAAACATGTTGGATATAGGTTGGATATAGGAGAAACTTTCGGAGATAAATTTAAGGAACTAAAAAATTTTTCTTTGATTTGTGAATTGTGTGTAGTATGTTTATTATGTATGTGAAATTTTAATCGGTTTTCAATTATGGAAAAAATAAAAGGGAGAGAATAGCCATTATTAAGAAAAATATGAATAGCTTCAACTAGATTGTTATGTTGAAACCGAGGATGTGATAACAGAAATATTTTATCAATGAAACTGATAATTATGCCTCTTTTATGACAAAGAGAATGATTGAAATGGAAATTCAGGAACCTTCCCGAAAATGTAGTTTTGTGATATGTATCGAAAATAATTCTTTTATTGTCAATAATCAAAGTGCTATCAAGAAAATTCAATCTATTATATTGTCATTGCCAACCTCCATGATAAATTGTAACCCTATGTAAAGAATTAAAAATAGTAAGAGTGTCGTCAATGTATTCATTTTTTTATTTAGATATTTTAGAACAAAATCGAGTCTTTTTTAATATCTTCTTTTCTGGATATATTTCTGTTTAAAAATTTGAAATAAAGTCATATTATTTTTAAATATGTTTGTATCTATTTTTATAATATTATTTTTATAATATTGAATAAGAATTTGACAGTCTGTTACATAACTGCGTTGTTACATGCTATGTAAAATTTGAACACACCTCTCTTATTGATTTAAAAGTTATTTAATTATTTTCCTAGTTCTGATTCTTATATAAATTCGCGTTTCGTAATATTATTTACAAATTTTATGAAGAGATAATATTAAAATAAATTCAAGCTTTATAAAAATAAAATAATAAATATTCGTGCAAAATTTTGATCTATTTACTTTTTTGATCTACTCGTTATTACAATTATTGATCTCACTATAGCACACACAATACACACACACACACACACACACACACACACAATACACACACACACACACACACACACACACACACACACACACACAATTTATTATTAATTTCACGATTCTTATAACGTAACCTCAAATCTTGATACTAATTGTTTGAAATATAGAAAATGATATACCAAAAAATATACTAATTAATGTATATAAAATTATCTTTCCTTATCGTATTTCATATTTACTTTAAATATATATGAAAAGAAAAAAGGATTACTTTGATTTTAATGCTTATTTAGATCATTCTGCAGATCGTCAGAAGCAGTCAGAGGAAAGGCCGAGAGATGAAAGGTCTCAATTAATTCACAGGGTGCGTTCGGAGAGCGCGAATGAGGATTATAAATCGATTTATAAAGTTGACAAATCCATTCTAGAAAAAGTCTGCTAAATGTCGATTTTAAAAGTCGACTTCAAGCTGACGAAAAAATGTCGACTGACAGTCGACAAATAGTTAGGGTATGTGAGTAATTGTTATAAGTTTACATCGAGAAGTTTCTAGACTAAATAGCACATTTTGTAATAATTTTTGCCTACTAGAAATCATTCAATAATTATTATAAATTTATCTCGAGAAGTTTCTATAACAGACTTGCGAAGTCAGGAAATACGTGAACCTGAAAATTCCATATTTTCCATACGAAGTCTTACAAAGTCTCAAATAATAAGAATTCTATATCGCAATAACTATATTTTTTTATATATTTTTTTCTATAAGCGAATATAATTTTATCATTTTTAATTCTTGACTAACAATTAATTGTTAACACTCTCTTTAACGAATGTAACACTGTCTTTATGTAATTGTTTAAAAAAAAATGTTAAATTACATAAAGACGGTGTTACATATGTTAAAGAGAATGTTGATAATTAATCGTTAGTCGCGAGTTTGCGCTTAAGCTCGTCGCCCTCTGGAGGCGCGTCGCAAAACTCCGCCGGCCGGCGCTGACTAAGCGTGCGGCCTTTGATAAGGTGGACAAAGACAAATTATAATTATGTCCTAAGAAAAAAAGGAGTGACTCTAGTATAATAAAAAAGCGTTATTTTTCGAATTTTTTTGTTTACAATTTTTTAATGAATAACGAGCGACTAAAACTTTTTCATAATCTATTTTTATTAAAATGAATTAAAAGCTAGTGAAAATAAATGAGTTCGTTAACTTAAAGCTAGCAAAAATACGCTCCATGAAAAGGAAGCAAGAGAAGAGCAACTTTTGCTTTATTTGTGATGGAAGGGTAAAACGCCAGCTTTTCGTCGTTGCATGAAATTACTTTATAGTTTTGATGATATTCTAAGGAACAAAAACATATTTTTTTGAAGAAATATTTCATCTCTTAAAAATTGTATCAAGAGACATAGTAATGTCTCGGCACTAAGCGCAATGACACTACTGTGATTTCTTTACGTAAGACTGTGAGTTGCGAGAGATTGAGAATATTGGATCAATAACGTATAAATACATTTTAACAATGTTTTAACAAATATTGATGCATTTTACTTGTGATATCTGTAAAATCCTGATGTTAAATCTACATTATATTGGTGTTAATATTAATACAATAAAAATTATATAGATATCGCATGATATTAATCTCTTTATTTTTGTAATAAATGTATATAAAATACGTCTCTTATTTAAATTTCAATATATATTACAAAATTTAAAGCGGACATTTTTTTCGTGTGTTTTCTTATCAGATATTTTATTATCTAAAAATTCTACAATTTCAAAAATCGATTGTTCCATTTTTGGATAAACAAATAATATAGTTTATCTAATAGCTTAGTATTTGGAATTGCACATTTTGAACAGATTCTTAAGGCATCGCTTATTGTTTCCCTATTACTATTCGAGGCTTGACGACCGAGCCACCAATCTTATGACTCTGTACTAGGAATGGGTACATATTTAAAACATCGGCTGTATAGCTTAAAATAAATATCGATATTTTTGTACTTTTTTCTGATATTTTGTCTTTTGATATTGAAATGTTTCAACATTTAAATAAAAATATCGAATTTCCGATACGGTTCGTTAAGTCCGTGTTAGTTTAGTACGGATTGAGATTGGATTAAAATTTTCATTTTATTTTACATACTTTTTATGTGTATATTATAAGAATATAATGTAACATTATCAATGTATCATATAAATAAATAAAATAATAAAATTTCTAAGTATAAATACATACATATATACATATATATATATATATATATACATATACATACACAAAATAAAAAATAAAATATGTAAGTTGATATATACATATATTCTAATTAGATTGGAATAGTTATTAAAAAGATTGTTAAAATAGTCGATCTCCAAAAACGATCTCCAATCATTATTTTTGCAAAAAGATTGATTTTTTACGTTTCAACGTGCATATTGATACGCATATTACCTAAAAATAGAAATATCGGATTCATATCGATATTAGCAATATCAGCAAATTATTCAGCCAATATCTTTTAGTGTGTTAATATTTCTGTTCACAATATATCTTTTACTAAATCATCCATTCCTATGCTATGCTTCAGGATTCTCAGGGGCGCCGAACATAGCGATATAAGAAATATGTTGGCATTGTACCTTCCAATAAATTATCATTGAAATATTTTTTACGTAATTTTCATTTTTATAAGTAATTAAATTAATTATTCTATATTCTATTATTAACATATAGTCTGCAATAATTGAATAATTACAATGTGGACAACATTTTTCTTCATATTACCTTTGATCATACTATTATATAATGCGTCTTTTTAAACTAATAGATAAAAAAAGTGAGCGAAAAAATGAGTAAACCAAAATTTATCGAAAGATGGAACAACCCAATCTACATCTAATAATGTTTAATAATGCAAATTTCTTCTTTATATAAAAATGTCTTTGACATTAAATTTGTTCTAGCATTCAGAGACAAATTTATTCTTATGTAACTATAATTGTATTGTGTTATATCTTGAGCTTTTGATTGTACTATGTTTTATATAAAAGTGGATCTAAATCAAATGAAGAATGACTAATTAAGGAAAGAATGTTTACGAGAAACTTGCATGAACATTTTTTTTTTATATAAAAAAGAGTATTCAATGTACATTTGAATTCATAAAACAAATTTATATTTATTAAATTATATTTATTAAAACAAATTTATTTATTCCTTTTTATTCATATTTGGCCTGGATCCGTCTAACAATGTAAGAACGAAATGGACGAATGAAATGTTTTGACTGATGGATGACGATGATTCGATTGGGTAGGAATTAAGGGAACTGAGTGAAGGGGGAGGTCGTTGAATTGTTAATCTAAACTTTCCGAACACGTTCGCGTAGCCAGTGTATATCACGAAGGGCACAATCAAATCAGCGCGATACGGAGAAATCGATGGTAGAATGTAAACGAACTGGTCGGCGGCTTCTAGGAAGAGAAAATTACCGACGTCCTTCGAAGGTCTAGGTCATCACTGGCATCGTTGAAGCTCGAACGGTGATAGCGACTTAGCTGCATTCGCTCAACTTACCCGATCGATCAGAGCGATATTTTGTAACGATTAATTCATTAGCTCGTCATGCTTCGCGGCATTTGGCTTCCTTTTCGTGTACGATGACCTCGAAGTTTCGCGCGTTCTCGCGTCCGATTGCGTGACGTTGCGCGATTGACTATTAAACATGTGATTACAAACCTCGCAGTACATAGCAGATATTGCGTTTGAAACGCTTCAAGGAAACGAGAAGATCTTCTATGCCTTTCTCTTTCGCTTCCTTGCCTGTTTTCCTCTCTTGGTCTCTTTCTTTCCTCTTTTCGTTCATCGCATGACGGAGCGCTTGGAGCTGCCAGTCAGCTGCTGCATCGTTCGAGCTAGGATAATAAAGAAAGGGTATAAAAATCGAGGGAACAACGGACGTAGATGCACCTAATAGAAAATATAGGAGAACGCGAAAACCGGGATTTGTTTGCGGAGGATTCTCGAAGGATCCTAATGGCTGTAATCTTTTCTAATTCGACAACTTCGACGTTCACTCGAATAGCTTGTGCCTACGTACAATAATCATGCATGTAATATTTTGTTTTATGCACATTCAAATGAAGTCTTTATAAAAAATGAAAATAAAGACAGAATTTCTCTCTAGACTAACGATGTATCTATATGTAATAATGTAATATTTTGTAAGTTTTGTGTATGAAGTCGTTATGAAAATAAACATAGAAAAAAAATTCTACAGTAAAATACGTCGTAAAAGTGTATCTCCCTTTTCCCGGCAAAAATTAAAATAAAATCATCATAAATCGAAATAAAATCTTAAGGTAAGTGACTTTTGAAATATAACAATTAATGGAATTCTTGAGATAACAATTACATACTGTAATACAATTACATACTGTAATAATAAAATTTAACATAATACAGTACTTTACAGAAGTTCGACTGTAATATAAATTTGATATTGAAATTTTCTACAACCTTTGCGATAAATATAAAATCAAACTATTTCTTTAAAAGAATATTAACAATGATTATAATAAAAAAAAACTGATAATGTATTAAAATTATTATAATAATAAACATTAGTTTTCAAAATACAATTATAAATTTGTAAAACAATATAAAAAAGATAGTTTAAGCGAGGAATAATGGATTCTCTAAGAAAAAATGGAAATAACAAAAACATTTTTACTTAATTATTATCAGATTGTAATAAAAAGATTGTAATCAAAATATAATATAATAATAAAGATAAAAAAAATTGAAAGGGTTTTAATTAAAATAGAATAAACAATATAAATCAAAAATATAGAGAGCAATGTAAAAAAATGTAAAAAAATATAAATAAGAAGGGATAAGGCTATGTTAAATGCTAGATACAAAAACGTAAAGTTTATACAATTATTGACATCAAACAATAATTTAGTGCATTTTTGAATGTTAGAAAATTTATAAAAACTTGTTGATAACAAATTAATCGGTCAGAGATGAGAATCGTTAAGACCAAAGTTAAGATAGAGAAGTTCAGTGAATTATTATAAACGTGAAGTCAAAAGTTAAATTCAAGTTTAAAACATGTAAAAAAGACGTAAGCTAGAATGTAAAAGAAAATTTAAGAATAATTGGCGAATAAAACTGTTGTTTTTTAATAAACTAAAAATATAAAATAATAGTATAAATTTTAAGAAAAAAGAGGGTCAAGAATTAAAAATTTACAGAAATTGATATAAAGAGAACATCAAGAGTTTATTCTGTAATAAATTGTTTTTTAAATTTATTTTTTGTTACATGTACTTTTGTTAATTTTTGGTGTGTAAGTATTTATGATCAAAGCTGATATGAAAAAAATGGATGTAGTTCCGAATGATTCCTGCTTGCGATTGATCTGAAATTTTATTATAAGTTGTTTTTGATATAAAAAATAAAAAACCTAAAAAAAAATTTAAGTAAATTTCCAATATTTAAGTAATTTTCCAGTCATAAACATATAATTTTCATGTAAAATGACATGAATTTTTTATATGACAATATTTATCGATTAAAATCCGAATCGATTAAGGAATACGAAGTATTTCCACGCGAAGTGACTCCCACTCCATTTCCCCCTCCCCCCCAGCTTAGAAGCACATATCTTTTACGCGAAACGACTTCTATCCCATCTTTCTCCTGCTTACAAGCACGACTTCCACGCGAAGCGACTTTCCCCCTTCTTAAGGGTGCACGACTTC
>Ga0157363_1005628_pt1 | contig 11711 bp, 14 predicted proteins | sample AttsexASBM1_FD_111477 | JGI IMG/M metagenome (GOLD analysis project Ga0157363, IMG submission 111477) | Fungus gardens microbial communities from leaf cutter ant in Ribeirão Preto, State of São Paulo, Brazil - Atta sexdens ASBM1 | ecosystem: Host-associated > Fungi > Mycelium > Unclassified ...
ATAAAGCTTTAATTTTTTTTTTTAATATATTTCGTGGGTTAAACTTGGTTGAACTGATTTATCTTCATTCAGCACGTTAGTTTCACGTTATTGTGAAAGAGTGGAGTTTGAAACAAATACCAAATATAAATCTGATGCCGATTCTACAATAAGTCGGTAATCTGTGAATCGGTAAATCGGAAGCGAGTTAAAGGTGAATCGGAATTGGTGAATCAGTAGAGTTGACTAGTCAATTTTTAAAACTATAGACTACTGATTTATTGTAAAATTAGTATGATATTTGTATTATTGACAATCCTCAATTGGCTTCTATATCTATATTTATAGGAAACCCGGTGACATTATTCTTAAATTATAATGTAGAAAAATTGCAACATAAAATATTTATACATACATAAATTAAAATTTTTAAAGTTAAACGGCTTTTAAGATACATATGAACCGATCTTTTGAAAATGTTCGTCAAGCATTTGAAAATAATTGGATAACGTGTTCTAATTTGTTTCTTCGTTATGCCGGCATCTCATTTATTATATTCTTGAAAGAAAGTAAAAAAATATTTACATCTCAAATTGGATTTGTCTAATTTTTTGACAAATGTCATTTAGAAATATTTTTTCTGAAAAACTGTTGCGTTATAGAGAATCATTTCAACACAATTATTGTAAAATTGTCACAATTGTGCTATTATTGTGCAATATTTTCATAATTTTTTTTGGGGGGATTTATCTTACAATTATTTTCGAACAAATCGCACAATTTGTATTGTAAATTTTATGATTCATTCAATTTTTTAAAAACTCAAATATATAATTCATAAGAAAAAAGTAATCCTACATTTAAAGATAAAAAAAAAGCTATATATAAAACTACAGAATATAACGTCACAGATAAAAGAGACAAAGAAAAGTATTGTATATAAGTTGTATATTTGCTATACAGTAACCGCATTCGCCGCGTACAATAAAGATATTGTATATTACGTCATACAATAACAAATGAATACACTTGGTATATAAAGCACGATGAAGTACACACAAAAAATCTCAAGTTTAATTAATCCCAGACTTCAAAATGCGTACTCTCTTTCTTTCTCTTTTTGCTTATATGCTAAAGTACATACGAACAAATGTATTAAAAAAAAGAAAGTCGTGGAGGAAACCTGGGGACTGCTACTTGGCGATATAAGAAACACTGTCAGAAAGGCATAATAGGCGTCAAATGGAAAAATATGATATTTTCTGAATGAAAAAATGCGAGACGGCTCAATTTTATGTAGGCAAAAATACTTTGCGTCACTTTCTTCACTAAAGTATCTATTCTCAATCTACTTATTTCTCTCGTGAAGCACGTAACAAAGGTATAAAACGTCTATTCTAATATATTCTTTTCATCGCTCATTATAATATAAATGCATGGCTATCACGACCGATTGTTATATGACTATTGAAAAAATGACTCTACATTGTATGGCCATACGTTATGCGCGTTATTTTTATTTTTACATGGAATTTTACAGCTGTCGATGGGATGTGCGCATTTTTGAATGGTTAAGGCTTCTCAACAATTCCAATTACTTTGCGATTAATACATTTGCTACGATATACTTTCCACGAAGAACATGGTTGTCGGAACTTCCAATACACAAACACATATATAGAATTTATATTATTCAATAATAAAGTGTCTATGAAAACTGGAAGAGATGTGTCACATGTTTCATGAGAAATCTAGCTACAGTCTATTTTGCAAGGTCAGCAATTAAAAAATACATTATGGTCGGTATTCATAGTCAATTCTTATATTTATGACTGTCTTAAATACAATCTTAGGATATCATGAACTAATCACAAGTCGGTATTCATATTCGATACTTACATTTAAGACTGTCTTGATTACAATCTTAAGATGTTATGAACAAATCAGAGAGCCGTATAGCATCTTAAGACAATACTTAAAGACAGTCTTAAAATAAGAACGAAGTACAAATATCGGCTACAAAGTCGGCATTCATAATTGTTATTTTAAGATCATCTTAAGTAATAGCATCTTAACCCTGATGGAAATTTTTTTCTAAATTGTAATGAATAATAATAAAAAAATATTAATTGTAATTGTAATGAATAATAATAAAATATTACTGAAATTATAATGAAGAAATATTGCTGAACTTTATATTGAAATCTATATTAATTGACCCATTTTTCAATATTATTTCATTCAGATTTCATTACAATTCATTAAAAATTCACGAAAAATTACGATTTCATTACAGTTCATTAAAATTTAATATTGTATGAGAGTTCATTATTTAGCCTCACGTTAGTATAAAAATACACTAAAATAAATATGAAAATCATGTACAAAACTGACATGTCTGCATCTAAATCTTCGATTATGGGTGCGTTCCAAAACTTGCCAACTCAGAGTATTTTTTTTCCTTGTTTAATATTCGGTAAACAAGAATAGAATGATATTCGAGTCAACAAAGTCGAGTTTTGGAACGTAATTCATATAAACCTACTTATATAGAATATAGAGAGAGCAGATTAAATTTTACATACGAAAATCTAGCAGTACTCCTAGAAAGACAAATTCAACGCTTTTCGTTACAATGCACACAAACTGAGTATTTTTTTCAATTATTAATTCCAACATTTTAATTCTACTATTTTAGTTCTACTATTCTTTTTTTGATAATTATCATTAATAAGTCTATAAAAATAATGTATATTTTGTTTCAATGTCATTACTTTTTAAATATTTTCATTAATGTTTTTAAAAATTTATAGTATTTTAGTATACAATATTTTAGTATAAATTGTACACACAATAAAAATATTATGTTTTGCACTGCTTTTTTTATTCATTTTAAAAAATTATTTTTAAGATTCACAATATTTCAGTATAATTCAGTGTTCAATTTCTTTTAATAAATTTGTATAAATATATTTGCATTAGTTTTCATCATTAATTTTAGTATGATTTCAATATAATTCAGTATTCAATTTCTTTGAATAAATCAAGATAAATATTAAATATATTAGTTCCACTTTTGTAATATTTTTCACTCTTCATTAATTTTCATTCATTATCTTTGAAATTTATAGTATTTTAAAATTAAAAGTATTATTTATGTTGAAATATTTTCAATAACACTTCAGTCATTTTCATTTCTCATTTCAATGATTTTATAATCGATTTTAGCGATTTATTTCCATCAGGAAGACATTACTTAAGACAGTCTTAAAATAAAAATAGACTATAAATACCGGCCTATGATACATGTCAATGTAAAATCTACTTTTCAGAGATTTAATATTTTTTGCAGATATTTTATAGTAGAAGTTTTATAGAAGTAAAAAATAGGAGCTTTATCTGGCTTTTCCTTGCAACCATCTTTTACCAATTGTTTTAATAGTAGATATTTAGCATATAATTTTATACACTGTATAGTGTCAAATGTATGATAAACAAAATATTGAGCAGAATTTGATTGCTCTCCGAAAACCATGTTATACAAATATTAGGTGTAAAAAGAAATCCATTATTTTTCCATTCAATTTCATGCAAAAATAATGGATTTCTTTTTACTACACCTAATATATAAATTTTAGAGCACTTTTTACTTTATACATATATATATATATATATATATATATATATATATATATATATATATAAGTATCATTTGTAAATTTTTTAGCCTAACATAGAAAATATTTTTTCGATCAAATTCAGTTTTATTTTTCAACATAGTCTCCTTTTAAATTAATACACTTTTCCCAGCGATGCTTCCATCTCTTTAACTCATTCAAATAATAGTTGGTGTCTTGCTCTGCAAAATAGTCTTTTACGGATGCAATGACCTGCTCATTCGATGAAAATCTCCTCCGAGTCAAACTTTAAGCCTAGGAAACAGGAAAAAGTCAGATCTGGGGATCAGATCTGGTAAATACGATGTCAATCAATTTGATCACAATTCGTGAATTTTTGCTATGATGACCGTCAAAATGTGAAACGGTGCATCATTTTGATAGAACAGATATTTTCTTCTTCTCTTTTTCTCTCTGCGGCTGTTTTTTCGCAATTTCTGCCTTCAACTTGTCAATTAATGATGCGTAGTACATCCCCGTTATTGTTTTACTTTTTTCAAAATAGTCGATAAACACAATTCCATGACCAAAAAATAGTTGCCATCACCTTCCCGGCCGATGAAATCGTCTTCGTTTTTTTCAGAGCATCCTTCGCAGTCCACTGTTTTGACTTTTCCTTCGTTTCAAGAACGAAGTAGTCGATTCAAGTTTTATCAACAATTATTAATCGATGTAAAAAATCAGACTTATTTCGCTTAAACCACTCCAAGGCCTTGGAAATATTCGAATGGGTTTTTGATCCACAGTGAGCAAGCGCGACATGTCTAATTCTTCAGTCAATATATGACAAGCACGTTTTTTTCGATATGCCCACAATCTCTACTATCTCTCTAACTTTGATTCAACAATCGTTCAGTACGATTTGATGAATTTTTTCAATATTATCGGTAGTAATCGCAGTAATGTTGGTCGTCTTAAACGCTAATTAGTTAAGCTGGTACCAAATTTAAATTAAACTGCCCATCTTTTCATGGTGGCAAATGATCCTGGACTGGACAGAATTCCCATAAACAGATCCAACTCGCTTTAATTTGCGCAGGCGTATTGCCTTTTAAATGCAAAAATTTAATCATGACACGATATTCGATTTTTTTCATTTTTACAAAAATACTGACATCGACTGATAAAAAATGACTATCAATGAGCGTCCAAAATGAGTACAATTTTCACAGGTATCTTTCAAAATATGTACGATCGTAATACCAAAATGGTTTTGATGAGTAATGTCATCTTCATTGAGACTCAAAACTTTTCAGTTGATTCTTTTATATACACACACACACACACACACACACACACACACACACACACACACCACACCACACACACACACACACACACACACACACACACACACACACAGAGGGACTTTTTTATTCGGTTTAGTCCATTCTGCCGCTATACGAAAGTTTTATAATTGTTAGACACCTTATTTGTGTATATATATATATATACATTATATGTGTGTGTGTATATAAATCAATTGTTGACTATACATTTACTGTTTTTTTACTCATTACGCATCTAATACTCATTTGTCCGGAAATATATCGATTTGTCATATCATGTATCACTTAAATCACTACTACTGGTGTCTGCTTGTACTAAGGTGAAATATGATGTGTGTGTGTGTGTGTGTGTGTGTGTGTGTGTGTGTGTGTGTGTGTGTGTGTGTGTGTGCGTGTGCGTGCGTGCGTGCGTGCGTGCGTGCGTGCGTGCGTGCGTATATGTGTACTCTTCATAATTCTCGAATCTATTTCTATAATCAAATATCTAATCAATTACGAAAACCTTAATAAATACCGATTATATTCTCTTTCTCTTTTATTTAAAATATATGTAAATAATTCTTATGGCAATGTCAACCACAACTAAAGAATATTAAAATTCATCCATCCAATTGCATTTTGGCATTTTACGTCCTTAATTATTACTCGTAAAGTAGTAAGGAATTGTAAATTATCATCCTTTCGAAAGATTTATTCTTTCCAATCCTTCTTGATTTCAAACGCCCATTCCCATTTGAGATGTTCATGCTTGTCGTCGTCTGTAAAAAGAGAACTAACGCTGTATGAGCCTCGCGCTACGACACCTGCTGGCGCATCTTCAGCTGGAGTAGTGTAAGACTGAAGCTCTGTTTTAGGAGGATATGAGCCTACCATATGTGTCATTTTGTCAACTGTAACAAAAGATAAAAAATGTACAATTCTATTATGCGCTACATACTCTAATTATTGCATATTTCATTTACCCGTAACTCCTAATTTGCATTAGAAGCATTAACACACAAGCAATCGAATGTATTATAATTATTAAGAATGATATCATCATTATATTCAAATACAAAAAAGAAAAAATAAATATCATACCAGGTACACCAAGGCGATAAGTCTTTTGTACATATTTTAGTCCATGCACGATCTCACGTTGCACAATAAAATCGATTCTGATTTTATAGCTTACGCCCTCCTTGATGACAAATGTTTGTTTTTTTAGCTGCGATAAATCACCAGTCAAGTCTAATTCCATATCCGGTCGATCAGCGACGCATAATGCCAATTTCTTCACTATTACCTTTCTAGGATCATTAGGATCTACGAGAATTATATAATTATTTAGAATGTTGTCACGCCTACTATATTGTAAAGGGACTCAAGTGTTAGTTATATAAAACATTATACAAATAACATGTGATGCGCGCACGCACGCACGCACGCACGCACACATTTTTATAAGCTTGTAAAGGACAATAATGATAATAAATGGCACTGTTAATATAATTATTGTTCTTTACTATTTACTATTTGCTTAGAATAATTTTGATTGATTTAGTTAATTACTGTTTAATAATAAGTTCTTGAAGATTTATCAACTGTTGCAGTAACTGTTATCACATCATTGATAATGTTCAACAAGCGGTGAATACCCGAATGAAGTTTGAGTACACTGAATTCCCTATTTTTCTGATAATCCTTTCTATTAATATGTGTGAAGACTTGTGATTCTTTTCAATACTTCATCTTTTGAAAGTTTTTTTATCGCTCGGTATTTGATGATCATATTAACACATTTTTTTCTTTTGCAACATATGATCGATGTACTTGAATCCTCGGTCTGTCATAACAGCACAGCCATTCAGAAATTCCTGTAAATATTAGCTTATTTCCACTATTGCAGCATCACTTATTCTTCCACCAAAATTTTCCGATATAAAATTTATAAGTTCTGAAATTGAAATTCTAACTAATCCGATATATGAAATTATTGCTTGGTTGGAATACAAAAAATATAATCAGGTGTTGCAAATATTAAATATTTTTCGTATTCCAATCAAGTAATAATTTTGTATTTACATAATTGATTTTTGAATTTCAATTTCAAAGCAATTGATTGTCCGATTGAATTGTCCGATTGGATTGTCCGAAAAGTTCGTGCCGATTTTTGGTAGGTGGCGTAAGGATAGGTCTGAATATATCAGAACGATTGAAAACAAATGATACGTATGATATCGTAAAAGACGGTACTTCAGGCATACTTGGAAAAAAATTTGGTTGCGATACGTTAATTTTTATCAGTTTTATGCCTTTGAATATGGAAGAAAACGAAGTGTATTTTAGGCATTTAATGCTTTTCTTTTACCGAAAAGGCAAAAATGTCACACAAGCGACAAACAAGATATGTGCTGTTTATGGCGAAGGTGCTATAGCTGAAAGAACTGTGCGGAAGTGATTTGCTAGGTTTAAAACTGATGATTTCAACCTTGAAGATCAAGAATGCCCGAGTAGGCTCTCCATCATAGATGAAGATCAGATTAAAACACTGATCAAGAATAACGCTATATGACACGTAAATTAGCAGAAATGTTGAATATGTCAAAATCCATGAGCATTTTGTGAAGCTTGGCTACATAAACCGTTTTGATGTATGAGTTCCTCACGATTTAACGGAGAAAAATCTGATGGATTGCATTACATTTGTGACTCGCTCTATAAACACAACGAGGAGGCACCATTTTTGAAGCAAGTAGTGACGGGGGATGAAAAATGGATCATTTACAATAATGTTGAGCGAAAAAGATCTTGGAGAAAGCGGAATGGACCACCTTTAAAAGCCGGTCTTCATCCAAAGAAGGTCAAGGTGCTCTGTGTCTGGTGGGATTGGAAAGGGATCCTGTATTATGAGCTTTTACCAAACAACGATAAATTCAGAGAAGTATTGTTCCTAATTAAATGAATTGAAGACAGCAATTGAACAAAAACAGAAATAGCGAATCGGAAGGGCGTCGTGTTTCATCAGGACAATTTCAACGCGGTCTCATGTGTCTTTGATAACTCGACAAAAGTTATTGGAACTCGGTTGGGATGTTCTACCCCCATCCACCATATTCACCAGATCTCGCGTCCTCTGATTTTCACCTATTCCATTTACCTATCCTATTTCATTACAAAATTTTCCCTTAATGGAAAAAGCTTCAACACTTTTGATCGAGGTAAAAAATCACTTAGAAAAGTTTTTTGCTGAAAAACTTGAGATTCTGGAAGAACGGAATTTTCAAGTTGTCTGAAAGATGGAGAAAGGTTGTAGAACAGAATGGCACCTATATAATTTAATAAATTACTAAAATTTAAATCTTCTGCGTTTCAATTTTCCTTTAAAATCGGCACGACCTTTGCGGACAATCCAATATTATCGCGATTGTACATATGTATTTGCCACAAAATTCCCTTAAGAAATTCGTATTGATATGGCAATAGGCCAGATTAATAATTTTTTTTAAATGGACGACTAATACCGGTAAAGTTTGGCGAAATATGACATTGGCACTAGTTGAATTGAGTCTAAAATTATCACCTAAACGAGAAAACGTGTCATTTAATTTTATTTTCGATAAAGTTGAACAAATGTTACGAACGCTAATGTTTTTTTATTTAACAAATTTATAAATCCATTAGCTGGAAGTCCGATATACATTTTTGATTTATTAAGAACAAATGTCTTTTGGACGCTGTTTTTAAATAATTTTTCTTCTGTTTTATCACTAGTTTCTTCGGAGAGTAAAAATTCCTCGAACTTCGAGTATATTGTACAAGAATGTTTTTGTGACCATCGAACTTTATAAACTAATAATATTAATAATGATTTTCCAAGTTTCCATTGAACAAGTTCCGCGCATGATTGGATTGCAGTCAATTTATTTCGCACATCAATTTTATTAGTTTAAATCCGTTTATGACATTAATTAATTTTATTTATTTGCATTTTCCTATTTTTGAATATTGCAGATCTCAGTTGCTTGGTAATTGAAATCCTTCAACTTTCGGAAATCCAAGTTTTAATTCCAAAATATTACAAATGTGTAAAAATTTCTTGATCTTTTGAATTTTTGACTTCAACTATGTGTGGCTTCAATTTCACAGTTCTTTTTTAACTCATCTATAATTAATGCTTCCTAATTTTTGGAAAAGCTCTCTTTCTTAAATGAACATTAGCATTTGGATCAAAATCCGAATGTAATTTTCTCCTGCAACTGTATAAAATTGTTCATGTGTCACTTGAATAGCACGAATTTATGTGTATAAGGTAGTCAATTTTAATATTCCACCTTGTATATACACATAAATTTATCCCACACAATGTCCCACTCCAAATATCTTTTTTTCTACGTCTTTTACGAAAAACTGTTTCAAATAGAAGTTTCAGGGTTTTAAGGGGCACATCAGATAGTATTATTGCGATCTTGAGTGGCGTTATCAAGATCAAATCAAGATCACATCGATTTGAAAAAAAAACTCCCATGGAAACTCCCATTTTTCATTGCATATTTTTGTAATTTATCTTGAAAGCTTTTTAAGACATTATAACAAAAGTTATATAGCTTGGAAGTTATGTCGATGTTAGCATTACCCAAAGCGTCTGATCGATGGTTAAAATCTTTTGAATGTCATTTAGAATCATGCTCTAGATAACATTTGATAAGATCAAGATCATTGAAAGTTGTTTCTCTCATTTTCATTTTTGCACTAAAAATTTATTTTTCTCGCTTTTTTTCGGCTTTTTTTGATACCGGTAAGAAAATTTTTTGCGTTTTCATATTCGTGAAAAAAAAAACAGAATTTTATAATATCTCTTTGAGTTTTTTTTCTAACATCTTGTGTAAAATATACATATTCTATATTGGAATAATAGCAGATAACAACAGTTTTGAGTTTAAATACATAAATAAGCAAATATGATGCAACGAATAAGATGAGAGGATTGGTTAACTACTGATGGCTAGTAATGACGACATACGACATTTTCGTGCGAAAAATCTGGTACAAATATGACAATTTTTAATTCGTTATTAAAATTATAAATATGCATATCATAATTCTTTAAATATCTTTTAGAACAGGTCTGTTCAAAACTCGATTTGTGAACCGAAATGCTTTCACCTTTCCGCTGTCTTGGTAGAGCGAAACAGAGCGTAAATAACAAAGAATAGATAGATGTCTGAATTCTGTCCAAGTGTTGTAGAGTAAAAGAGCCAAGGGAACCTGTCTCTCAATTTGCAATCATAATAGCCGTTTTTTATTTTGCCTCATTCTTTGCTTGTGACACTCATAATGTGATGCCATCCGATCTTTTTCAAACATTTTTGTTTCTTATTATATACAATATGAATGTTCTCTACAGAGAAGTTTGTAGCAATATTGCTGCAACATGTTGTAACATTGCATATTACAACGATGCATTTGCACCTTGAATTTAGGCGGAACACTGGCTTTATTCTTTGTTATTTACGCTTCATCTCGCTGTATTGAGACAGCGAGGAGGTGGAAACATTTCGGCTCACGAACCGAGTTTCACAAGCCTGTTTTAGAACATATATAAATTATTATTTAAAATAGAGTGAAAAAATATCTGCACATTTAAGTTGATTTTCAGCTTGGTTGTTACCCCTTACTATCTCGCGTGTAGTCTAAGGATATCTCTACATAATTCGCAAATCGCAAAATGTAGTTCACAAATGCTGATGCAGAACGACGATCACCACATGCAAGACACAAATGAAAACCAACTGCATGCAATGAAAACCAACTGCATGCAATGAAAAAACAAACGCAAATCTTCATTCTGTGTCTGCATTTGTGAACTACGTTTTGCTATTTACGAATTATGTAAAAGCATCTTAAATCGGCGCATTTAGATTGTGCGCGAGTAAGTGATGTAAGAGAAGGAAAACAAATAAAAAATTGGCCAAAATGTGCAGATATTTTCCAGTAATTTAAAACAAAGAAGAAAATACTGCAGAATTATAAGTATTAACGCGGGGATAAAAAGAGCAGAACAAGTAGCGAGGTAAATTATAAACAATTTCGAACACAATTGATCATATATTATAGATAATGATTATACATATATTTATAAAAGTAAATGCCCACCTACTACAATGCCGCCGGATTTTGCTTCTCCCAGAAGCGTCTCTTTATACTTGCGCAAACTCTCGTCTTCCTTATCCGTTTCCAAGATCTGTTCGATGGATTTTTCCGGTGGAGGCTTATAACTGGATTCCACGTCCGGCTCCTCATCCAACGCATCTACATGATCACCCGTAGAGTCAGACATCGCTATGTTCAAACCAGGAAAGATATACATATATATATAAATATATATATATAAAAAGACTTGCGAGAAAGAAAAAAGAGATAAAAAAGAAGATTAAAGAATGCTATTATACGATATATAAGGTCTCCTAAACTTTTTGACACTGCTTGTAGGCAAGTAGAGCGGACTAAATTGAGTCAAATAGTCCTCTATCAGTTTGCAATAATTAAGAATGTATCTGAGTCATTTGTATAAATGTGTTAATATTTATACTTTAAACAAACTATTAATATATATTGTTCGTGCCGATTTTGAAGGAAAATTGAAACGCAGAAGATTTAAATTTTAATATACATTTAGTATACATTTATTAAATTATATATTAGGTGTAGTAAAAAGAAATCCATTATTTTTCCATTCAATTTCATGCAAAAATAATGGATTTCTTTTTACTACACCTAATATGTA
>Ga0157363_1005629_pt1 | contig 11709 bp, 12 predicted proteins | sample AttsexASBM1_FD_111477 | JGI IMG/M metagenome (GOLD analysis project Ga0157363, IMG submission 111477) | Fungus gardens microbial communities from leaf cutter ant in Ribeirão Preto, State of São Paulo, Brazil - Atta sexdens ASBM1 | ecosystem: Host-associated > Fungi > Mycelium > Unclassified ...
CAAGCGGACGACTTTCTCGAGGACCCTACTAAATCGTTGAGCGCTACCAAAGACCGAATGTTTACTCGTCAGCGAAAGGAGCGAATTCTGGGTAAGCATAAAACTCGACTGATGTACGCCAACCGGGCTCAGATCAAAGTCGCGTGCTTTCAAACAATGTTAACGTATTACGCCGCATCGCTGATGCTCTCTTCCAGCTGCGTCTCTTCTTCTTTTTAGAATCTATCAATTGTCTTTTCCCTTTACTTTTTTATGAAATAATATTATAATCTTCAGTTCACGATCTAATATATATATTACGCACTCCTATACTATATTATATTAATAATTGATCAATATAATCATACAATCAAATATAGGCTCATCAAGTTGTTATAAATTTTTTACACTATTATTTTTTACTATTATACTTACATTAAACTTTTACTTATATTATTACTTTTTATTAAATTTAAATTATATTTTTTTTGTTTTCTGAAATATGAATCAAGTTAAAAAAATTATTGTTTACGATGATTATGATGTACAAGTCGGGGTATAAACATAGTACAAGCACAGAAAAAAATATATATATAAAATTCAAAAAATGTGGGACTAACTTTACACACATTCTATTCATTGACGTACTGTAGAAAGCGCGGCATAAGTTTGCATGGACGGAAATCGGCGATAACCGACGACGGTGACTGCAGCGATGGCGGTGGCCGATCGTTCGACTGGCGTATACACCGCCATAGAGAGCTATAGCGACTCTCTGGAATCGAGCGTACCGGCACGGTGAAGCGAAAAGGGCACGTACGCGGGACCGAAGATTCGTGCTGAAAACAATGCTCGCGGTGTAATATTAAAGAGTCGGAGCTCGCGCGTGGCGGTGCACAGCCCGACAATATTGTTTTGTCCCGTACGAGCGCGGTGGTCACGAACTGGCGTATTTTCTTGATGTGTGCGTTTATCGTTTCTTTTTCCTCTTTCTCCGCTGTCTCGCCGTTTCCATTTTTCTGCACCTTGTAGGATACGCGAAAAAGAAAGAAGTGTCGTACACACCAATCGTTAATCATGTGCTGTAAGAGCGCCAATTCCAATACTAAAAATATGCAATTTTACTGCGAGGAAGATTTCTTCTTCTAGATGTGATATAAGAATAGAAAGTAACAATGATGCGAATGACGAATCTATGCCAAACATGAAAGGAAACAGATTCAAAGCTTGGAAATCTATTGAGATGCGACATGTATAAAATATATATATATATATATATATAAAATATATATATAAATACATATATAAAATGATTATGTAAAGCATTGTGTAATCAGTTGATATTATTATCAACATTATCTTTTTGTAGATTACGTAAAAGCCACAGTGAAATAATTTATCTTATCAATTTCAGTATCCTAACCGTATTTAAATCGTAAGACTTAGCCGTCAAGAAACGACACTGAGTCAAAGTATAAATTCAATCCGAGCGATACACAAAGTGTGTATGGTATAACGCGATATTCATAAAGATCTACAGTATAACAACATAGTGTTTAGCGTGACGTGTCGCCTTGTAATACAAGACCGCATTAAAAACTCGGTCTCCCTTTTCACCAACTATTTTTTCTTTCATTTTTATTTGCCTTCTATGCTAATAGCTGACCGAGAATATTTTCTTTCTAACAGAAACGTTAAATGAACCATGTCTGGACGAAATAAAAGCTCAGAAAATTTTTAATGCTTTATAATAGTTAAATGCTTATAATAGTTTTTAATGCTTTATTATAGATAACTCTTACAATTAGTTTTTCAAAACTCGATATCTAGTTTTCGAGGATTACACGTATATTACAATTATATTATCTTTATATTATCTTTATATATCACAAGAAAAAATCGCAGTAGAAAATTAAATTTGACTATTGCTAAAACTATTGCTTTTTTACTGCTATTTTATATACTATTATATATTTACGAGGAGCGATTTTTTTTTTTATTGTTGTTTGAGGAATTGTGTCTTCCAATAATTAAAGTTGTAAGTGTTACGATAAAATATTTTTTGATTTATTATTATTGTAAAATATTTTCTATCTTTGAAATTCTACTTCTTTTGTAAAAAAAAATTATATCATAGAGAGAGAAAGGGAGAGAAAGGAAGAAGAGAAAAAAACATGAAGAAGATAAAACTCATCAGGATGCAAAGCATCCTGATGATTTGACAAAGATAAGTGGCGCAATTAAAGTTAATAATTTAAACTTAACTGATTAATACATTTCAAATGAATGCATTGTAAAATTATTGTCTGCTCTGCAAGCACCTTTAGTTCTTCGGCATAAACTGAACAAATAAAGTGAAGATTAATGTTCCAAGTTGTTCGATAATAAGTGTAGCACTAACGAGATATTGTGACGACATTCTCAGACTATCCAAACAGAAGATAGAATCTCATCGATTAAAATGAATGGACGAGGGTTGCATGGTTCTCGATCAAGAGCAGATCGGACATTTTGGTGAGAAAATTGCCCGATGTCGCGTCACGGTTAATACATCCAGATACACGAGTTAATGGCAGGCTAAATGTTCGCGACCTCGATCTGCAAACACAACGCGCACGAAAAAGGGAGCGCCTTCATCAAGGGAGGCGTCAGCTAATTATGTTGGACCTTGCGGTCAAAAATTCCAAGTAACTTATTTGCGATCATGTGCACGATTTCACGGTCTTGGCGGCGCCGTATACGAGTCCGGAAACGAAACAGGCCAAGAATAAGGGCGGCGGACAGATGAGAGAGAGAGACAAAGAGACAAAGAGATGTCTTCGTATGATAACGATCTCGAGACGGCGGAAAATGAGTGGGGAAAAGAATACCCTTGGAGGGTATATGACGATTGGAACGATAGACTTCCAAATATGCCTGAAAGTCCGATCGAAATCGTACCTGCTGGTGTGTTCTTGTTTCTTCAAATTATTGCCTTAATGCGCGCGCGCATTCTCGATACTTTACAATTTGCGCGAGAACTAATGATATGATAATAATACATTTTTGATGCTGAATAATACAAAAGGTAGGGTATACACTGCAATAGGACGGTATGTTTTACGCTTACGGTAATATGGCATAATAGAGGTAATTAAGAAAGAAACGAGATAATGAGATAAATAAAACAAGAAACTAATAATATATCGTAATGTACATAAATCACTGCATGCATAAGAAATATTTTAAAAAAAGTATTATTTGTTTAATAATCAATAAATTTTTTATCATTTATTTGTAATTCTATTTTACTAACTATGGAATTTCTATTCTATATTATATAATCCATGGTTGATACATTATAAGTTGATATCTGAATGGAATTGTTAATGCGAAAGTTATTTTACTAACATATTCCTTTAAAGTCGCCTTTAGACGCAGCGGTTGTTAACCTTATTCGCGAGTCGTTGGCCGATGTTATGACCTCGCAGATTTTCAAACGGAATTTAATTTAATTAAGTTAATCTAATTAAGCTAATTAAAATGTTTCTATCAAATTCAAAGTAACGGTACTCAGGATAGCGATCTTATTTCTTTCGCAAGTTGGCCGGTAGTTACGGTTTTCTATAATAAAAACTGTAATATAATGCATATGCGTCGAGTGTTTTTGTAATGTCTTGATAAAAATAATAACATAATAATTATACTACACAATGTACAATAAGCGCGTATCTATTTCAATGTGATCTTTAATGAAGAAATTAAAAGACGATTCATGTAAGAAAAAGAAAAAGGCATAATTGCAATTATAATTGAAAATAACACAATTTACATATAGTGAGTCATTATTTACATATAGTATATGCATAAGGAGATTACGATATCAAATTTTTATACCAAGCATATCATTATTTTATGCGCTCTTCATATATATGCGCTTCTTTAACAACGCGCTGTTTAATTATAAGAATAATTTTTACAAAAAAATGTATTACCGTGGAAGTTATTTTATTCCGACCTGAGAAGAGGTTACTGCATTTCTAATAGCCGAGAAAACGTTATAAGCGACAATTTTACATTCTCGAGAAGCGCGACGAAAAACATGGACTGACATCGCGAGCGCGCACATACACATCTACTCGAACAGGTCGTCGTCGTGGTCGTAGTGTTGAGAATGCTTGAAAACCGCGAATGATATTCTTCAGGATTCCATGTGCGAACGGAACGAATTGACGCAGAACGCGAGAAGCGTTTTTCTTCGTGCGGTCGCGCAGCATCGGAATAAAAGGCGTCCGGATGCCACGAACCGTATTACAGATTCACCTCGGCGATCTCGGACTTCCCATTATCGGCTCACTAATAATATGCGGGAGACTCTAAATCACGTCACAAAAGACTGGAGATGGCGCGTAGCTGTGAATGGTGCGGCCCGAGGACTGGATTTCAATTTGTCTTGATCGCCGCGACGTGAATATTAAAAGCCTCTCCACCCGCACGGGCGCGAGTGTGTAGAATGTGTAGTTGTGTACCACTCACTGTACGCTGAATAGTCGAGCCACGCAATACCTCTTCACGTCGTGCGACGCGTAATGCCGGTAAACGTCCGCCGCACTAAAGCTAATTATTTCTATCCATCGTCGTCCTCTCGTCGCGATTCTTTCGTTAGGAGATTCTGTCGCTGCGCGACTGACGTCCTTTTATGCAAAGCCAGCTTTGCGATAATTTACATCGTTTATGTTATTAATATTGTTGAATCGTTAAGAGAGATAAGATTGCGCGAAATCGAGTCGATTCTACCTTTCTAGGGCGATACAATAAACCGAAGATAAAAGTGTGGATCAATGTCCGATACTTGGACATGCAAACGGCTCCATCATTTTTCATCGCCGATCCTATTAATTACCGGAGCGAGATAGTTCGATCGCTCAGGTTCGATCATTAAGCGATCGATTAAAGGGGGAGAGGTCACACTCTTCGCTTGTTAATAGCATATATGGTTCGTATGCGATATAGTGTCGATTAAAGATACCTTAATGATTCGCTCGTAATACTATAACCATATCGCTATCCGCTTACCTCGTCGTGATCTCGTGACTTATCATTAATTATATTTTCTTTCATGCAAGCGCAACATAAATTATGGAAATAATATGATATCGCCATCGTTCATCAAAAGAATCTCGAGATTTTATTCGGTATGAATATGAGATCGAGATAAGATATACGTCCCCCAGTTGAGACGCGCTATTGAAATTTCATACAAATTATTATGAGATTCGACAGATTACCTCGAGGGCATGAACAATCAAATTATCTTCAAGTGCCATCTTTTGATGTAAACGCTTATATGGAATTTAATGACATGTAATATATACATGATGTGAAGAGATAGGACTTCCATACAAATTCGATACACATCCATGTAGGAGGATCTTAATTCGAACGATTGTTTTGCAAATTAGATATCACAGGTGTATCTTAATATCATTTTAATTATCGGACTCACGAACTTCAAGATCCAGATCGATTCCCTCACGAAACGGGACACGCAGATGAATACGTAATGCCTCTTCTTGTTTAAATGGAAGTTTTTTTATGGCTATTATCGTTTCGCTTACGGCGATATTGAAGGAGAAGAAAGGAAAAAGAATTTACAATAAGAAGTCAATAAACATACTTATGAGCACAAATAATTTAAGAAATAAAACTCGTCCAAATTGAAATCCTTCTACATAGATGCATATCGCTTTGTTTGGAAGATCTATCTCTTCACATTACATACGCATATTACATGTCATTAAATTCTGTGTAAGCGTTGATATCAAAAAATGACATTTGAAGACTGATTTGATTATTCATGCCTTCAAGATAATCTGTCGAATCTCATAATTTGTACGAAATTTCAATAGTGCGTCCCAACTGAGAATGCATATATCTTATCTCGATTTAATATTCATCGAAACTTTCGGGAATCTTTCAACGGGCGATAGCGATATTATATCGTTTCCATAATCGCATTGCATTAGTGAGCACTGTGTACATGAAAAGAAAACGATTTTGTTAAATTATCTAAAAATTTGGACAGATGCAGATCTGAAAATAACATTGTGTTGAATCATTAAAGTTTGTAGGAAATTTAAGCATAATAAACAAAGCTGTAAAAAATTTTTCTTGATATTTTAACAACCAGAACATTCTGTCTAATTATTTTAATAGTTCAACAAAATTATTTTTAGACTTGTATTTAGTTAAATTTTTAGATATTTCAGCAAAATCTTTTTTCCGCGTAGCATACTTAATATATTTATCATACTTAATGTCCTATTTTTTCTTTTTCCCAATCTTTATCGTAAAAAGATAAAATAATAAAGAGAGCTAAATAAAATAGTACGAATTTGTTTCAATCGGAACAATCAAAAATATGAAGCACAATATCTTATCTATCAATTATATTAGTCTTTACTCTGAATAAACGATATTTGTATGTCGAAGGAATATAGGTGATAAAGCACAGAAAAATTAAAGAGTAAAGAAAGAACGATCTACGTACTCTATTGTGGCTCGACCACACGACGGTCGTATAAATCTACGAGGAAGTTATTGCTTCTGCATCCGTTTCCGTCCCACGATCCCGCATTTCCCCTTTTCGTCAGCTTCGTTTTCTACTCGCCGTCTGATACTTAACAGTTTACGACTCACGGCATCATCCCCCACTTGCCACTTTTCCGATAATTTTCTCAAGAGTTTTCCATCGTTTCTCTTTAAACGTAAAGACTCGTACTTCTTTTCACGCATTTTCCATGCAAATCGATTTAAAAAAGTATTTGTTGTGCAATATTTTTAGAAAATTTGAAATAATTAATTTTTAGAAAAAAATCTTTCAATTTTTACGCTGAGAGAAAAATTCTTTAGTATTTGTGAATACTAAAGTATGATTACATGTTACCATAACTATAGTTATTATTGCTACAATGTTAATAATAATATTATAACCATAATTACAGTCAGAAATATCAAAAAGTTTTTTTCAGCACAATGTAAGAATGATTTACTAAAAGACACTTTCACTTTATTGTTACTTTCATCAATATCAAACATTATTTATATTCTTCTACAATGTATAATACATGTTATGTTAATACTTGCAGCATTAACATAGCATATAGTATTATTATACATAATTTTAAGATATCGTTATCAGAAAAAAAACACCTTATAAAGAGTGCAAGTAGTCCTAAAGCTAATTACGAACTAACATCTCTATATGGGATCCCAAGTAAGCGGAAGAAGATATTCTCCATGGATAAGAGACTCAATATATCGTGAGTCTGTTTCAAGTACACGCGACGTTACACGCAACTGCTTGCAATATGCTATATATATATATAGAAATAAAGGAGCACTATGTAAACTAATCTGCAGTATAAATGCAATCGTCGTGAATTTTATTAGTGATCAGCGTTTACCAGGGATATGAGAAAATTGCATGTGAACAGAGTATCTGAAATATCAAACGAAGAACTATAGCGGGAGATGCACGATTCTTTTGTCTAATATTACTTTCACACCTGTAACTTCCTCATCCTTATGCAAGAAAACCGAGCAGCTCTGGCATGCGTTCGAGTAAAAATTGCTTCGATAAGTAAAATGCCTCGGCATACGCGTGAAGCCATTTATGATGTAAGCGTCGTACAAAGTGCACGTGCTTTAATTTTTCAGAGATAGATACGCGGGAATGACGTACATACAGCGTGAACAAGGACATTAGTACGAATGGAAGAATTTGTTTCCATCATGGTCGACACGATTGTTTCTATGAAAAAAAAACTATTCTGTCTATGCAATTTAGTTGCCAAAGCACGAGCGTTTACTGACGATCGGTCATTTAAACAATGTCGATTGCAATTATCTCTTTGTTCGAATAACGTTTCCCGTTGTAGTGCATTAATTTATCGTTTTACATGAGAAATAAAATATATGTGTAAAAAATAAAATATATATGTGTAGAACTTATCATTAATATATAAAACTTACGACCGGTAAGAGATCTTGTATATAATAATTCATATTTTCCAGTGATCAGAGAGCAGCCTATGGGTGCAATAACGGGTGCAAAAATGAATTAAAAGGAGTGTTTTATCCTCGTTTCTTATCCTGTTTTCATGCTAAAAATAGTGACACTGCACCGCGCAACAATACAGCACGCGTTGCGCGGATGCATCTGGACCGCAGCAGTCCTTCGTCACCGACTTCTCCTAAAATTATCTCAAACGCGGCATCGGCCTCCTATTTTACTAGTCGTTTCGACGCCTCGAGTGGGAGTCGCGTGCCATTAGTCGGTCTCTCTTTCTCTCTATTCATCTTACACGTAATACCCTAACTTTTCTATCGAGCCTTCCCGTTTGACTTTAACATTTCCGAAACGAAATTGTGTCCTCCGCAGCTGCGAGCAGTCGACTCATAATTCTTCGTTAGAAAGAACAAGGGTTTAAAACATACTTTTACGTCTACAGGATGTCACACAACCTCAACAGTCATATTAACGATGAAGACTTCGAATAAAATTGTATTGATTACTTGATCGAAAGCGTGAAAATTCTGTTTAAGGCCGAGAATGATTTTAGAATTAGCAAGAAGATGAGCATACGTTCCTCTTAGTCCGTTTGACGTACGATGCGCTATACGCACCCCCAGTAACGCGTCGGCAGTTTCATTTAGAGTCTAGACATCTCCCCGGAGTCGGCTTCCCGGTATCTCTGATATTTATAATCGCGAAACCTCGTCCCCGCATTAAAAGGCCCGATTCTCGGATTAGCGGAAGCTAGCGCGGTCTTAGATCTCGCACGGGAGACGACCGACACGTGTCGTGTCAAAAGCCAGCCTCTGCCTCCCACCGTTTCTTGCCCTATCGTCGTCCTTCCATCAGTCTACCACTCTCTCGATGTCCGCTTCCCATTTTCCATTCTCCGTTTTCAAACGTTCCTTAAATATACACGTCGCTCGCATCCCCGAAGCGTCTTAATTTCCTACATCATTCGATGTACCGCGACATTCGCGACACGCCTACCGTATAGAAAGATGAGTCCCTTTGACTCCAATAATTTTGTAATGTTACCTATTCGACCTCTATTGAATTTCTGATGAGTGCCACATAATTATTTATTCCACTTATTCATATATTTATCTATATATTGTATAACTGAAATTTAATAAATTATCAATTGTGTATGAATATATTTGCTCTTTTCCAATCTTCGAGATAAATCTTTAATTAGAAAAATCATTAATACATCAACATAGACAATAAATCAACGTTACAATTTCATTTACATGGGAAATAATTTACGACGTAATTCTTAATTGCCGTAACGCGCCGTCACACAATTCACTAGTATATACGTTGCTGTCTGTCCCCAGTCTAATTAAATCATAGCGTCAGAGATTGCATCGCGTCGCGTTGCAGTGTTGCGCGGTCTAAACGAGAAGATTTCTCTCTCCTTCACTCGTGCGAATCTTTCGGATTGGCGAGACATATAGCGGACGCGTGCATCGTCGTGCGGTTGCACGCGTGGTCGAATAACGCGACCGGGTGTCTCTGAAATAGCGCAATTAAGCAAATGACGCATCCTACACGTGCCTGTGCTCTTTATCTCCCTTTCCCGCTCCTTCGTATATTTTATCGTTTTGCCAAGATATGTCGTATTGTTAAAGAAAAAGAAAAAAAAAAAGAAAAAAAATTCCGTCAATACAAAAAAAATTCATCATCAAATAATTTGTATTAATTGTTACATCAGATAATGACGAATTTTTTTTTTCTATAATCTGATATTTTTCTCATAAACCTCTGTATGTCTTCGCGCCAACACCTGCGTTCTCGCATGCGAAATAATTGCATAACGACAAATAGTTTTTACAATATTGGAAATTTTGGGACACTGTCCCTATGTAATTAGGAAGTTATCGTGTCCTCGATCGACTTTTCCGTTTACCGTATCGAACGTCGCATCGTTCTCGCGCGACAGACACAATCTTTTCGATAATTCTAATAATTTCCATCTTTCGTGCACGAGATTGGCGAAGAGCCACGCGTTTCCGCGTCCATACGCGCACTGATAAATAAAAATGAATCCACAAAACGGCAGATGCATTTTACCGGGCAATCCGTGCGCGACACAAAAGTGCCGAACGCACGAGTTCGCGAATGAGTGGAAGCGAAACAGTTATACGAGACGCAACATGCACATGCAGCAAAGTAGTGTCGTCGATACGTAAACGGTCGGTACAACCGCGAATGTTATCCGGTACCAATGCAATGAGGGCAAGTGCGTGCAAGTGCCGGACCATACCGTTATTGCACTTGGTGCAACCGTCACTTTTCGGCAGCTGCCCAAACTTTCGCACGCGCCTCTCACCATTATATGTAATTTTCGGCAGAGATAGGCGCGAAAAGGACAAGAGTCGCTCGCGCTTTCGTTGGCCGCACAGCATTTATGCAACGTCGGACCATTTAACGCATCCTGTCCGTTACAATGCTTTTTCGTAAGTAAAAACTTTGCACCATGTATTTATGTACAAAATAATTGCGGAAGCATTATCAGTACGCTGCGCATCGATGACGTTGTACGCCTTCCTTTCTGAAACAATATTGAAGTCTTTGTCGTCGGAAGATTTCGACAGATAATATGCGAAACAAAATCGATTACTCTTCTTTCTCTCTTTCTCTCTCTCTCTCTCTCTCTCTCTCTCTCTCTCTTCTTCCCCCTTTGTCATGCTCTTTATGAGAAAAGGTAATATGTAGAAATAACATGTCAACTATACTTTTAACAGTTTTAACAGTTTTAATTTTAACAGTAAAAGTTGAACAGTAATAATAATTTGACAGTAATAGTTGACATATTGTTTCTATACATATTATCTTTTTTTTTATGAAAAAAGTTTATCATTTTTTAATTTACATTGAAATACAAGAAACTCTTAAAAATAGTCGAATAAGTCCATTGAGATCAAGCTATTTAAATTAAATATTTCTCTAATCGCCTAATACATGATTTTAATCAAATCATAGTTTCAACGAATACCCACGACGCGATGTCCACGTCGTCAACTTGACGTAAAGTTTCAGAGTAAAAAAAAAATGCGTTCCACGTCGAACGACATCAGACAATGAAATAACATCTTGAAGAAACAAATCGCCTACGGTCATTCATAGCTGGAAAGAAAAATCGTAGCTAATTTGATACGGCTACTACGAAGGGGCATTAGAATAGATGAGGAAAGGGGGTCATATAGCGAGACCTGCATCGTGGCTTTGATACTCGATGCGTGCGAAGCGGAAAAGCCGTCTCTGTAAAAACGATCGGAGATAATCTCCTTTTGTGGACGATGGTACAATTGTTGGACACTTTTGTGTCGCTCGCCGACAAATACACGCGCGTGAATATGCTCGGATAAAGAAAGAGAGGAAGGAGAGAGAAAAGGGAGAAAGAGAGAGGATGATTCCGACATTTGTCTCCTCTCTTTCTACAAGGGGATAAACGAGGTGGAGACGATGAGTAAAAGAAGACAATATTTTACACGGACATATACGAGAGAAGAAGGGCGCGTGTTCTCGTCGTTACGCGGGTCTCGCGTGCGCGCGTGTATGTGTGCACGTACATGCACAGTGTGTATAGACGCACAAATGTAGACTGAATGAATACGAACGACACTTGCACCCACATGATTCATTGAAATTCAAATGATATCTTTCTG
>Ga0157363_1005630_pt1 | contig 11708 bp, 8 predicted proteins | sample AttsexASBM1_FD_111477 | JGI IMG/M metagenome (GOLD analysis project Ga0157363, IMG submission 111477) | Fungus gardens microbial communities from leaf cutter ant in Ribeirão Preto, State of São Paulo, Brazil - Atta sexdens ASBM1 | ecosystem: Host-associated > Fungi > Mycelium > Unclassified ...
ATATATATATATATATATATATATATATATATATATATATATATATATATATATATATATATTGATACAAGAGTTACTATTTCATTTATATCATGTCTCTACATTTAAAAAAAAATTTAACAATTATTTTACTATTTGATAGAACAAAGTTTCAGCTTTTCTAAATTTGTTTTTTAAATTGCGGTTTGATGATTTTTTAATAGAGTTATAAACAATCAAAGTCAAAATATTCCTTTTATTTAATCTATGATAATTTAGTAACAAAAAATTTTAGAAACATGTTTAAAAAATGATTTTATAAGAAAAACTAAGCTTTCACGTTAGGAAGTCAAAAATTTTCGCAAGTTTTTTTAGGAGCACGTGACAGGTTCACAAAGTGAGAAGAAAATTTCTCGATTCGTAGTTTTCTACATATCAAACTCACAAAAATTCACATAGGGACCTTTTGAAAGTAAAGATTTCAAACTTTAAAACTTTTTTTTAAATTTAAATTTTGTTTATTTTAACGAAGCTGAATTTTAAAATTCGTAGCGCTATGTATTTCTGTTTTAACCTAATATTGCAGAGCATACAAAAATAAGGTGTCAGTAATCTTTTCAAGTAGAAGCATATGAAATTTAATATAAATGATCGTTAAAACAGTTATCAAGTTTAATCTATTCTTTTATAAAGTACGATGTAAAAATATATTAATTTGTTCAGATCAATCTTCTGACTAGCTGAGTTTAAAAAAACCTTTGCTGTAGTCGTCAATCTCTTACCGTAACACAGGAAAGGAGAAAAAAATCAGATAATTCTGTAAGACAAATATTAACGATGATTGATGAAATAATATATTATCATAGACAATATCTCCTTTATGTTATTTAATAATATTATCCATTCGTTGCGCGTATTATCATTATAGAGGCTGCTGAGATAAGCTTGTAATTACAGATAAAATTTTACGACGCGAATATAACGGGAAATGAGAACCGCTAATCCGTCCAAATGCTCAGAATGCAAAACAGAACAGGATACAGACATAGCTACTGAATTACATAGTTCCAAGCGAACATGGATGCAGATACAGTATATTATTATCCCTAACATGTCTATCAGTACACGTGCTAATATACGTATATGTCGAATTTAAGACTTTGTTTCTCAAACAACCTGGTTCGATCCTATCGAACTTGATGTGATCCTCGGACGCGCCCTGACGTTCGTATTTCAATGTTAATCTCATGTTCGTCGATGGCGACGACCTATATATATGTACGTCTCTGCGACGCGATACGACATGCAGAACGCGAATGTGTATACGGCGCAGAGAGAAGAGAGGAAAGGGAGACCTGTGCTTCCAAGCTAGATTTAATGCTTGCATTTACATTTAGAGGAGGTTCACGACGGACGATTGTTTACTAATCGGATCTGGAAAATGACGCTTCCGGCCTGTGAGATTCGTTCTTAGTGTTGTAAACATGTTCCAATGAATATCGGACAGCCTTATCCCTAACGCAACCGTTACGCGTTGCATGTGTTCTCATACATCGTCATGAACAAATCATAGATATTATTTTTCTTTAAATTCAACTTACAACACCGAACTATAGATATTACTTTGACATTTCTCAAACCGTATGTGAAATTTAAAAAATTACATTTTTTTTAAACTAACAGTAGAGTAGATTTTGAAAAAAAAATGCTACTGTTAAAGTATTCGAAAATATACGTAGTCCGTGTAGCGATAGAATTAAAACCGTGTTTTTTTTTTCAATACCATCTTTTGGAAAATTGTATAGTATAAAAAATTCGCGATACTCTGAATAATAAACTAAAAAAAAAATACGTACAGTGTGTAAAAAACAGGTTTTGTACTAGATGCTGAAATGCGCGCTTGTTGTTTTCCTGCTTTTCAACCGGAATAGAAATATCTGGGTGTGACTAAAGTTAACTATTTCATCGTGCGTCTCCATTGTGTGTACATGATAACATAAAAACCCCTCGTTTCAGCAAAAATATCATATGTAACAGCGATACAAATTGTTGAATACAAATTGCAGCTTTTCTCGGTAACGTTACCATATTTTTCTTGTCTTCTCTTTGTCGTAACCATTTTTGTCTATATATGGCGTATTAACAATTGTGTTGTTCTTTTTTGTTGCAGCTTTTGGTGGGCAATAACAATCCATATTCGGAGGAGGAACAAATCTTCGATCCAGCTGTAATCGCAACAAAAATCCGTTTTATCCCTTACACCTCTCATATGCGCACAGTATGTATGCGCGTAGAGCTTTACGGCTGTTCATGGACAGGTGAGTGAAATATGTGAACATAGTCCTTTTTATCATGTTTCCCCATCATCTATTCATTTACAAGTTGCTGTTCACTTCGCTTGCAGGCGAGGAAAATATATTTGAATCAATATATTTTAACTCATAATGTTTGTCATATATTTTTTATTGCAATTTTAACTGTTTGAAAATAAATGAAAAAAATATTACAGCCCGAAAAAATTTTATCACTAACACGCTGCACGCAAAATGATGCAATATATAAAATTATTCGAAATATAAAAAGATATAATTTGATATTTTTTTATAAAATTAGAATTGTTACTCTTTCGTGTTAACAGCTACCGTGACAAATGAATTTCACGCTATATATAAGTAAAGTCAATTATATGTGATTTCATCAACACCTGCACTACCACAACACTTATGAAAATAAAATTGAAAACAAGCGGTAGAAATCCCTTTGGAATCGCTTGCGTGTCATCATGCATTTTATATTTTACATTGGTTTCGTAGTCGACTTTTCCAGAATTACTCTCTGACGAGAGACAGCAATCGTCACAACCTCAACAGTAACTTAGATTTACTTTAGTCTGATGGTTGAAACCAGAATAGATATACCAAAAAAAAACGGAAATTTTTATACAAGAATTCGACAGATATAGATTTAGCCGTAAAGTTCAAGATCTTTATTTTCGTCTTTGTTCACAAAACTTCAAACTTATCTACAATAAGAAAACCTTATATCTCTTTAAAACCTTATATCTCTTTTTTATATCTCTTTAATTTTTTTCTTTTTGTTGTTCTTTTTATTGTACTCAGATCATTAGGCTTTATACTGTTCTTTTTTAATCTATGTAGCATTCGTAATATGTCGTTTGAGGCGTTTTAGAGGATTCTGTCCTTGAGCACGTAATATTAATAAATAATATCTATCTTAATAATGTTATCAGTGTTATTTAACATCATTTATTTATGAAGACATATGATGAATTGAATCGCATGTAATTAATTCGCATTTTGTTCGCCATGAGATTTTGAACTTGAATTTTCGTCAACCTTCGCTGACTATCTGACAAGACGCCGATGTAACGTGTCAGTCTCTCCTGAATCTGAGATTAACATAGATTTACGATCACCGTGGGCCGTGAGCCACAGCTGCGTCTACATTAATCCAACCACGACGAACTATGCGGCAGCCGCTAACTGTGCCATCCACATAGTCTCGACCATCGTTATATCGTTTAAACGCACAATTACAGCGGCTGCCAATAATATTGACTTGCAAAATAAATTGTGACTTACGAATGGCATTAGCAAACGTTCAGGCCATTACCAAGTAAGAACCGTAACCATGCAAATGACAGAAGGAAGATATATAGAAGAGAGAAGACATAGAATTATGTTCTACAATTATCGTAATGAGATACTTTCTACATTTGACAAAGGCTTTATCATTATTATTATCGACTGCAACAAACTACAAAATGGTTATAATAAATACAATAGACAAATAGATGATTACAATCGATACTATATTATTTCCAGTCTCATCGATGAAAAAGCTGTGCAAATGGAATTGATTTTTCATTCTATCGGTGCTTTAATCAAAACGGTCTTTTTTAACTATTTCACGTAAACATTGCAAAATGTACCAGAGAAGTATATATCTCGTACACATATTTCATATTGAAATTTGTAAAAACAATTTACCATTTGAACGCCATTGAACGGAAAAACACTCGGTATGAGGAAGCGACGCGACATTTCCCTCCCAAGTACCAAACCGTGTAACTCATTCGTGCTTATTGACGCCTGACAGTCTAGGAGTACATTTTGTTCTGACATAAGTCGCTTACTTCGTCGCATTTTTAACGAAAACTGTGCGATACGTTGCGGAACGAAAGAGAGCTCGACGTCGTGATCGGTGAGATTCGCATCACAGCACGAAGTTCTAGTCTAGTTATTGCGTGACAGCGCTTTAGATCGATCCCGGTAATCCTCAGTGCACCGAGATTAAAAATGTTGACCCTCGTTACTTCTTCCCGACGACGTGCGCTTTACCCGTAACCGTCCGCAATCTTATCACGTACTGTCGGGAGAAAATGTTCATGGCCCACGTAGCAACGTGATGATGCATAGTTCAGAAGCTTATATATTCTTTATATCCGGGTTCTCCTTATTCTTCCAGAGGGTCTCGTTTCGTATTCCATGCCCCAAGGAATCAAGAGGGGTTCCGAGGTTGACCTTTCCGACAGGACATACGACGGCCGCGAAGAAGCGGGTTACCTCTCCGGGGGACTTGGTCAACTTGTCGACGGGCAAAAGGGTCCCGACAACTTCAGATTGGACGTCAGCGGTAACGGAAAGGGTAAGGCATGGACTGCTTCGTGTTGGAATGAGATTAGCGCCGGCGCTAGATCGTGTCTAGATTAGCGTGATAGAGCCGTCTCCGCGAGATACCCTGCCCGCCAACTGTCTAGTCTTCTTAATCTATCGGTATCTCACGCTATCTTACTCGTTAATTTCTTTCTCCGGACTAAATAGCGGCTCGCGGCCCCGTAATCCTGTTGTAATTTTGCAACATGGACTTACACGCGTCTCTTCGAGCGATTACACTCTTGTTTCAGAACACTTTACACTACTATTAATGCACGCGGTGAAATAAGAAAGTAATGAAATAAGAGCGTGCACAAAGCGTATCTTGAATAATGTTAAAACACTACATCAGTATCCTGTACGTAGCTGTTATGTATAAAATGCATTCCTCGCAGCGCAGCACATATAATTTCAAATATGTGAATGCGCGACGAGAATTCTGTTAAAATATCTCGGATAGCTTCCGCTTTAGAACGAACATATTCGCTTCGTTATTTCATGAATTTTCAATTTACACGTATTTTATTCGCTTGATTTTATGTATCAAAAGCACACATTACTTTGCCAATATTCCTTCTTTTTTATAGATGCTTACCTTCTGGTCGATTTGTTCGGTACATTTGATCAATCCGAAAATCGTGTTTTTTTTTTTATTTAATGAAGCAATGATTAATGCGCGTGATACCGACTGGAACTAATTCATCGCGTGTGGTATCAATAGCACCTATTCTACGGATATCCATGAATTTTATTCAGGAAACCGAATGACCGTCGAAATTTAATTGAGAAGGATGTGTTCGTGTACGGAAACGGTTTTTCGAACGATTGATCAAGTGCAATATTCGTCGTCGCCTATGCGAGATGCGTCCGTTTTCGAAGCGTGTACGCCAGAATGAAAATGAAATTTTCCTGTCGGTCTACTCCAGGTGTGTGTAGGTGTGTAAACGAGAAAGTCGAAAGGGTCAGCAGAGTCTAGAAAAGCCGAGAGGGCCAGTGGAAGAGCTTGGGCTTCGGAGCCAAACGTGTTTCACAGCGCCCGCTCGAATCTGTTCCAATTTACATTTATATTGAACCGCGAGCTAGGCTGCAACCAGTCGGTGCTGTTTACTCGCCTTCTGGATACATTTGTGTCTTTCCATTTATACCACGAGACACCCTCCACCGCTGCTGCTACACTTGGATACACCGTCGTGCTTCCGCCTTCTTAAACTTTTAAACCTGGCAAAACTGCGTACAACTTCTCCCGACTCTCTTTAAACCAGGAAATGCCGTCGTCCGATATTCCTGCAGTCGAAACAAATTTTTCACTCGAGATCGATATTTGCACCGGCACCTTCATTCGAAAGTTTTTAAAAACACTTCAAAAATACGTAAGAGAGAATTCGCAAATAGCGAAAAAAGAAGAAAATTATAAAATATGTATGAAGTTATTTATTAGGATATATTCATATGTATATATGGATATAAATCATATTTTTAAAATATAACCAAAATTTATGAAAAGCGATCAACAATGCGCGGGATTTATGATTTTGCGAAATATTATTCTCGGAATATCGTAACAGAAACTTTCTGCGGAAAACTTACGTACTATAATTAACTATCTCGATTAAAACATCATAACGTTCTCGTAACAAACTTCTGTCTTGTTTAGTAAAGTATTAGTGAAACGTTTGTGATAGTTGACAACACGTGGTCATCCTTATTTCTGGTTTACGAGCATTGTATGTTCGTAACTATACAATCTTTCCCGAAACGCTTTAAAGGAGAAAATCATCAACCAACGAAGGTGTTGGTAAGGTATATACTCGCCCAGCGTGGTTATCTTACGATCCTCGTGAAGGTTCAGAATTGATAGTAGATAGCGGCCGAAGGCGACGACAGGAAACTGGAAACTATTTACTCGAGGGACGATATTAAGAGAGGAAGGGGGTTGTATGAAAGCGGATAGGTCAGGGCGATATAACGCCACCGCGCAGACCCGGTATATTGTTGAAAACGGAAGGGACGATCGCAGTAGTTGTTGCACAGGAATCCAAACACAAAGTCGCGTGCGGGTACACAATGCAAACTGCATGATTGAAATTCTCGTAAGTTTTAATATACTCTAAGATTCTTATGTGCTCGCTACGACGAATCCACGATTCCCTTCTGACGATGTCAAAGTGCAGGAACGACGACACCGGATTCGGAACTATAGAAGATCCTTTTTATTTTTTTTCTTTCCATCTCGCAGCGATGTCGTTTTTTTTTTTTAGAGATTTCATAGAGAAGAAAAGGAATGATTTTAAAAAATTACAGAAATAATATATTTTTCTAAAATAATAGAACTTAGAATCTATTACATTTTATAATATGTAAACTGATGCCAAACAAAAACAGAGAATATAAAAACGAAAGAATATTTAAAGAATGTACTGTTAAATAAATAGAGAGGTATTTTTATTTTTCTTGCATTTTGATTAATACAAAACATGTATATTTATTAAAAACCAGATTTAAAGAATCGAAATATTAATGAAATTTAATATTAAATATTAAATATCTAAAATTTCAATTTCATCAAATTTTCAAGAATATTAATCATACCGCAGTACATTTTTTCGTAAAAACATGATTTCAAAACTTGTTTTTCGTTATTAATTCTAGCAAGTATAGCATGAGCCATGTTTGTGTGCAGACATTTAAATGGAAAAATGCGGTGGAGCTAGAGATTTCGGAGCGAATGTTGAAAGTAACAGGAGTATTTCTGAGAAATGCATAACACGCCGTACCGGCCAGGCTTTAGGATTATTGCAGTCCATTTTCAATCCGCATATTCCCGCGGGACACGTGTGTTTCCACATGTACTCATATAGTGGGATCTAATGGCGAGACTCTCGCGCAATAACCTGCCATGGCCGCTCCATAGCTCGAAACTCTTCCGTATCGCATACCACGCTTCTCGCGCTGCTATACACCAAGCGAAACATTTCCGGGAGAAATGAAGCGAGACGAATAGAAAGCACGAAAACAAACTTGAAACGTAATTAACGTTTCGAGGAAGCATACGAGTCCCACGTGAAAGCTTAACTTGCGAATCTGAAACGGGTAATTTAAATTCTATTAAGCGAACACTCTTGTATGATTTCTGGCAGCATTATATAACAAGAAACGTCTTTAAATCCTAAGAAAACTGCGAAGGTCACGTTCTTGCAAATTATTTAAATTATTACCGAGTTACCTATATTAAATTATCTTCGTTGTAAAACGGCAGCACAGCACGGTACTTCCCCAAAGACTTTAAGTTATACGAAACTTCTTTTAGTATTACCTCATTGAAAATCAGTTTTTATTAGGTTTTTAGTGAAAAAATAAAATCTTTTACTTCTGCTCCTTTCTCTGGTTAGTACTTTGTGTGATTTATTTAACTCTAATTGGAATTTAAACATTAACAAGTTGTAACTTTTTAAAATTGGTATCATGGTATTTCTCATTATATATGTATTTGATGCATGATATATATGACATGTATTTACCATAGGAATGTTAGATATTTGTTTTTCATGCATATGTTTTCCGTTTACGCTACATTCAAATAAATTCGATGTCACGCACGAATTGTCCACTATTCGCGTTACAGATTTTATTGTCTTGTTTATAGGTGCGTGCACCGCACCTATAAATGGTTTACCGTATCATACAACCCGCAACATAAAACTTTTTTTTTAAATTCAAACGTGTGTATCGGAACTTTCCTACGTGACATATATAGATTACAATTTTTATTGAATATGTTCTCTCCATGAAGCGTAAAAGATGAATTTAATATAGCACACACACAACCTTCAATTATTGTTAAATATCAAAAAGCGTAACACAAATTTAACGTATAAAAATTACGTATATATTAATATACACATGCTGGAATGAATTTTTCACTAGTAAATTGATTTTAATGAATCTTTTGTTAAAAAGAGATTTGAATAGGCAAAAGAGTTCGTCTTCTCATTATAAATTCAGTAGTAATCCTCAACATTTTATTAACTTAAAATCAAGAGCGTTACAAACTTGTTTTCACAATATATGCATTGAAAAAATTTTTCTAAATATTAATACATATTTCTTTAAATAATAATAAATAAATTTTTTACTTTCAATAAGTAAATATTTATTCAATAAAAAATATAATAATTAAATTAATGTATCAAATAAATACATTTACATTTGATAAATATTTACTTAGAACTATATTACTTAAATAAATATTTATTATTTATTAAATTATTATTTATTATTTATTAAAATTATTTATTAAAATTATTTATTAATATTATTTATTATTTATTAAATTATTATTTATTATTTATTAAAATTATTTATTAAAATTATTTATTAATATTATTTATTATTTGTTAAAATTCAGTACTTTCTTCAGTGTGATTAAACTTAAAGATTATTGAGAGATTCATCAATTCATGAATTTCTTGATAACTTTTATTTTAACCCTATATTGTGAAAACAGATTATAATCTTATAATTTTAACTAACGACAATAAGAGGCACAACTCTAGGTTTTTCAAGATTCTCTAAAATTGTGAGGTATTATAATAAATAATTCGTTTATGTGTTCAAGGATACGAATGGGTCGGCTGGCGAAACGACACACCCAACATGCTTGGACGTCCGGTGGAAATAACTTTCGAGTTCGACTACTCGAGGAACTTCACTGCCATACATCTACACATGAACAATTACTTCACGAAGGACGTGCAGGTATCGCCATTCGCGCTGTTACCGGTATTATTCCGAAAGTTACGAGCTCCAGGAACTATCGTAAATTTCACGATCACATCTTTGCCGATGCTTTCGTGCTTTTACGCGGTTTTAAAAACATTTTCCTTACGATTTACAGTGCAATATTTGCCGTCTGTTCGCTTAATCATTCATTCATCGATAGCGAATTTTTAAATGTCTCTCGCTAAATTATTTTCATCTGCGCGGCTTATTTCTCTAAAACAAGCACATCATGCATTTCCCCTATTGTATTATATAACAATATATATGTCCATATCTAATATGACTTTATGAACGATAGAAACATCCTCGGAGCGAAGAAGCAATACAATGCATGATTATTTTCCTCATTCGAGCATCATCCAATCGCTTAATTCCATTCCGTAAAGTAAGATAATCAACCGTCCCAAATTAGAAAGGACAGTTCCAAATTTTATCTTTTCGTCTCGCTTTACAACGCGTTCCAAATTTTGTCTCAAATTAAAGACATGATTATTTATCCTTTTTTAAAGATTTTTTAAATATAATAATATAATATTGTTCATTACATATAGTTATACAAAACAATATAAAAAATGTTTATCTATTAAAATCTAATTACAGCACATTGAATTTTTTTTTATATATCCCTTTTTCTCTTTTTGAAAAGTTAGTCACCTTCCGCTCACATATTGCATAATTTTTGTGATGTCTTCGCAGGTTTTCTCGTACGCGAAGGTCTATCTCGGCACAGGTGGCAACCAGTTTACCGGCGAACCTGTCCATTTCTCTTACATACCCGATCAAGTTCTTGAACAGGCGCGCGAGGTCACCATAAAGCTGCATTCGCGCGCCGGCCGCTTCCTAAAATTGCAGCTCTACTTCGCCGCACGGTGGATCATGCTCAGCGAGGTAATCTTCGAATCAGGTAAGAGAAAGATCGATTCACCGTCTCCTCCCTTCTGCCATCCCACGCGCAGTCGAAATTTATCTCCTGGGTGTTACTCTTTCGGTAACACTCGCGCGCGTTTCTCGCGTCGCGTCGGAACGACCGAGAGTAATGGCGAAGTTAAAACATTGTCTGGCGGTACGCCTTTTACCCCGCGGCTCTTTCGCATTTATAGACGCACTTTTAGTTAAACGGAAAATCAAAGTAGGCGGTCCAGAAAATTGAAATCTAGAAATAGAACAGTTTCGAAGCGCGTCTTATCACGAGTGCGCGATCCAACGCGATTTCCAATTTTAAGTGACATACTTTCGTCGAAGATATGAGCACAGTGATACTGCAGACGGTAGAAAGAAAATGGTCCCAAAGTTCGTGCGCACGAAGCTCGGAGAGAAAAATTATTTCGACGATAGTTTCAAGAAAACTGCGCGCGATAGATATGTACAATTATTAAATTGATATGGTAAATAAGATAAACTTATTTTCCATAGAGGCTATTCTTCTAGAGGCTAAATTTCGCTGATTTAAAATATAAAATGGATATTAAAAAAATATTTAATATCGATTAAACAGAAGTATAATGGGAAGAAATATTTCAGAAATGTTATGAAAATATATTGAAATATATTTTATTACTTTTCAATACATGAACGCAGTTTTGCTGTTTATAAATTCAACAACATTCTTTCTCCCTTTTTCTATTTTACTCTTATTTTCTTTAGATCTTAACAATAAATATAACATGATCGCTAAGAGAGAAAAATATCTGTCGCAGTTATACATATTTACTATTTACGGAATTGCTCGGACAATAGTATCGTATTCCAAAGAAAAGACCATGAGAAACATTTAAAGTTTCTGAAATCGTTTAGTCCTATGTTGTTTGCTCGACTTTAAAGCACCGCAAAAAGCAAAAAGCAGAAGTATCCACGGCACGTTGTGCGAATGAGAGCACATGGTCGCAAACCGGAAACGAAACTTACTTGCCACACACACATACACACACACACACACACACATTCGAATATATACTCTCAAAAAGTTTTGTCTCGAAAAGCCGGAATGTTGCACGAACCAGACGAGCGAAGCCGTCGTTAATCATTCTCTCAGTGCGCTGTTCTTTCCTTTCACGAGAAAGATAACTTCGGCAACGTAACGCTGAAGCGAGTGATTTTCTTTGTCACCATATCAAGTGGTACATAAAACTTGCACGTATTTCATTTTGAAAATTACTTGTACAAAATTATACATGTCTTTCTCAAGACATCCAACATATAATTTTTTCGTTAATTTCCTATTAATGTATTATATCAATATATTATCAAGCAACAATTAATTCTTTCCAATTAATA
>Ga0157363_1005631_pt1 | contig 11705 bp, 11 predicted proteins | sample AttsexASBM1_FD_111477 | JGI IMG/M metagenome (GOLD analysis project Ga0157363, IMG submission 111477) | Fungus gardens microbial communities from leaf cutter ant in Ribeirão Preto, State of São Paulo, Brazil - Atta sexdens ASBM1 | ecosystem: Host-associated > Fungi > Mycelium > Unclassified ...
GTCTTCAGAAGGTCGTAACGTTATTGCCGTTGCCCCGGTTACCCCGCCTGTGTCGAGAGTGTCGTCTTCGCAGACAACGACACAGGTTGTATCGTCAACTCAAGATCCTCAAGAGACTGAGAGGGGAAGAAATCCTGCACTATCCCCTAAACAAGGTCATGGACTACCCTCTAATCTGGATTTGTGAGTCCCGAACGAACAGTCATCTTTTTCTTTCTCATTTCCCTCTTTAGAGCAAAGAATTTCAAGCTACCTCACGGAGAATCCATCATCTTTCACTCACCTGTTGAAGAGCATACTATGCGACGGCGAGCAAGCAAGTTGATTCCTCTTGTCTCACAAGGCAAGACCAGATCCCGCCAACTTGTTCTCACTAGCAAGCGTCTGCTTTGCTTGAAGGAACGACAGAAGGGTTTTTCTGTCAAGTTTGAACTCTCACTGAAGGCCCCAGGGCAGTTGAAAGAGAAGGAATTTAAAGGTATCATTGCTTCTGCTCAACGAAAGGGAGAAAATGAGTTCGTGATTCTAACAGTCGGTACACTTTGCTCACTATGTGTGTGTCTTTTTGACGTTCGGTTGATCCTCTTCAGACCACGAAAATATACAATTTCGCTGCACAGACATCTGATCTATCTCAGCAATGGCTCAACAAGCTCAATGAGGCCTTGGTATCACACGAGTGTATACCATCCCAGACACGGACTTCAGTATGATCATACATATCGTATTACTTCAACTATACTCTCTGTAAATTGGTTAATGGTGTTCCAGTGGCTCTTGTTTATCAATGTCCTATAATTTCTTTCTCCTTGTTTTGGGGTTTTTTAATTGGTTTTATCAGATGCTCGATCTCAAACTCTGTAACTTTAACACATTAGCGTCCTTATGATAGTATCGTTTGTTTATTAGACGCAATGTTTCCTTCTAGACAATATTATTCTATAAACGGAGATCGTTATAAACCCAGAGATATTCAGCAAGATCAACCAAGATCAACCAGGAGGAAGCAAGCTGGCATCAACGAAGCTCCCTTGATCAGCAGGTAACTCTTCTTCCATCCTGACTATAGGTGTTCTAGGCATTGCCATCAAACCTAGAAGTAGTTGAATCAAACGTAAGCTTCTATTCCTTCTTCACACACGACACCAAAAAAAGGAGACATTACCAGTACGAGCAGATTCAAGAATTCCGAATGGCTTCAACAAACTCAGAAAAGCCTCTACTCTTGGCGTTTTGGCTGTTAATTCTACAATGACGCTATTCTCTGCGATATCCACGACTTTGGCTCCGAATTCTTTGGAAAGAAAAGATACCGATTGAAGATGCTGGTGTTTGAGACGAAGTGCTTCGGAAGGTGTGATTGGTGGTAATTGCTGTTCTTGAGGCTGTTCTTGATACGCAGTAGTAACGCTGCTGCCATTGGTATGATTAGGAACGCCACGCTCAAAGCTGTCAGCGATGGCGGTTTCACGCTCGAGTTTTGACGCTTCAGCTTTGCGAGGATCGTGAGAGGGACCACCAATAAACTGTTCTTCCAAGTATTCTGGACCAAGAATAGACACTTTGACGAGGAGAAGCTCGCGTTGTATCACGTTAGTCTCAGTGTAATCTAAGACGGCCCATACAGGGACCTACATATAAAAATTAAATTTATAATTAAATTTATATTGTCATGCATATGACGTACGAGATCTTCGAGTTGTCGTCTGGCTTGTTCTACGACGCCATCCTGTCCACTTAGGACAATACACATGCGAGAGAGGTCCCGGATTTCGGTACGACAGACGACGAGTGAGTCAATATTAAAGCCTCTTCCTGCAAGGATACCCGACACGCGTGAGAGAACTCCAGGTTCGTTCTGGACTAAGCAGTTTAGAATGTGTCTGGAATAAAAAGGAGCACAGTTCCTGCGTCAGTGAATTGTGTACGTGTTTGTGATGCTTACTTTTTGAAAGGCTGTAGACTTGGTGGTGGGGTGTTGTAAAGAATGTTGGTGACAGCTTCCTCAGCACTACGCGTTCTTAAAAGATCCATTGCAGGCAAGGGAGGTGGCCGTATCCTATGTGATCGTTTATAGTCGAGCGCAGAAGTCGAATCATCGATTGGCTTGGGTGGCTGGGGTGGCTTCATCGTGTCATTTTGCTGGAACACACGAACAGTCGTAGAAAAAGCACGTATTGAGAATGTACGAGAGACACCACCAGCAAGGATGGGAGCCATTGAGAATGTACGAGAGACCTGACGAGCACCACCAGCAAGGATGGGAACCATTGAGAAGAATAGAGTAGAGTTCGGCTAACTATTTCATCTTCTATAACTCGGTACAAATTTCTGCCAGTAGTACTTATGTAATCTACCCCTATCTTGCTTGTTGTAGTACTGTCCGAGCTAGCTGCACGTACTCTGCAGCTTCGGCCGTATACTCTCCATCGCTCCCTGCTACGTTCTCCCAATGTGATATCCCTGTGTCGACCATATTGAACGCCTCAATTTCCGAATGTTTGCTAACCCATTGGACGTACTCGGCCTCCTGCCACCCATGTAAAACGTGAGGAAGCGGAATAGGAGATCGTACGAGGATATGGTGCAATACAATGAGTACAGGCAATTCTTCTGTATACTTAGAAGACGTCAACTGGTTGTTCTCTAGGAACAGAAGCGGTCTATAGATTCGAATCAATAAAGCGGACCAATGTTCTGGAAGAAGCACATACCGCATGGCGCGTAATGACTTGTACTCACTCCCGATAGCTTCTAGACCACCCGTGTTCTTTATGTGCGGTGTGTCCACAATGAATGCATTCAGTGCGAACTCTACATCCGTCATATCACTAGTGAGCTGAAGCTTCCCCCATTCTCCTAGAGGCTTCACAATGGATGCATGAAGGAGGAAGGTCTTGATCACATATCTTACTATGGAAGTCATCCTAGGTTCATAAGAATGTCTTAAATAGATTTCACAGACTCAATACAAACGCACCAAAGCTTGTTAACGTCGCCAACATCGTATGTGCCAAGGATCTGAGACTTGAAGAAGCCTAGCTTCTCCGATAATTCCTTGGTATACAGGCTTGAACAGCCCATACCTGACAAAGGGTCTATTGTCTTTGAAAAATCAATCCGATGCATACTAGCGATGACGATTCCCAGATCTCGGCAAATACCAGTTACCATGGGATCTGTCAGCCGCTCATACGCCTGATAGAGATTCTGTAAAAATAAGGATAACGTTAGACTATCATTCATCTCTGCTCCTTCCAAATCCCGACCTGAATGCTCGGTTGCAAGATCCCATATACTGAATCAGCATATTCATCACTCAATTTTGACAGCTTCAGCCAGCAATGATACAGGAAACTCGCAAGCTGCCCATTACTGATCTGTTGTGAAGTCGCTGTTGGACCAATAAATATGAATGCTGCCCTGTCTCTAGCCGCCTACGAAGCCAGCTAACATCAGTGCTCTGTGTGAGAAGCTGTAGATCCACTAGAAGCTCACCAAATTCTCCGCTCTTGACAGCACCATGTCGACGCCGGATGAAGCTATTTTTGCGACAGCTTTTACAAGCAGAGGGTCAAATCGAGCCGCATCTAACTCATTGGAAAATGCACGTGCAACATGAACGCCCTCAGAGGATCCCGATGATGCCCTGATACCCCCAGAAAAGGCTTGTGCAACCACCTCATTCAACTTGCTTGATGACCGCGACAGATACAAGGATTCTATATTTGATATTGACCGCAGAATCACAATCGTTTCAGGGCTGTGCGTACCCAAAGATAAATATCATTAGTATTTCTCAAATGCATACGCAAAACAAATACCTTTGAAAACTACTGATATAAATTGTGTCTGTATGCACAGCAATTTTTGCAAAGAATTCATGGAATAGGCGCAGTAACCTAGGGTAACCACTACCAAGTGTGTTTTGAAGGAATATCGAACCTGAGCAACAAGATAAAGGAACGCAGCCACATTATGAACATCCAACTCTACCTTTGAGAGTGTCACGGACGCTTTTCTCCAAATATCGTGTCAGCGAGGCCCAGAATATTGCGCTGGGTTTGTTTTCCAATAGCTAGAATGACAGAATATGATTAGCACATGAGATAAATGGCCACGACAATCATAAGGACCCGGAGATAACAGGGACAGCCTCATGCTAGCCGGTGTATCTTACTTTCATTGCCTCATCCAGAAAGAATATTTGGGTGATGGTGTCCTTTTTCATTTTGAGGACCCTCTCGAGAGTATACACCTAAAATGGATTTAGAATATATATACGAATTGGATCAAAACAAAACCACGATGGCAGATTTCCAGGGGCTTGGAATAAATGCCTACGGAAGCCGAATAAAAATAGAACAGAAGACAGGTCATACCCGTGTACAACATGCTGCCATTTCTTCGAACATCGACTCCAACCGCGCCCAAAGAGCTGCAGTGTACTGTGGAACCATAGCACTGGTTGGCTCAGTTCTCACTCTTGAGCGATAAGCCGCAGGTGACTGAAGAGGGGTTAAAGGTGCGCCCGGATCTGATTACAACCTGAATTGTAAATATAGCTATAGTGGGGGTTTCAGCATACCGTTGGCGAGGGCATCCTTAGATATCCTTGACAAATCGAAGGCACTCTGTACGCACTCTTCAACCGCTTGCATCAAATCAGACAATAACCGTTGAACAAGAGTCGATAGTACTCGAAGATTATATGCTGTTTGAAGGGAAGAAGCAAGAAGAGTTTGGTTCTAGGTCGTTGGGTAGAGGACCGTGTTAGTCGATGGATCATACTTACCAATGTTTTCAAGCCTGTCACAACCATGTTCTCCATTTCTACTGTTACCCTTATGCGAGCATCTTGGATGAACGGTTCGTATGTCGAAATAGCATTTATTGACCGTAGTGAGATATCCTGGGTGATTTCTGCATCATCCGACTTTTGAGTATCATCATCGTCTTCTGGTGGTCGAGTGAGTGGAGATTCATCTGGCAACCCTTCAAGCAGGGAAACTGGGATTTTACATATTATGATAGACACGTGGATGCGACAACGTAACACACCGAGCTCAGCAATACTCAAAGCTGCCTTTGCAATCGCCCTCTCCTTCTCGTCCTCGATTCTCATATTTTGTGCTGGCACGGACGTGTCTTGGCTGTCTATCTGAATAGTAGATTTATCCTCTCTGTCAACTTTGTCGTTCATTTCATTCATCTGAACCTGAAGTCGCCGAGCCAAGATGACGAAACGTGATGCTCGGCGAAGGACATCAGATGCCTGATGGAGTGTATATAGCCTCGAAACGTGCATTCGTAACGACTCATAGGGCGTGTGTATCTTGGCCTTCAGTCTACAATATGTTGAGCGTCACTCGTACAGGTGGGGACGACTGAGCTCGTACTTATCAGCCGACAGGTCCAGGTCTTTGAGTCCTTGTCGGATGAATGTGAGAGATCCGCCCAGGTTATTGGTATTGGTAGCTTGCTGTAACAAATCCTCATGGTGGATAGTCACCTGAAAATTTGAGAAACAAGAACATATGAGAGCCCCTTGAAGACTTACTAGATTCCTGATCTGCTTAGACACATCATCTATACCAAGCGTCAGCTTGGAAATTTCAACGGACAGGTCCTCCTTTGCGATAGAGTCTTGTCCAGCAGATTTTGTGGAATTGGACGGGTGTTTGAGGATCACTTTCACATCAGACTGAGGAGGGTATGATTCACCAGCCAGGATGGCATTTGCGTAGTCGTTAGGATCGAACGTTGGGCTCGCAAAGACTAGATAGTCTGATAACACTAAGATATGAGACAAGAATTTTAAGAAAAGCAATAGATGGCGGACCACTCATGGCACTGACAGTGTGACTATGATCACGGACAATTGGAAAGGCACTCCAAATGGCTTCACCATAACTCAACATGTCTTTCCATAACCTCTGATAGTCTACAAGACTTTTGGTCCATCAAGGTGGTGGAGGAATAAGCCATGAGGTTACCAAATAGCTATTTAGCTCCGAAAACCTAATAGGTTCTTATGTGGTACTATATGAGAAAAAATTCATTGAGCCCACATCAGTGGCAAATAAATAGGCCACAGTGACTGTGAAAGATCTAGTAAAAAGGAGACTACTGCAGAGAAGTGCTAAGAACCAGATACTCCCAGCAAATTAATGTTATGAACTGTTTTCATATCTATTTATTTGGTTAATATTTACTCGAGTACCTACCTAGGAGATCACATGTCACATGACAAGACATGTGATCACAATCATGTGATATGAAAGATTCTAGTCAATAAATATTATAGACTTTTGTTAAGTGCAGTTCTCACTTCAAGTGCAAGTGTTACACAAAAGTAATTGGATCAAAGTTTTTTTTAAGTCAACAATTTATTACATGGGGTGCAATGGCAGTCCGTGCCTACAGGAGGAATTATGTACAGAGTATCAATATTCTAACCTTTTTTATGTAGTTACCCAACACAAAGGACTACTGAGGAATTGAACCCATAACCTCAAGTAGGTTTGAGGTAGGCATAATATATATGGACAGGGACTCTTTTACTATGCCATCTCTCCCCCTAATTGGATCAAAGTTGGGATACTTATCTGGAAATAGATATAGATTATCCAAAGTATAGATCAAGCTTAATACTTATCTATATTAGGTGTAGTTTACATTTAGAATGTCACATTCCATTCTAGCCACATCTATCCCAACCCATGGATAATACCTTTTCTCTTATCTTCACTCTCCATCCTCTTCTAGTATAGATCAACTACTTCTATTCCATCTTGGACATTCTCACTAGACTCTTGTTAACTTTATAGATCTTTATCCCCAGCATCCAAGGATCACTAGTATCCAGAGTAACTTGTCTAGCAGTTTCCATTTCAGATAACTATTCTAAATAGTATACTTAGTATATAAACTAGTAGTTTATACTGTAATAGCTTATCCTGAAAATTGATCAAAACTAACACTAATTTCCAGTGTTGGTAATAACACATCTTGCCATCTTCTAGTAGCCTTAATTACCTAAGTTCCCTAAGTACTTTTCTGAAATATGTAACCAGTGTAACTTATAAAGGTATAGTACATAAGCTAAAGCTGAAGGTCATTCTAATCATATTTTCTGTATTCTTAAATAATGCATAGATAACTTATTTGGACTTCCAAAAGACCTCATTAAATCATGGATAACAAGGTGTGAACTGCATCTAACACAGAAGAGAAAATAATTTAGTAGAAAATATTGGATAAAGTATGGAAACTTATCAGAAGTGTGTTATGACTTAAGCTCAAAATGTTAGAATAAAAGCATAACTTATATATTGAGTATATAAGAGAAATTAATAAAGTTCCTACTACAAGATAGTTTATTTTTTATACTCTAAGTATTGGTCTATATACATTTATACTAACCTATCCTAAAGTAATAACTAAGTCCTTCTAGAAAATCTTATAATGCTCTATTAGATTACATGACTGTGTAGTTATAACAATGATAGATGTGATACTTATATGACAATATGTTATACTTCCATCATATATATAACATGATATTATATCTTCTTAGCTAAGTCTATAAAAGAAAAAAACTAAACTAAACTATAAAATAAATACTATATCTTTACATATTACTTTTACTACAATTTGAAAAAGAAAACTAAAAGAAAGTAAAATACAAGGAAATTTAAGGAGTTGGGCATGTTGCCATTAACACAAAAAAGATGTCAGAAACTCTCAGAGTAGACTTGGACATTTTCTATCTTCTTTGTTTTTTATCATTACTTTTTCAATTTTTCTTTCTTTTTACAGTTTAGTTTTCTTGTTTTCTTTTTTAGACTTAGCTAAGAGGGCATGACATAACATAACATATGATGGTCACAAATATTACAAATATTACATCTAAAATATCTGACTCTCATCATGTATAATACTTATCTAACACTTGCTTTATTCAAAATATTTATACAAGTGTCAAGATATTGTTAGAAGAGTGAAGTTAGAGCAGAACAAAACTCACTTCAAAAAGATATCTGCAATCAGTCATATAGAAAGAAGTCAGATCAAGTATGGAAACTTATTTAAGAATAAATATAATTATTTGAAGAGTATCTGGATCAAGCTTGGAAACTTATCTATAGATAAGCAACATGATCTTAGATGACAACCTTGGCCTCAACTTATGTGTTATGCCCACTGTCTATTACATAGTCATAATTTTAGATAGTGAGGTATTAGGAAGAACTAATTAATATTTTAATCAAAAAAATAAGAGAAAGAGTTATAGTATCAAAAGAATAGTCAAGATAAGATTAAGCAAGGTAATGTTAGGATGAGCAAAACTTGCTTTAAGCAGATATTAATAGTCAGTCACACAAGAAGAAGATTAGATCAAGTATAAGAACTATCAGAATTACAAATATTAGACTTCTTTTTCTTTTTCTTTTCATTTTATTTTATTTTTATTTCTCTTTTATTTAGGGTTATGGTTTAGTGTGATATCAGGGTTATAGTGGTCACAATAGAACACAGTAGAAGCTTCTGGAACAATAATGTCATACAATGTGCTTCATACATGTTAATTTTATAGTTTACACATAGTCTTTAGAGTAAGCAAAACATAGTAGTAGCACAGACCATCTCTGGTAGTATATAAGGTAGATATGTTGTACTAGGAACTTCATTGAGTTCTCTTATGATTTATCCAATCTAAGGTTTAACTTTTGACTCTAACTCTTGAGTCTTAAGTCATAACAAGAACTTATTCAGAAAATAGATGTGAAAATTTATGAGATTGAGTAAGTATCCAGATTACAGATCAAGCTTGGAAGCTTATTCATAGATTAGTAACATGACTTTTGAATAATGACCTTAGTCTCAACTTATGTATTGTGTCCATTGTCTATTGTATGATCATAATTTTGGATAACCAAGGAGAACTGAGAAAATGAGTATTGAAGAATTCTTAGTCAAGTCTTAGTTAATTTCCAGACTAAAAACTATAAAGTATCTACTTAGTCTTATATACTGAGTCTATAATTAGAACTGTGGCTAAAGAATAGTAGTATAGGGAATAACTAAAAAAACATTATAAAGACAGATATAGAATGACTGGGAGTCTAAGTGACAAATTGCTAGGAGATGAAATATGAGAAACTGATTCATATGCAAATAATCACAGATACAAAAGTACACTTAGATGTGATTAGAGTTCTAACTGAAGATCAGAAAGCAGAAGTCTCAGATATCTTAGAAGTCAGTCTATGATATATATAAAGACATAGTATACAAGTTAAAGCTGAGATCACCTCAGATCTACATTTACACATTTCAGATAAAGTGTAAGAACATTATTTGACCTCATTTGTAATTTCCTTACAAATTGCTTTTTCTTTCAGGCATAATCTATATGTTAATAGCTAAGAAGTATCTATCTGACTTAAATACTAGTATTTGATAACTAAAACAATATCTGTGAAATAAAGAACATAGAAAATTGCTCAAGTTACACTAATGGATTTAGATATTGTCTTAGAGTTCCATAAAGATCATCAAGATATTATATGATCAGTTATAGAGTGATTAAAGCCTGATTAACCTATATCAAAAGTAGCTTATACAGATTAAATAAGAGATATTTGTTTCTGAAGATATTTTGTATGGAGCAAAGCTTATATAAGCATCATTCATTGGAATCAAATATACTCAGATAGTATATGATGATCTATGAAGTTATAACTATATTGAGTATGGGTTTTTTTTATTTATTTAGTTTCTCTTTTCTTATTTAGAATTAGTTAAGAGTATATGACAAGAAGTCATATGTGATAGTTACAGGTCACAAAAGCATAACATTAATATCATAGTCACACAATTATATGATGGATAAACCATTGTAGAAATTACTAAAAGAACTTAATTGTACTATAAAATAAGTATTATAACTTAAAGTGTTAAGATAAAAGAGAAATCTTATATTAAAGTTAACACAAGAAAACTTGATGGAGTTCCAAGTATAAAGTATCTATCTTATATACACTAGGCTAATAGTCTATACTATACTAAACCTAGTCTATCCTAAAGAATATGTAGTAGATATATTATATGACATTATTGTTTTGTATTTTTCTACATCCTTCTGTGTGATATGTAACAGTGTGTGATGTTACTAACCCCTAACCCTTAGTCTGAAAATAATAAATTAAATTTAAATTAAATTAAATGAGAAAGAAAAATAAAATAAACCAAGTCCACTATCTTCAACTTTGATAATAGGTTAGAGTTAAAATATATAAATATCATATTCTGATCTGATCACATCTGTTCCAATTCATAGATAATGCTTACCACCTCATTTGCACTTCCAAACCTTATTCAGTGTAAATTAACCATATCTATCTTATATCAATTACTTCTCAGATATTCTTACTAGACTTTCTGGTAACTTCATGAATCTTCAACTTTTTATCCAAGAATTATCTAGAATTAGGATAACTTGCTTACAGTCTTTATTCCTTAGATACTATCTCAAGTAAAGTATTTAGCATATAAGCCCAATAATTACATTATAATTTCTTATTCTAAAAATTAATTAAAACTAGTATTTTTTCCAGTGTTAGTAACAATATATCTTTCTACTCTTTAGATAGAATAATCTTTTCCACTTCTTTAAGTATAATCTCCAGAATATACAACTAGTGCAACAGATAGAGATAGTTATACAGAAGGAGACAAATTAAGTATGAAACTTATCTAAAAGCAGATAGAAGTTATCTGAGATATAGATCAAGCTTAACACTTATCTGTAAAAGTTATAACTGAACTACAGATAATAATTTTGGTCTTATATATTGTACTAACTACTTGTCATATGGTCATAATTTTAGATGAAGCTGGAAGCTCAAGAGTATGTAAGAGAAGAAGTAAGTCACTGGAGTTTAATTATCAGACTAAAGAAAGCATAGAATATTTACTTAGTCTTAAATTCTAAGTACTATAGTTAGAACTATAGCTGAGAAAATAGTTAAGTGCAGTTCTTGCTTCAAGTAAATATCTGTGATTAATTATATAAAAAAGTTAAGAACTTATCCAGAAACAGATGTAGTTATCTATGTGGTTAGATATAATATACTTGAAATTACAAATCAAGTTGAATACTTATCTACAGAACTTGTAACTGAATAGCAGACAATGATCTAAGTCTTAACTTATATATTGTGCTAACTACTTGTTATATGATCATAATGACAGAGTAAGAGTAAGAAGTGTAGAAGTGTGAGCAAGAAAAACAAGTCACTAGGATTTAATTACTAAACTGAGAAGATTACAGAGTATCCACTTAGTCTTAAATACTAAATACTATAGTCAGAACTATCACAAACTTCATTCAGCTTGTATTTCTACAACCAGTAGACAAACCAAGTTACACTGGAAAGCCTCAAATAAGAGCTATCTATACATATGTGAAATGAAAAAAAGTGATAACAGATTACTGAGATATTAGACTATCAGTAACTATAAGTTTTATTGGTTATTATCTCAGGAATGATTAAATTTACACTGGAAAGTGCTCATCCAATGGTTTCTAATGATATATCATACATCATATGGAGAATAGTATTTATAGAGATACAACCATATCAATATAGTGATATAATTAGTTACCTTCTAAAATTGGCCTGACATCTGCTATGATA
>Ga0157363_1005632_pt1 | contig 11704 bp, 3 predicted proteins | sample AttsexASBM1_FD_111477 | JGI IMG/M metagenome (GOLD analysis project Ga0157363, IMG submission 111477) | Fungus gardens microbial communities from leaf cutter ant in Ribeirão Preto, State of São Paulo, Brazil - Atta sexdens ASBM1 | ecosystem: Host-associated > Fungi > Mycelium > Unclassified ...
ATATATATATATATATATATATGTATGTATAAAGATATGTATGTGTGCGCCAACGAAAAGTGAAACGTAAAATATCGTTACGGAGAAATTCGCGTAAATACTGTAGAGTGCATTCCATTTGGTGCTCACAATATTCGCAAGTATTATTTTAATATTTGATAAACAACGAGAATGAAATGATTCCAAAAGCGTGATGAACATCAAGTAGAACGCAGCCATAAAGAGAAAAGTTCGCACGTTATTTTGATGTAATATAGTTATATGTATGTGTTATATATATTCCCACAATATGTGATTGAATAATTTCTGTTCGCAAATAATATCATATAATATGGAGAAATATATTTTTTAAAAATCTATAAAAAAATTTATATACATCGCTTATTTGTTGCAACAATGATATAACTCAAAAATTATTATTCTGCCATTTATAGAAAAAGAATGTAAAGAAATTAAGAAGGAATATATTTAGAAATATATTTAGAAAAGAATACACTTTTTTTTATGATCAATTTTTTATGATCACTTATACTAAAATTACATTTTTCAATTAAATTACAATATTTTAATAATTCAAAATGTTGAAACTCACTTTCTAGAGAACTTTGCTTTGTAAGTGATATCGTTGTAGTAAAGAAAGCTTAAAATAAAAAGATGTGTATTTTTATTTTAAATATATTACATATTCCTACTTTTAAATGTGATGGAATAATATCTGATCACAAAATAATATCAAATATTCACTAAGAATACTTGGATCTCTCGCTTTCTCAGATCCAAGTCGTTTAAATCAGAGATAAGAATAACTTTTGTTTGTCGCTCGTTTGTTTCCTTTATTCTTTGCAGTTCTGCATAATTGAACATGTAGTGGGCGAACTCTTAGGAGGAGTCTTGTGTCTTCTACCAGAAGGCAATGTTGAGGACGAGGGAGCACAATCGTTATTCGTCGCTAGTTTTATCCGGACTATAATACTAAACTGCAGATTCACATCGACGACGTGTGTTATAAAGATTGACGTTATCTAGGCGGAAGGAACTACTGTTTACGTGAACCGCTCGAGTTTCGAGAACACTTCAACGTTTCCATTCGATCTCATCCATTCGTGCAATCCTAACATCCCCCAAGTATAGACACGACGGTCTGGAATTCCAGTAACAACGGCTTTGTGGAGAAAAGAACTTTCTCTAATCATTTTCGACCAGCCAGCTGCTCGAAACTCAGATTATGTCCTATTACCCGCAGTCGTGCGGTTTCGTGTACCTAATCCTTCATTTACCACGGACGCACACTAAACCAATTAGTATTAATCCAGACTAACTGTACATTTTCTTGGAATTGTTGCAACGTAAAACAATTCAGCATTCTTAAAAATATTGCATAAACATATTTCAACATATTTTAGGAAGCAAAATAACATTAAGAATAATCAAAGTAGTCAAAATAACTACTTGGTAATTAATGATTATTCTAATTAATGACTGTTAATGATTGCAATTGTCGTAATTTTTTTAAATTACTCAAATTTATATTTAACGATACATTTTTTAAGATTTTTTAAAGATTTTCGTGACTTTTATCGTAATATTTTTCCATCTGTAATCTTTTATGGCACAGTGAAATTTCACCCTCGTTTTTGCTATAATTTCAATTTTTATAAATAAAGGTTTTAACATTTTTAGATTAAAAGAATATTTGGTAATGTAATAGAGAGATTAAAAAGTATTCCTGAATTTTTTCTTAAAATTTAGACTATAGTAAAAAGATTTGAGTTGAATAAAGAAGATCCAGATTGCAAACGGAGAGATATAAATAGTTAAATTGATCAATTTACTTTCCACTTACTTCTCTTGTTTCAGAGAGTTTATATATTACACATACACACACACACACACACACGCGCGCGCGCGCACATATATATATATATACATTATTTAAATAATACAAACTATACTATTAGATCTCAAAAGAGCAACAGTTAACTTAATCCCTTGAATTAAATAGCAGTTTGTTATTTTTAACTTCCACGTGTATCTAAATCCATTTCTGTGGTTAATTTCAAAGTAAACATCCTCCATATTAAAGTACATAATATTAATTATGTACTTAGTAGTAAGTTAAATTTGAGTTTAATCAAAATTTAATTTTAATATATTTTCTTAAATTAAATTGTTTAACTCCATTGTTGTAATTAAATTAACAACACGTTAGACAGAAGCAATACCAATCTACAGAAGTGATTAAAAATAACTCATATTGAATATAATTTGATAATATGAATTTTACAGTGTAATGCCGATGATAATTTCAATTAATTATTGAATTAATAAATAAAATAACACCATTGTCGATTGTTACTCAGTTTTCCGCCACTGGAATACAATTACATTGCAAGACATAATTTTAGTTTGCGCTATAATTTTTCACTGTTACAGTACAATAAAAAATTCCTAAAAATAAAAGTACGATGATGTCGCTCGCAATTAATTCGTAAATAGGAATAGAAATTTTGTCGAAACACAGCGAAATTTCTGTAATATGTACAATGTACACGTGGATACCCGGCGGGATATTTTTTAGAATGTAACGACATGCGAAAATGTAACGCCAGTAATTTTTCGTCGACGAAAAATCACGATTTCCCGAGCGCCGGCTGTCAGGCATGTTCAAATGTCGCCCACGTGTATATGCGAGAAGCTCGTGGGCGACCTAATCGTGGTTGATGTAGATTACGCTGCGGCTGCAATTTCACGTAATTCGAGGTATCACATCACATGGAAGGATCCATCGCGCCGGTCGGTTGGTTTATACAGATTGTCATCAGACACACGGTGATCAAGTTCGATCGCGGCTAATAATTGATCACGGCAGTTTATTCGCGGGAATCAAACGCGGCTACGATTTCAATCGTATTCGCAAAAGAAAAATCCTTTATTTCCACCCCTACAAGAGAACCGTCGAAATTGTATCTCATTGATTTGGATGTGTCATAGAACAGAAAATATCACGTATTTTTTATCTATTCATCTCAAGATTTAGGGATCGAAACAAATCTTCGAAAATAACAGATTTTATCATTTTCAGTAAATATCTTTAAAACTACTTTTAAGTACATAAAAAAATGTTTTATATAAAAGTTTTATAAAAATATTATAATTATTATCTTTTCAAAATTTAAATTTTTTTAGAATGTTAAATTTTTTAATATACACTTACCTTAAAATTAATCCTTTAATTCTTAATATAGGCAAATAAAAAAATATTTTTTATATTCTACACAATCTACACAACCAAAGCCTATCAAAATCGGTGAAGGATAGTTCTGATGGTTCTCTTGTAAGAGAAAGTTTTAGGTATTTGTGACTATAAATATATATTATCATAATTATGGTCATTATTAAAATAATGTTATTAATAACAACTGTATGTAGTTTTATCAAAAAAATATATAGTCGATATCGAAAATGATCATAAATTATAGTTATTTTTACCATAAAAATGATTGAAATTATTTCAATTTAACTATACTTATTGAAAGACTCATATAATTATTACTGACACTAGCAATAATAATTATAATTATGATAAAATGTAATTATAGTCACATATACTAAAAACTTTTCTTTCAGTGCAGCGTAAAGTATACTCCATGTCGGGATATACATAATCGGTCGAAAATATCTAATGCACATCGTTACTTCTTTTTTCAGTTGCAAAAACTGCACTGCCCGATAATTCTCGGTGAGAAAGCTTTATTTTTGGCCGTGTCACACCGAAGGTCGGATTCAAGTATGAAAAATGAACATGCGAGGTGCAACCTATTTTTTTCTCCTAGCTGCGTACTCGCCGCTGTCATGCGTGCGCTCGGTGGAAATGAATATCGCCGACTCGACGAGATAACGTAATCAAACACGTGTCTTGCCGTAAGCTTCGACGCAAAACTGGCTGCATCAGTTTACGTGGGATTTTGAATAAATGGCCGCGATACGCTTTTCAATCCGTGTGTTACGTATCGATTTCGAATATTACTTCGTATGATACATTTCACTGTGGTGACATTTTTATTCCAAATTTCTTAATGCACTCGTTCGAAACTTAACATTAAGCTTATCATTGTTATTATTATCTAATACAAAAAAAAAAGAAAAAATTTGTAATGATTAGTGCGAAAATAGAATTATGACGTTCTAGTTAAACGTTGATAATAATGCTGCAAAAAGTTTTAACTGTCTAACATTCGATTTAATTCTACCTAATTATTTTGATGGTCCAAACAACATTATTTTCAACTCTGTATATAATTAAATTTTTAGAAACTCAGTAAAACTTTGCTTTCCGTATACGTAAATAAAATTCTTTAACACACGTGAATCTTTCATGATTATTACGTGAAACTACTAAGTGAAAAGAATTTTCTCTAACCGGATGATTTTCTAGCTGCGAGTTTACACACAAAGGGTGAACGTGCAAAAGGAGCCCTTCATCCCTTGCTCAGGGAAGCGTGTGTGAGAAGAATAGATACTAGGAGTTTTCAGACCCAGTGGATAATCAGGGACTGACATGATAACGCCTTTCATCATGACCGAGTGTTAAAAACGCTCACGGCATTCCCATGAGAGAATTCGCAGATCATTTTGTCCGCTATCATTTTTGTCCGCTCAGTTTCGCTGATGATGTCGGTCGGCCTCCTCTTTCCCTTTGCATGAGTTGAAATTGCGCGACAAGACTAATGAAATTATGCAACAAAATTCTTTCAGTGAGTTATCTGTATTTTTTGATTTATCCGATTCATCTCATGTAGTTAATACAATAAAACTTACGTAGAAGGAATATAAAGAACAATTCAAAATTAGTCGCTGAACTTTGTTAGTCAATTTGAAGATATCTCTTTCTTAGCAGAAGTTTGATTATATGTTCCTTCTTATTAGATACTCGAGAACAACTCTCATTTTATACATCAAATAAGTCTTCGTTTGTAACTCTGGGTCTTTTTGGGCAAAATTTCACTCTCAAATTTTACTTTCATGCATTTCAATTTTTACTAAATAAAGATTTTCATATTTGAGATTTAAATAAGATTTAAATAAAATTATTTGATAATATAATAGAGATGTTGAAAAATTGTTGTTGCTGTTACAAATTAATCTTGAATTTTTTTTGAAAATCTAGAAGACTTAAGTTGGACAAAAAAAGATTCAGATTGTAGGCAGAGGATAATAATATTTATTGTATTAAATTGTGGTAGGAATGATTTGCCTTGCCACGTAGCAAGCTGAGAAACTTTAAAATACATAAAGTCCTCAATGCGTCACTTCGCGTGATTGTTATACAGTTTCGGTCGTTAGTAACGTACTCGAAACATCAAGTTCGTTAGAACACTGCTTAACAAAGCTAGAATTATCTCCCAACGTCGCCAAGTGGAAACGCTTGTAGTCAGACAAGCTTGTAAACGCTTGTTTCATAATCACGAGGGATTCTCAACAAATTTTCAGAGACTTAACTGAAGAGCTCGCAATCGTTTAAATCGTTTAAATACCGAAAGCATTATAACGAGAGTTCTTAATTTAATTTTTCAAATTGATCTTCATGTATTTTACTAAAATCACGAGACATTATTGTAATTTCATTTATAATCTTGCATGTATTTAATGCAGTTAAATACACGAATAAATGTTTGTGTTCGAACTTTTAACGCTTTAATTATTTTTTAACAAAATTATTACACAATTTTTGTATTACAAAATCATACAATTCTACACTCTAGAAACAGCAGTATCTTGTTATTAAAAAATTATTTTCTGTATTCCAAATTTATCCTGAATTTAATTTAAAATCTGATCGTTGTAAATTAATATGTATCACCCTAGAGAGTTAAAGTGATTCAATCGATAAAAGTAAATACACGAAAAGAACGGTTTTTGCTGAAGTAATTAAAAATTTAAATACAGATCTGAAAATAATTTTGCTGGATCATCAAAATAATTATATAGAACGCTTACGTATTGATGAGAATGCTGCAAAAAGTTTTACTATTCTATCAAGTTTGAGTATCCATAATTATTTTAATGGTCCAAACAAAATTATTATATTTAGCTAAATTTTTCCATACTTCAATAAAATTATTCTTTTACACGTTATTGAATAGAATAAATAAAATCTCTTCCTTTATTTAACGACAGGAGAAATTATTTTCATAGCCTCAGATTTATTTTCTCAGTTCTCCTCATTCGTAACGTTAGTACGTCAATATAATCTACCCCGAAGGGGACAAGGAAATTAAATAATTGCTTTGTGTTCTCACGTCAACCCCAAACGCCCACGCATGAAATGAACGAGCCAAAGACACGTATTTCGGGATTATTGCGTGCGTCACGAGGTTGTTGACCACATTTTCCTCCTATCTGGGAACGTCTTACAACATCAGAAAAATATGCAACGACAGCAACATTCCTCACATATCCAGGCAGCCTTACTCATATAATAATCAAAATAATCCCTTCGGTGAGTAATGGCTGACAGATACGAGAGGGAGTATGAAAATAAATCAGCTCTGCTCCGTAGCAACATCACGGAATGTACCCTGGCAATTTCAATATTTTGGACGATGTCCCGAGACTTCCCTCTATTTCGGTCTCTATTTAAATAATTATCTCGTATGTCTCGTTATATGCGAATATTGGCTGCAGACTGATTAAAACGTATGGTATTTATGGGCGCGTCGTTTAATATTTTACTGATGCTGAAAATCCGTACTAAATCCCAATGTAGTAACGATCTCGATGGCTCTGTGTGAATATTAAAATAAATTTTTTACAAAGATTTTCAATCACTTTAATGCCGCTAAACGCCATTGCGGAAAGAGCAACAGAGAGAAAGGCACAAAGTACACGCGACGTCATTCGAAATAAAAATAGTTCTCTCTTCTCGTTTTATGCAGCTGCCAACGAATGTAACCGGCAAGGTATATATTTTCGATAGAGTAAAAAAAAGATCGATTTTAATTGCGCGCCCGCGCAATCTCGTTTTTCCTTTTCCGGAAACCTGGTTGTAAATTGCCGGAGTACAATAGTATACATCGATTGTAAAAGAATACGCCATTTATTATGGACAGCTCGACTGACCAATGATTCGTCGACGTAGTGTTTATATATCCATCGCAATTACCGCAATTGATGCGTCATTCATGGAACATACGCGAATGCAATGTATCGCATGTTGCGCGACGCACGTACGTGCCATGTCGTCGTCGCGTTTCTTCGCATCGCGACGAGGACTACGATAAACCGCGTTATGTGGACAAGATTATTGTTTGCCGATGTAGCGATAAACCGGATGGAAATTATTTTTGCGAAGAGACTGCCTCCAGCAGAAAGCGGAGAGAAAATCCTATTAGGTCGATTCAAAGAGCTAATTGCGTTTCGCGTTTTGCAACTCGCGCGTACATCGTCAGAACATAGCGAGTAATTATAAATTTCGTACTGTTCACTATTGTTGTGTACGAACTAATAACTGGAAACCTAAATCCCGCGGCTAAACTATTGTTGCGATTGTTATAGGTATGTTGAAGCACGCGCAAGATTGGATACCGGTCGTCTATCTGAAAAAGATACGCGAAAAAAATATCTGGTTGAAAATGGACGAACCAGACAATTTTGATTATATCAATCAGAATTCCGATTATTACAACTAGAATTCTAGTAGATTTAATCAGAAAATTTTGATTCGTCCATTTTTAATTAGAATTCTATTTAATCCAACCAGATATTTTTCTTCGTGCGACAAAGTGAAGGACAACAGAAGATGCAATGTTAGTAAATCGAACAAATGTATTATCGTGGAGAAAACACGAGCATTATCGGATTTCCCGTATCTATTGTGTGGATCGATCTGTTAAGTAACGTATAAATCAACCGCGATCCGTCTTCCAATTCCATTAGGCACAATGCGGAAACAATGCTGAAATATTTAATTTATAAATTGTACGATAGATACAGATTTGAAAATAATTTTTTTGGATCATTAATAATTCTGTAGGAAACTCGCGCTGGAAAAAGAATCTGATTGCATTAATTAAAATTCTGATTAAAAATGGATAATCAGATTTTCTTAATTCTTCTTTAAATCTATTATAATTTTAGTTGAGATAATTAAAATTCTGATTCCTACGATCAGAATCTGGTTCATTTTCAATCAGAAATTTTTCTCAATGCATGATAAAAATACTGCAAAAAGTGTTACAACATTGCTGTAAAATAATTATAGCCACTAGAATAATTCTAGCCACTAGCTTGAACGTCCTACATAAATATTTTGAAATTCAATAATATTATTTTTAGAAATCTATATTTTGTTAAATTTTTAAACACTTCAGCAAAATCTTTCTGTGCAACTCCGAAGTGTGCCACAGTTAGTTTGAACAAAGTGCAATAAATCATTCCTAATAATTTTGCAATTACATTGGGTTGAATTAACCTGTAATTAATCCGTATTAAGTAACTCTAAGACAGTTCCGAAATCTGAAGTAATTCAAGCGAGGCAAACTGAGAGATGATTTATTAAGGTAAAGCGCCACAATTCGAGTATTACGTTCTACTTGCACTTTCTGTATGATTCCGAAGTGGTCGATAGGGACTTGGATTCTAATCCAAGAACCATCGCTCAAATTCATCTGGCTGACAGGTATCGTACATGCTCCGATAAAGCTATTCTTGGCAATAACAGTTAGCGAATTAAGTGCTTTGTTTGTCGTAAGACGCTGTTTGTTTTGCAGCTGGTACTCGGATGATGAATAATACATCTCACAAAAGGAATCGAGAAAGAAAGTGTTTGGTATTTGTGTGACTATAATTATATATTAAAATAATTATATTTTACTATATAATATTATATTTAGAATTCTAATGTTATAATTACTGTTACAATGTTAATAAGCATAATTAAATTTGTACTTCAATAAAAATATATATATAGTTTTCATGAAAATGATTATAAATTATAGTTGCATTATGATAATTATAATAATTTTTCTGTCCGTGTTAAAAGTATATCCAAGTATAGCCAAATAATTATATTTATAATTCTACTAAAAAAGTTGTAAAATTATGTAATTGGCAACAAAAAATACAATTAATTCATATTGTAATTCTCTTTCAAAAGTTGTAATTATCATAACTTACAGTTATTTTTGTTGCCAATTACATAATTTTACAACTTTTTTAGTAGAACTATAAATATAATTACTTGGATATATATATGTATATATATATATATATATGTATATATACATAAAAAAACATAATGTTATTAACAAAAATACTCTACGGAGAGGGTCCTATTACATTTTCGATAGAAAATGTAAAATGTAAATGACAGCTGTCGTGCACATGTATGTGTGAGTATCAGCGGTTTCCAATTTTATGCCATAGTACCACTCTCGTTCAATTTCTGCTTCATTAAAAGTCATTGTCCGTTCGCGTATTAAATTGAAAAAAGAGAATTTTCACAGATCGATTTTGTGCCGCCACTTTGACTTTAAGCACTTTTGAAAAACACAAACGTATAAAACAGTAGACTATGCGATGTATCGTTGGAACATTTTCGCTTTTCAACGCCAAAGAACGACGATCCGGCTTTGAGTATATTTATTCTGCCAACAGAGTAACGAGTACGCGATGGAGCAGCATGTGAACTATCAGCTCTTACGAGAGATAAGAGGAAAAAAAGAGGTGAAAAAACCGCAGAGGACAAAAAAGAAAAAAGTCGTTACGTTATCGACATTGTCTCGGGACATCGAAGATGTAAATCCGGAGTGATACTTTTTTCGGTGTCTATTTTTCTACCGCGCCGAGATTTCGTTCGTCAGGCGTGCGAAACTTTTTGCGCATCTGGAGGTCCTCTGGATTACAATGGCAGCTTCCCGGCAACCTCGTAGGCAACCTCCGATGCGGTATTCAACAAAGTGCGGGTTAATACTGATGGTGGGTGGCAGGTTCCTTTTTATCGCGTTTCAACTGGAAACAGCTGCGAAAAGCGAACGCAGAGTCGAGCGAATGCTGCCTCTTTTTTTTTTCTTTTTTAGAAAAACGTTTAATGCGATTTATGGCGTATCGGATAAAAAAAAAAAGAAATTTGAGTAAATATACATTATACGTGAGAGAATACGTTTTTCAATGCGATTGATGATTACGATTTGTGAATTCATCTAGATTATTATACGAATTTCGATTTTTAAGAGAAATGTTTGGTATACATAATAACCATTATTTTTTTGAAATATTTACAAAAACTATCTTATTTTTTAATTTTAACAATTGTGTTTCAATAAAAATTTAATTAGAATAACACAATTTTTAATTTAACAATTGTTCCAATCAAAATTTAGTTATTTTATTTAACTAAATTTTGATTAGGATAACACAATTCTTTTAATTAAAAAAATAAAAAAATTTTCGTAATTCACATATGAACAAAATATTGATTATTCGTATCGAACATTTTTCTCAGTACATCTACGAATTGCGTTTAGGATGTAACATATAAATGCAACGTATCTTGTAAAAAGTATGTGTGACTTATAAAAACTAAATGGACTAAACTAAAAGACGAAACTAATTCTCAGGGACACGCGTCTTGTTTGCTTTCTCACCGGAGTTTTCCGGTGGTTTTAGATTCTCCTCGAAAATTCTGGTGGCAGCGTCGTCGAGAAAGAGCAAAAGAGAAGCGAGCATTCGTTAGTTACTTTTTTCCAATTAAAACTCTACTGGTCTCCGACATTATGGGAACGAGATAAGGATGATGTCGGCTACGATTATCGTGGGGATGCAATTAGTCTCACGACAGTTAGGTCGCGTACAGTCTCCGCCCTCAACGCGGACGCTCGTTTGCACATATATCCCGAATGTATATTTTATATATGTGAAAATGATGTTGAAATTTCAATAGCATGAATTTACGAAGATCGACTACTGACGGCTGCGAGACTAATTTAGCTGTCGACATCGTCATTACTCTCTGTCCACCAACGAGACCGATAATCGTCCGCAGTTCCAATTTCGTCAAAAGGTTGGCTTGCGAATCTATGAGTCACCTGTTGATGAGGAGAAGAGTCATTTCGTCGTATTGCTTGTCACATTTCCGCAGTAATATCATTATGCAATGTACTATAATTTTATAGCAAATCTTATTGAAATATGTTTTAATTTAATATATTCAGATCATTTGAACTGTTGACAAAGGAAAGAGAGGAATCATATCAAAACGAAAACCTATTCAATTTTAATTTCAGTAAAAAGAACAAAATTATTTTTAGGAATTTAAACATAACATTTAATAATATTTTTGAAATATCCCTGATTCTTGGTGTTAAAGCATTGACTATTAAAATATCTCTTTCGATTGTCTTTCACACTGAATTGTTAGTCATTCTAAAATCTCATAAAAAAAACTTCTATATTTTAACGAACTGGAAAAAGAATTTGATTGGAATTCTAGTAATTAGAATTCTAGTAGAAAATGAACAAATCAGAATTTTATAATTAAATGCAGTATAATTCTAGTCGAGAAACTAGATGTTAAAAAATCATAATGACAGAAATTCTGATATGATTAGAATTTACTGGTTTATTTTCTACTAAAAATTTTTATCTCAATGTTCTTTCGAATATTGAAAAGAGACGAATTCTGGATTAGTATATTTTCTATATTGAT
>Ga0157363_1005633_pt1 | contig 11703 bp, 8 predicted proteins | sample AttsexASBM1_FD_111477 | JGI IMG/M metagenome (GOLD analysis project Ga0157363, IMG submission 111477) | Fungus gardens microbial communities from leaf cutter ant in Ribeirão Preto, State of São Paulo, Brazil - Atta sexdens ASBM1 | ecosystem: Host-associated > Fungi > Mycelium > Unclassified ...
GGACGCCCCATTTTAGTACACAAGACTTTGAATATCGTGGGTATCTGATCCCCAAGGACTCTGTTGTTGTTGTCAATTCAGTAGGGAATACCACATCGTGCAAAGTATCCAAGCTAACCTCCTCGGGCCATAAAGGCTTCTGAAGCCAGATAGATAGATTTGTCAACAGTATTTTGCTTGTAGTGAATGCTGAATGGTGTGTTTTATTTTTTTGGTTTCAGCACTGGTATACCGCAACAAGAAACCTGCTAAACGCAGTCCGAACCATTAGGGAATGGGATAAATAATAGTGTGACCATCGATGATAGATGTGTAGGCGAAGTTTTCTGGTGAAGTTTGATCAAGCGGTTTTGTCTTCCCACAAAGCGTGGGAAAGAGCTTTGCCAGTGGCTTGCCGTCAAAAATAGATATGTGGCGATGATGTTAATGTCATCCTTAGGGGTTCAGTAGCCCGGACTCAGGAATGAAAAACAAGAGCCGTTGCATTTCTAAAATTCTGTCTTGTTCTCTATAGCTGTTAGTTTATTTCAATGTGCTGGAGGGAAGCTCTAGCAGCAACGCGCAGTGAGACAACTGGCTGCCTCGCGTACCGTGCCCTCTTCTATTCATAATTGACCAGGCTACCTGTACGTTTTTACACTCATACTATTGGGTAGTTGTATTACACTTTCAGTGAGACAAACACAGCTACAATATGTTTTCCTACGTCAATGTCATTGCAATATCCTTGGATTAAGCGGTATACATTTTGTCTTCTATGTATCGAAAAATACCATTTGAGGGCCCAAAATCATCGACAGCACGATAACACAATATTATGGCCAATCTTACATTATGTGTTTTTCAGCCAGTCGAATAATTGCTGCAAGGTATCATTTACCGTTCTACTTAGGGTGATGTTACCATAATAGAAAAGTTTGAAAACAAGAGCACAATGGAACAAGCAAAGCAGCGCAGTATGTGCTCTCAAGTATATGCTCCTATTGCAAACTCGATTCGTTCCTCTATAAGTACTAGTACTCCACAGATATCTGACAATCTGACTCATCAACCGATGCCTCTGACAACCCATATTCCGACGTGTCATCTAGATCCTCTGCAAATTTTGAATTTAAATCCACAAGGAGTATTATCAGTTTTCAAATGTAACAACCGACTCGGAGTTTGCGCTCCCTATTGAATGTTGAATGTGTGTGAGAGTCCGTAGAACCAACGATTCTGATGGTGGTTGACGCAGAAATGAAGCAGAAAGGATTGAGGGCGACTTAAAAAATCAGATGTGAGGACAGTGTTGATGATACATCGTGCGATTGAACTCTGAGATGCCTGGATCGTGGCTGTGTTTCTGCCGTTGACATTGAATGGGCATTGAAGAAATCAGAACCGTAGTCGAGTAAGAGTTCAGTTCCTGGTTCGATATCTTTACACGCAAAAATACCAATGCGATGTTCGCTGTTAACAAGGCGGACTGTTAAGAACGGATAGATAAGGTTTTTTTACGAATGTCCGATAGGTGAAATGGAAATTTATACCATGAGCACGGACATTAGCATTGTGCCCAGAAGCATGGTTGATGTACCTCGATTCGTTACCTGCTGTAGTTCCGTCGACGGTAAATAGGGAGTTGAGTTTGAACATGTATTGTCGGTTTGTGTGTGCTGCAACAGCGCTGGGGATAGAAAGATGGGGATACAAGGAAGGCTGAAAGCTGAATGGACATACTCGCGGGATCGGACCGTTGGGTCGTAGATTATATCACCGACATATTCTAATGAACATTGAATCCAAGTAAGTGGTGGAGAATGATGGAGCATGTTGCACCTGTGATTAAATCTCCTTCACGGGCGGATTCAGCAAGATAGTAGCCTAAACCCCATTTACTCCTGTGTACAACACATCGCTGTCCAAGTCGTGAACATTCATCACTGTTCAAGCCAGAAGTGTACCTTATGTCGCATATGCTGAATAAATGTATTCCCGCACACTTTTGTCGACGGATCTTCAAAAAAGCTGTACTCAACTTCATATTGCGGATTCCCACGATCGTGAGAATGAGATGGCATGAACTTACCTCTACTCTCACATTTGACACACAGCACTGGATCGCATTCTCTCATCGCTCTGAAACAGGGACATCGGTCCGTTCCACATGTTCGATTCACTCCATTATTCCCACTGTCATCTTGAGTACCGGCGAACATACTAGATTTGTCCGCGACTCTGGACTTTGTACATTGACATCCGCGCCATTTTCGTATACAGAACGACATAGAATTGGTGGCAGTGATGGAACAGAAACAAAAACCGGTACAATGGGCGTCATTGAGAGCGCAAGGACATTGAGTGGCTAGTGTACAGGGACCGGTGTGTGTACATGGGTAATTTGGTACGAATGTCTCCGGGTCCAAGTCTATGGAAGGTGTAGTTAGTAGATAAAATTGGAGGAGGACAGAGTAGAGAGAAGATACCAGCGAATTCGATTTTCGTCGAGGTTGTGTATTTCCGTGAGAAGTTTTGTTTTGATGTAGTAAGAGGGGATTGAGTTGACAGCCATTGATGCCTTTTTGTTGCTACCTTGTACTGAATTAAGATCCGAATCAAAGTCAGAGGTAAGCAAAAGTACCTCGCTACATGGTTTTCGAACGATGGTAGATAAATCACACGGAGATGTATCAGGGCTGTATCGCAGAGTCGTGTAGAGGATGCTCAGGTCATCTGGGGACCAATGGGATAACTGTCGCGAATGGAATTCAGAAGGAAAGAGGGAAAGGGTCAAGCGTACTGTCTGCGTATGCCTCCCAAGGACGAAACAATATTTACTACATGAGGTTGTGATTGAGTTATGTAGATCCGTATTTGAGAGAGTTGGCGGGATAGATGGAGGAAGTGATCGTGGTTCGTCTGTAATAAAGCTTCAGGACGGTCTTGAGAACTTAAGGAAGGCGTACAGTCATGAGTACTACAATACCCATAAAAACAATCAGATATACAGAAGTATTGTAACACGTCGGTGAGAGTCTGAGAAGGTGAGAGGTGAGAGGTGTAGTGTGGTGAGTAAGGCACTGTTGTAGGGTGCAGTGGGTCGGAAGCCGGCCATTTGGGATAGTCACTAAGTAATCGAAGTCAATAAGTTCAAAAGCAGATAAGTCAAATAGAGAGCACCGGCGGCGAGCTCCAGTGTAGAGTTGGATGTTTTGTATGAGTTGGCGTGGCATGACTTTGGTGGCTAGAATGTTTTCAAACGTCAAGCTGAACTTGTCGCCCATCAAATCCTTGACGGTTTGCACGCAAATGACTTCTACTAATTTGATCAAATTACAATATACTTCTTCATCAGTTCTATGCACCAATAATCATCTATTTGTTACTCACAATCTGGATCAAGCAAATCCATCTCATGCCAGGCAAATGTTTCATAGTGTTCGTCTATATGAGACTCATGAGGGAACGAGGGATCATCTGAGAAGGGAATAAATGGCATTGGATTGAGGTCGTCGCCGACAAGAATGCTCCGTCTAAGAGGTGTGGTGGAAGTATAGTTGGGGTGGGGTTCAAGGGTGTATTGGACAGTGGTCCCTATTGTAGGGAGGACAGTTATGGCTTGCGAAGAAGAGGAATATTCAGCTACGATGACGTGATCAGCATCAGGAACAATGTTATCAGTGAAAAGTTCATCCTCCTCGTCTGAGGGAATATCGAACCAATCCGCGTCTTCTTCCATCGTGTAGTTGTAAACAAACAACGAGGTCAAAGAATCTCTCGAGTCTCGTACTTTCCATTCATAAAAGCTGACCCAGTTTGAACGATAAACTTGGGCAACGAGACTTTTTTTGTCATCTATGGACGACATGATGGCTGGTGATGGCTGGAACGTGATGCCAATTTTTTACCACATATTGCCTTTTTTGGATGGTAACACTCGGATTGTAGATATTTTGAAAATTGAAAATGGACTATGAAGAACTAAGAAAGGTCCAGGTCGCGTGCATACGGACATCCTTATAATTATGACATTTCTTACGTCTAGGGACATTTCTCTTGTATTCCTACTGGGAAAAAAACATCCACAAATTTCACAAAAATAAAAAAGAAGAATCGTTGCTTTCTTCTGTTGTCCCTCGACCATAGTTGTTCTAGTAGCTTTCATACTCAACTAGAAAAAAGGATACGGTTCTCCTGCGCAAAAATTTGTGCTACCCGAAACAACGTTCAACGAGGAACCATAGGGATTCTCATGCGCCCATCAACGGTGCAGGGGATGTTTCCGGTAAGATTTCAAACAAGTATTGGGGAAAAGTCAAGAATATTTCATGAGATTATTTTCTGATGAAAACAGCCTGTGGAAATGCAAATGTCCCAGGAAGTGGGCCATAGCGAGTGCATTTTAGCCGAACCTTCAACGGTGTGATGTACACAGCTCAGAAGCAGCCAGGAAGAGTTTCGAAACTTTGTGCATTTGTGTTACACTGGATCCCCCACTGAGGCATGGTAAAGAGGAAACGGAAACGATAGGGAATTGAGGCAGCAATATCCGACAATCTCGACGATCAATTAATCAACAAGTCCGTAATCAACGAGTCTGGAGTCACTATATATGGTTATAATCTGATCATTCTATAATTATTGGTCCAGGAAATGATAAATAACTATGAATAGACATTCCTAATTAGGAACGTGTTGAATGTCTATATTGTCCAACATTCAGAGTATCCCTTGAAAGAGAATCATTCTCTTACACAAATGACAATCTAATACTTTATACTAACAGTTATTCATGATCTCCACCATTAATTTTTTACCAACTCCTTTATTCTCAGGAATTCAATTCTCCAAGTTTGAAGAGAGCCTTTGACTGCTGAATATATATCACAATTTGTTCAACCACTACAATGATGTAGTATGGCAGCTCGTTTTTTCTCCTCAACAAGGTCTTGAAGTATTCTTGATGAAGCTTGAGGTGTTTTTGATGAACTCTTGATAGAGCTTCAGATATACTTGAGGAATGGTGTTTCTCAAGTTTGCTAAAACTGAACCATGACTTGATAGCACTTGAAGAAACAGCTATTTGAAAAACACTTGAACAATATTCAAGCTATGTCGAGTCACATTCAAGTCGGCTGCCATTATAGTACATCTCAGGAATAAATTTATTTTCCAGGAGTTTATGGTATTATTAAACTGGAATATGGCAGGCTGTGCTATGTCTTCCATATTGGTCCATAATGGCTACCGTGACGTGATTGGGTTCCCTGGGGTTTGTACCGCCCTCATGCTCGGTTGTCGTGTATTACGCAAACCGTTTAAAAACTGTTGTCGGTCAATGCTGACGGTAATTCAGCTCACAGGACCTCTGTGTGAACTTCCCCCCCTGGTTTCAAGTTTAGACGACTCTGCATAACTCTGGATAATATCTTCGATTTGAGACTTGAGAGAGAGAGATTGTTCTTGTAAGGGTGCAAAAGTTTCGTACTCCATTTGATACTTGAAAGGAGTCTGTGACCAATCTTTACGGAACTGAGTTTCCTAACCCAAACATAGACACGGCTTCAAGTCAAGTTCTGGCTTTGAGTCGGGTCGATTGACGAGAAAGTTTCCTTCCTAACAGAAAGAGATAAATCTGGACGGTCCAGATCCCCGATGTTGCTCACCTGTTTGAAAGAGATTTATTTGGAGCGCTGGGTCTTTAGTACTCAGACCTGGCTCAACTTATACAGAAATCGGACAGCGAATTTCGTACGTCATTACTGTCATACCAACTACCTTGGAGTACTTTGCCGGGTCAATGTTCTCTACCGCATGGGATTCAAGTATGGTCATTTTATCGTCATATTTTTCCTTACTTCGAGGCATGCAATGCAGCGAGGAGCGATGAAAATTACAGTCCAAAACTTCTACAGGAAAAATACTGAAACACGATTCTAACACCAGGCATACTACATCAGTGGTGAATAATTCTGTGGGCAGCGACGCAATAAGAATGCCTTGATTCTAGTATTTCTTTGATCTAAATTATAAAGCGAGAGTAAACGTTATGGGACAGAAATTTTTTCAGGCCTAACTTAGGCCAAGTCTTTAATATGTACCGGAAAGATCCGTCGCCAAAGGTTTATGAACCGCCAACGTTACACTGACACCTCAAAGTCATATTGCTTTGACCAAATGCCCTTCATAAAATCTTTTTTCCGTTCTCTTTTCTTTAAAAGTAAGCCACCGGTTGGGATGCGTTGGCCAGAAGAACCTCTGGATCTTCCCGTAGATCATCACGGTGGTTTCTACAACGCATCCCTTGGAACCGTTCTCAATTCCAGATACATTGTCGTTGGAAAACTTGGGTGGGGTCAACACGCAAATGTTTGGCTTGCTCGTGACGTCAAGTAGGATCAAAGTCACTTACTCCTTCCTTCATTGAGCATCCAAATAACTCCCCGCTTTTCTTCCAAACCAGGGAATCTGGTTTCTTTGCGATCAAAATACTGACAGCCCATGCAACAAAAATGCAATCGCGCATTGTTGAAGAGCTTGGGATACTTCGATGTATCACTGAGCAGGCGAGGACAACAAGTCACCCTGGACGCAGTCACGTCTTGACTTTACAAGAAAGTTTTGAACTAAATAGCGTTCACGGACGTCATCTTTGCTTTATTCATCGGGCATTAGGGATTTCCCAGCTCTTTTCGAACACGATAAACGATTACCCATCACACTTGTTAAACATGTGTCAAGACAATTACTTGTGGCTCTCGATTTTCTTCATAGCCAATGCCGCGTAATACATACAGGTAAGTCATTCCAATCTTCTTATTCCAGCCTCTGATCACCAGAAAGATATCAAACCTGATAATATTCTGATCTCCCGAAATAATATTGACGAATTCATCGGAGGTGACAGGCTATTGGCTGCTCAGACTGCACCCAAAAATAGTGGAACACTACTGGAGAACGCTATTTTGTCGAATCCATTGACTGTATTCACGTCTACGGAGCTCGCTAATCTAAACCAGATACCGAAATTTGATGTCCTGTTGACGGATTATGGGACAGGTAAGGACGTAACTGAAAATAGCGATACCGTACTTAACTCGGCTTGCAGCTGCATTTGAAGATGGATTTCACGCCGATCAAATTCAGCCTTATGCCCTACGCGCACCTGAAGTTATACTTGGCAATAAATGGGGAACGAGTGTCGATATCTGGAACCTCGGATGCCTTGTACGTGTTTGTTCGTACCAGTCACCCGACGTTGAAGTCGACTTGTGACAGATATTCGAGTTCTTAACTGGGAGATGGCTATTCAGCCCACGAGCAGGAGATACATGGACTGCAGAACAATATCATCTTGCGCATATGTCGGGAGTGGTTGGAGAGGACTTTGATCTCTCATATTACAGGCAGGCGAAGCGATTTAAAGACTATTTCCAACAAGATGAAGGCTCGTGAATTTGATCAGCCCCTCATCCGGTACATCACTAACATCCAAGTTAGGGCGACTGTATATTCGGGCCGCCGGGGTGGTAAGCTTAGAGCTCGCTCTCAAACGATATGGTGTAATAAGCGATAACAGTGTTGATGGGACTAACCTCGTCGAGTTTCTTCGTTCGATGTTGCGGTTGAAGCCATCCGATAGGGCAACTGCAGACGAGCTGCTTCGTCATAAATGGCTTAGCTAATGATTAATGTTCCTGGAGTGTGTGCCTTAATGATACATGTTGAATAAACATTCCACTTATCCATACATGAATAAGTGAAGTTGCTCGAGTGTCATCTATTTATATATTTGTATTAGCACAGCACTGTTTATACATGGGTAACTAATGTCTCTGTAGGGATATAGATACACTGTCTCACTCATATCAAAACTCTCATATAATCTTACTCTATTGGTAAGTGGTCATCATGTGTTCACATTGCACCATGCTGCTGTGCATCATTTCTTCTAATAGGTTATTGTTGTCAGGCATGGTTCATACCAGGAGGCAAAAACCTGTAAGGATGTATAGAGCATGGAAATTTCATATGATAAGTGTCAGAATTGAGGATGATGGACTTGGTTTCTATTTTATTTTCTTTTATTTTCTCTTAGGTTTTATTGTTGATCATAAGACAAAGAAGACAAAGCGTGACCCCATCACAGGTCACATAACAAGGTCACACAAGTCACACACTCATGTGACATGATGGAACAACATAGAAGGTCCTAGAAGAAGAAGTCATATGGCATGGTTAACACATGCTGGTCTTAAGGCAAGCACATGGTCTTTAGGGTAGGCTAGAGAAGTAGTAGCACAGGCCATGGTAGTTTAGTATATAAGGTAGATGTTTCTGTATGGAGTTCTCTATCAAGTTCTCTTGTGTTACTCAATACAAGAGTGTATCTTTTGCTTAACACATAACTTAAGTCATAACAATAAGCTTAGTGATGCAGACTTCCCAGAATGACCTTGGCTTTAGCTTATGTGCTGTAATATCTGTCTGCCACATGGTTGCAACTTCAGAGAATTGGAATGAAGTCCAAAGAGGATTGAGAGCTGATGGTGGTATGTTACCATTGAACACTAGGAATTGAGTTTACTTGAAATTATTTTTGACTATTAGACTAACAAATTACAGTGTAACTAACTACTAGCCTTATATATGAGTAACATAATAGGAAATGCTCAGGGATTTTAGAGTAAAACCCCAAGGAGAGGTTTCAGTGATAAAATACTGAAAGGAACCAGATAGGGAAACTTTATCATAAAAGGCTGAGTTTGATAGGAGCACATCCATCATGGAAGACTAAGTACTCAAAGGACTATGGGATGATTGCATTACTGCCATAGAGATGTGTTGCAGAAAGAATGGCTATTATGAAAGACAGGTTTTTACTAGAGTTAATAAGAAGATATTACCATTGTAGGGGTCAGTCTTTAAAACAGTGAACTTAGCATATGACAATTGTCAGACTTGAAGATAGTAAACTTGTTTCTTTTCTATCTTTCTCCTATTATTTAAGTTTCTCTTATTTTTCTACTTTGATTTTTCTCTATTCTTATTTTGGACTTAGTAAAGAAGAATGATGTGATATCACATATAACTGTCACAACTGTCACCATAATATGACAAAACATGATGGCTATCACACATGTCACAGTCACAGTCCCAATATCATATAATATATAAAAAGGATAATGTTATACATTATATGATATGATGACTCTTATATACATGACTCATAACATTTAGAATAGGCTAGATATAAATATAGAGTAGACTAACTTATACTAGGAACTTTACTAAGTTCTCTTGTATTCATTAATATAAAATTTCTCTTTTGTCTTAACTTTGAACTTAGATTATAATAATTATAGGCCCCAGTTGCCCCAATCTTGTTGTAGCAACTATAAGTCAACTTAAGATAGCAACTTAAGTAGTAACTTGTCAGGCACAGCTCACACCAGAAGGAGAAGTCTGTGGAATTGGCTCAGAAAGACATTGAGTATGGAAACTCAGTGAATTGAGCTTGATGGTATAGACTTGTCAGAATGATCTTGGCTTCAGCTTATGTGCTACACTATCTGTGTTATGACTTAAGGTTCAAGAGTTAGAACTGAAAGTTAAATCTTGGATTGGGTTGATCATAAAAGAACTTGATAGAGAACTTTGTACAGAATTGTCTACCTTATATATCCTAGGCTACTGGTCTGTACACTATTATGTTAGCCTATTCTGAATAACCATGCATCTGTCTTAAGATCAATATGTATATAACATATTATATAATGACATTCCTGTCAAGACCGCAAGAAGTGGACTTAGTTTTTCCTATTTTATTTTCTTATTTTCCTTTCATTTCAATTCATTTCATGGTATTTCTATTTTTAGAACTAGGGTTAGGGTTAGAGTGATGAGGTCACATGGTCACACAACAAGTCACAAACCACATGACAAATAAAAGGACATAGAAGGTTCTGAAAGAGATGACATCATACTATGTACAATACATATGGTCATTTAGGGTAGGCTTAGAAATAGCTCGCATGGACCATTAGGTATTAGTATATAAGGTAGACAATCTTGTACAGAGTTCTCTATTGAGTTCTCTTGTGTAAACTCTATACAAGGTTCTTCTTCTGTCCAGCACTAAGGACTTAAGTCATAACAATTCCTTTTAGAACCTTTTACCATTTTTCATTATGATATATGACTATGTGATATTGTGACCATGACTTGTGACATCACATCAAACCCTACCCTTCATTCTAAAAAAAGAAAAAATAAAATAAAATAGAATAAAGTCCTATCTTCATACTTCTAACAATCTGTTTGTTATATGGTTACAACTTCAAATTGATGGGTAAAGTCCAAGATGGAAGTGAGTGCTGATTTGATGTATTGCTGTCAAACACTGAAGATCAAGTTCAATAAGAGTTATCTTCATTGATTATCAGACTAGTGAATTACAGTATAACTACTAGTCTTATATACAAGTCAGATATATAGGAGATACTCAGAGATTCAGTATATTACCCTAAGCAGAGGTTTCAGTGGTAAGATACTGACAGTAAGATAAGAGAACTCTACTATGAAAGACTGAGTTTGATGGAAGTATCCCTATTATAAAAGACTGAATACTTAGATTGTTGTATTACTACTATAGTGTTATGATCACAAGACCTTAGAGTGGGTCAAGTAAAAGAATCTTGTATTAGGGTTGAACACAAGAGAACTCAATAGAGAACTCTATACAGAATGTCTATCTTATATACTAAAACTCCATAGTCTGTGCTAACTACTTCTAGTCTATTCTAAACAGCCATGTGTTTGTCTTAAGGTCAACATAAGTTAAACATGCTGTTATGACATCATCCTTCCAGAACCTTCTATGCTCTTCTATGTGACACATGATTATGTGACTGTGACTGTGACATCACATTAACCCTAATCCTAAGTCTCTAAAAATAAAAATAAAATAAAAGAAAATGCAAAATGAGAAAAGAAAATATTTAGAGTCTACCATTTTAAACTCTGATATATAGAGATATGTTGCAAGAAGATAGCTGTCATGGAAGATGAGCTTATATTATAGATTATTATAGTGACAACACTATTATAAGAATGTATCTTTGGTATAGGTAGACTTGATATATGATATTCAGGTACTACTACTTATATTACTTCCTATCAAGACAATTTTTCTTTTCAACAGACTAGTAAATTACGGTATAACTACTAGTCTTATATACAAGTCAGATATATAGAAGATGCTTGGGGTTTTAGTGTATTTCCCTAAGTGGAGATTTCAGTAGTAAGATACTGATTGTTATAAGACAAGAGTATGGACAGACTTTAGGTAGGGTTAGGGTTAGGACCTTAGGTAATTATTAGTCTACAATGGACAAAGGGATAGGAGATAGGCACGTGACCTGGAAGTCATGTGATAAGAGTCTAAAGCGGTCTGGAAGGACTTAGGGTCTAGAAGGATCGGGAAGAGTCTAGAGATGAAGTTAGGGTTAGGAGATGATGTCAAGGGACATGGGTTCCTCATGGTGTACACATGGTGTGCACATATACAGCGGAGATTAAAGGTATGATGTCAGGGCACATGGTGGCCTTATGGAAAACACATGTGGATGAGTAATAGGACATGAGGACAGAGCATGGACTTTAGGGTCGGTAATATAATGTTGTAGCATGGACCAGGACAGAACAGTATATATAGTGGTA
>Ga0157363_1005635_pt1 | contig 11702 bp, 10 predicted proteins | sample AttsexASBM1_FD_111477 | JGI IMG/M metagenome (GOLD analysis project Ga0157363, IMG submission 111477) | Fungus gardens microbial communities from leaf cutter ant in Ribeirão Preto, State of São Paulo, Brazil - Atta sexdens ASBM1 | ecosystem: Host-associated > Fungi > Mycelium > Unclassified ...
ATCAGATATTCTTGCTGGTCTTGGTTAACTCTATAGACTTCTATCCCTCTAAAATTCAAGAATCACTAGAAATCAGAGTAACTCACTTAATGGCCTCTATTCCAGATATACTACTTAGTATATAATCTGGTAGTTTATACTATATTAGTTATCCTGAAAATTGACTAAAACTAACATCCATCTCCAATATTGATAATAACATATCTTGCTATCCTCTAGTGATTTTCTATCTGTTAAGTCTCCGAGCTCCATTCCAAAATATATAACTAATGTAGCTAGTAGAGACACAGCATACAAAATGAAGCCAAAGGTCATCCCAACCTATCTTCCACATTCTCAGATCATATATAAATCACTTATCTGAACTTCTGAGATGTTTTACCAGATTTTGGATAATAAGATGTAAACTGCATCTAACAATTTTGAAATATTATAAAATAATAGATCTCTTTATACTTGTGACTTGAGATGTTATATTTGTAATATTTCTATCAATATAAAACTTGATATCATGCTGTCATATACTAAGTCCTACCCCAAAACAACTTATCTTTTGTAACAGTGTTATTAGTCTATAAGGTTTCATTCACAACCTGTTTTCTATAGCAGTGTCATTCTATTACAAAATTTCCACTCATAATCCATCTTCCATAATAGTATTATTCTCTGTTCAAACTCCATGAGTACTCAGTCCTTTATAACAGTGTTCTTTTATTCCAAACTTCTGTTAGTATATTACTACTGAAACATCTGCTTGGGGCTATATAATGAGACTATCATATCCTATTCTGGCCACATCTATTCCAATTTATAGATAATACTTCTCCCTCATCTACACTCTCTGACCTTTTCTGGTATAGATTATTTGTCTCCATTCTATCTCAGATATTCTCACTAGACCCTTGCTAACTCTATGGATTTCCATTTCTGACATTCAAGGATTATTAGAAACCAGAGTAACTCACTTAGCAGTCTCCATTCTTAGATAACTACCCTAGGTGGTATACTTAGTATATAAGCCAGTAGTTTACACTATAATGGTCTTATCCTGAAAATTAACCAAAACTGATACTATCTTCCAGTGTTGGTGATAACATACCTCACTATCTTCTGGTAGCCTTGTCATTCTAGTTCTCTAAGTACTTTTCTAAAATATACAATTATCATAACTCATAGAAACACAGAACATAAACTAAAGTCAAAGGTTATTCTGACTTCTGCTTCTACATTCTTGGATAATGCTTAACTAACTATTTGGACTTTTGAGACACTCTCATTAGATCTCAGATAATAAGATGTAAACTGCATCTAGTAAGATATCTAAGTTTTTTTTTTACAATACTTGTATTTAAGAACTGGTAGATATATTGTAATATTTAGTCTGATAATTGATAATGACAAACATCATTAACACTAAACTCTGATGTTAATGGTAGCACATTTCTTATCAGAACTCACCTCCTTGAACTTTGTTTATTCTTCTTATATTACAACCTCAGAGTAGACAGATGGCTCAGCATATAAGCTAAAGCTAAGGTTATTTGCAAAGTTTATGACTCCACACTCTTTGTATAAGTTTCCATACTTGGTACACAACCCTAATACAATCCTACAGACTTTTACCTCCAAGTGTAAACTGTTAGAGTAACTGAGCAAGATCTACAGGATTATGCAGAGTTTGTAATCTTCAGGGAAACCTAAGTTATATTGTAATGAATATTTAAGTACTACCCACTTTCAGGGAAATCTAAGAGAATGAAATAAGATTTTCTGTAGATAGATAATTTCCTAAATACTTCTACTGTTACAATTCAAACTCAAGAATTAGAGTGAAAAAGGAATCTTGTATAGGGTTTATACAAGAGAACTCAATAGAGTTTTTAGTACAAAGTGTCTATCTTATATATGCTAGTTAGTTGGTCTGTGTGAGACCTTATCTAACCTACTATAAAGGCCATATATTGTCCATAAGGTTAATATATAGTAAATATACTGTATGACATTATTATTCTAGAATCTTCTATATTCTTTTGTGTGATTATGATTATGACATGTAATGATTGTGTGACAGTTTGTGACAGTCAGGTGTAATATCATGCTAACCTCTAATTCTAAATTCAAAATAAGAAATAAAATAGAAAATAAAATAAAATGACAAAAGGAATGAAAATAAATAGAGTCTACTGTCTTCAGCTCTAACATCTTGTAAGTTTGAGTAGACTTCACTTGACTCAGACACCAAGCAATAAGTGCTCAAGGCTGTGATGCTTAATGTAAGAGTAATAAATATATAGTAATAGAATTAGTTCTTATCTATAATGCTCAATGTAAGAATAAAGGCATTATAGGGGAAAATACAATTATTTAGATAATTATGTAATATATACTCAGTAATATTATCCAATAATAAAAGAGGAAATATTGTTTAGAAAGAAGAGATTATACAAGAAACCAGAGCTAGATATGTTAAGTAATAATCTTTAGAATTATATATCTACTATCCATTGCAATCTAGCAAAATAATGATGTGGATATAGTTAAAAACCTGAGTAGAAATATGATATGTAGAACATTACTCAAAGAAATAGAGTACAATCTTGAAAGTTGTTATATTCTATTCTGACCACATCTGACCTGACTCATGGATAACCTCTTCTTTCTCATTCACATTCTCTAACCTCTTCTAGTGTAGATCACATATCTCCATTCCACTTTGGATACCCTCAATAGTCTTTGTTAACTCTATAGATCTCTATCCCCTAACATCCAAGAATTACTAAAAATTCCATTTTAAATAACTATATGCAACTAGTGTAGCTAGTAGAGGTACAGCATACAAGCTGAAGCCAAAGGTTATTCCAACCTATCTTTCACATTCTCAGATAATATACTAATCACTTATTTGGACTTCTGAGATATCCTACTAGATTTCAGATAACAAGGTATAAAATAAAAGTATAGGATATAAGCATGGAGTTTGGGTATTATAGAAGTAAAGCCTATGTTAGGGTAACTAAGCAAAGTCTGTGGGATTTTATACAGTCCAGAAAAATCCTAAGTTTTATTGTTAATATTTACTAAATACATAACTTATCTCTAGAAAATTCTTAAAAGAATAAGATAGAGTTTTCCAGAGGTAACAGCTACTCTAATTATTCAATATATCTATTCCAATCAAGCAAAACATCAAGCAGAATATTTAATAACCTAACTGTAGAATGATAGAGCTATATAGTCAGGAACTTTAATATAGTAATCTTAAATATTGCTAGATTGTGTAGGCTTATTGGTTAGGGGCTATAGAAAGTGAGTTGATGGTTGAGAGAAAGCATTCAGAGGTCTATAGTATTATTGCAATAGCAGATAAAATCTGATAGTATTGTAGTAGAGTAACAGTCAAAGACTTAAGAAATAAGAAGTCTGTAATGTTAACAATAGGCATTGGTAGTACTATAGACTCAAATTTTGGCAATGTTATGGGATGCTGGACACTAACAATTTTTATTTTTTCTTTTCTTTTATTTTTCTGATTTTATATTGATTTTCTTTTTCTTTTTCTTTATTTTTCTTTTGGACAATGAAGAGGCACATAACACTGCAGTCACATGACATGTAACATGATGAGATATCATAGGCCTAGAAGGTGGTAGAAGAATCTAGAAAATGATGTCAGGGCATATGTATACAACATGGCAACCTTGAGGTGAACATGAGGAAGAAGCATAGACATAAGGGCAGGGTTAATTATTAGTAGCACAGACCATAAGGACTTTGTATAAATAGGACTCTAATTAAGAAGAGGCTCCTTGTCGAGTTCTCTTGTGAACTACCCACATTATATCCACTTTTGAGATTTACTCGCTTGTGTAATCATTTGTCATTGTGATAAGTGGTTGCCACAACAGGCAAGATAGTTAATTTTCTTATAGCCTGTATATCTAGTAATAGTGTTGTAGATACTAGATAATAGTAAAGACTGAAGTAAAATCTATAGAGTTTGGAAAAGTAATAAAGTGATAAAAAAGTCTATGAAGTATATGGCTGAGGGAACTTGCTTAGCTGTCATCAGTTATAGTAGTTGTTAGGCTAATTTTAGAAGGTAACTAATTATGTCATTATATTGATATGCTTGTATTTCTATGTATACTAATCTCTATATGATATATAATATACTCTTAGAAACTGTTTAATAAGCACTTTCCAACACAACTTTGATTGTGGGAATCCATTCAGTTGTTCCTGAGATAATAGCCAACAAAAATTTTACAGTTACTGATGGCCTGATATCTTGGTTATTTGTTGTTGCTTTTATACATCCCATATATGTGTAAATAGCCTTTATTTGGGGCTTTCCAGTGCAACTTAGTTTGTGAAAATCAGTCTATTGGTTGTGGAGATACAAACTGAATGAAGTTTGTGACAGAATAACTATTCTTTAGGGTATAATATAGTATTAGGATTTTTATTTATGTATTTCAGTCTTATTTTTTCTTTTAATCATTTTGATTGATGTTTCTTACTTACTTATTCACTTGTCTATTAAAAAAAATCAAATTGTAGTAAAAATATCTTAACTAATAGAAAACAGGAAATAGTGTTTATACTATCATTATTACCTCAACTCAACTTCTTTATATCCTTCTACTAACTCTTCTTCATTTTCTTCTTCTTCTTTGTCCTTACTTTCTCCTCTAGACTCCATTAGTCCCCACTGTACATTGACTATAGCTGAATATTTGCTAATTAGACTATATTCCAATTTTAGGCCATAGTCATGAATAGAGAAAGAAACTGTTATAGCTGTAAAGGTTTTGGTCATATTGTGAGAAATTACATGAATCAGAGAATAGTAAAACAAGGAAGAAGGCTAGAATATGAAGACAATCAGAATACTAGTAATTTAAATGGGAAGAAGAATCTAATAGTCCTTGATTAGGTTTTAAATACAATAGGTTTGCAATGCTCTCAAAAATAATGGAAGATATATCCTACTACAACCTAAATAATGGAGATATACTAAGAGAAGTGATAGTAAAGATTGGGTTGGAAAGAATTAATATACAAGAGAGTGTGACAGTAGAGATATTGTTAGATAGTGGTATGATAAGATTGGTGATGAGTTCAAATTTTACCAGGAAGTATGGGTTTAAGCTGAAAAAAATAGAAAGACCCATATATATAAGAAATATGGATAGTTCCTTCAATAATATGTAGCAGTCAGATAACACAGCATATAAGCTGAAGCCAAGGTCGTTCCACAAGTTTGCACATCTCCAAGCTAACCCCATGGACTTTTACCTCTAGTGTGAATTGCACCTGACAGTATTATCAGACTAGCCAAGTCTGCTATCACTTCTAAGCAGTTCCATCTGCTAAATCCTCTGTTGCAGCTCTATTTGCAAAATAACTTCTGCACTTCAAGTCCAATGGCTTTTTTTTACCATAACTCTTTAATCCATTCAGGGTCAACTCTGGTCCTACCACTTGGGATACCCTTCAACACAATCTCACATTTCAGTAACAACCTTTCTAGAGCATATCTAGCAAACACTCCATGACATTTAAAATATATTCATTAAAGAGGCTGATTATTTCTAAGGTCTCTTACCTATACTATTTTCAATAAGGATAAACCTATTAAACATACAACAGAAGTGAATATTTACTAGAAGCATAGGAAAAGGATAGAGATAGATATAATTGGTAGGTAGAAATAGAGTGTGATTTTAGAAATGCTATGGCTAGCTCACCATAGCCCTGTGATTGATTGGAGAATGTGAGAGGTGAAGATGATGAGGTATCTAAAGGAATGGGAAAGTAGTGGAGACTTAAGCAAGGAAAGTCAAGATGGTAGAAACAGAAGGAGGAAGAAAGAAAAGAAGAAGAGGGAAAGAAGTAAGAAGAAAAGGAGCAAAAGAAGAAAGAAAAGAAGAAAAGCCAATGAATGAATGAATAATGGACATAAGAAGAGTAGTAGGGAAATGAGAAATCTAGAATGAAGAGAAAGATGTAGATAAGTCTAGAGAAGAGGCCAAGAAATTAGTTTCTTAAAGGTTTCACAAGTGGATTCATATCTTCAGAAAGAAAGCAAGTGAGAGAATGCTAACAAAGAAGATATGAGATTATGTGATTGAGATAAAAGAAGAATTTATGTTTAGAAAGAGAAATATATCTGTTGTCTAGGGAAGAAAGAGGAGAGATGCATGAGTTCATTGAAGAATAATTAAGGAAAGGTATATCAGGTCTTTGAAGTTACCTCAAATAGCACCAGTATTTGTTGTAGGAAAAAAGGATGGAAAAAAATATATAGTACAGAACTATAGGTATTTAAATAAATAGACTATTAAAAACAATTACCCTTTGTCTCTTATTTCAGATATTATAGAAAACATAGCTATCAAAAAAGTATTTACAAATTTGGACTTATAATGAAACTATAATAATATAAGGATAAAGGAGAGAGATAAGTGGAAAATGGTATTTATAACTCTGGAATAGTCATTTGAACCAACTGTAATGTTCTTTAGACTTATAAACTTTTTAGTGATGTTTCGAACAATGATAAACAAGATCTTACAGAACTTGATCAACACTATGTCAGAGTTGTGAACAGTAGACTTGGTTTTAATTTAATTTAATATTAATATCATGTGTGACATAAACATGACACCTAAGACCATCAAAGACCATATAATCACATAACACAAAGAAAGATGTAGAAGGTTCTAGAATAGGTAATGTCATACAGTATAACAACAATATATTAGCCTTATAGAGTGTATATGTACTTTATAGTAGGTTAGTTGTAGTGTGTGCATAAATAACAATTGGTAGTATATAAAGTAGACTATCTTATACTTAGAACTATATTGAATTCTTTTGTATTACTCAATACAAAAGTTGTCTGTTGTTCTGGGTGTTACAACTTAAAATCAAGAGTAAGATTAAAAGAGGAACCTTGTATCAGGTTAATACAAGAGAACTCAATAGAGTTCTAAGTACAAAAGTGTCTACCTTATATGCACTAGACTACTAGTCTATACTACACTAATCTTAGCCTACTCTAAAAGCCATACATATTATATACTGTTAACATGTGGGATGACATTATATCATATGATAATTTGTGATGTTATACTAAACTCTAATCCTAAGTCCAAAACAAAAAAGAAATAGAAAGGAAAATTAAAAAAACAAAGTCCACTACTTTCAACTCTGACACTGGGAAGGTAGTGAGCTTCATTGACAATGTTATAATGGGAACAGAAGAAGAAGAAAGACATAATGAAGTAGTAGATGAAGTAGTAAAAAGATTGGCAGAAAATAACTTATATGTGAAACTAGAGAGATGTATAAGTAGAAGGTAAAAGAAATAGGATTTTGAGAGTAGTGATTAGACCAGAAATAATCAAGATAGATAAAGAGAAGATGAAAGAAGTGTTAGATTGGACAACCTCAAAGGGAGTTAAGAATATTTAGAAGTTCTTAGAATTAGCCAATTATTATTGACAATTCATTAAAGACTTTACATCCATAGCCAAACCATTATATAACTTAGTGAAAAAGAATCAGAAATGGGAAGGCAAGAGAAGGCTTTTAGGAAGTTGAAGAAGATATTTGCAAAAGAACCAGTGTTAATAGTATTAGATTTAGACAAAAAATAAGAATGGAAGTTGACATGTTAGACTATTCAACAGGAGGTGTTTTATCTATGAAGTGTGAGGATATAAAATAGAGACCTGTAACCTACCTCTCAAAATCTCTCAATGAGATAGAGAGGAACTATAAAATTTATGATAAGAAGATGTTAATAGTGATTAGAGGATTGGAAAACTGAAGGCATTTATTAGAGAGTACAAAGTTTAAGTTCAAGGTCTGGACAGATCATAAAAACTTTATGAAGGTGTAGAAGTTAAACTGAAGACAAGCTTAATGGACATTATATTTGTCAAGATTTGACTTTGCCTTGAAACATATACCAGAAACAAAAATGAAGAAAGCAAATAGACTTAGTAGGAGACCAGACTAGAAAGTAGGAGTAGAAAAGAAAAATGAGAACAAGACACTAATTAAAGAACAATGTATTTGTAATTTAACAGAAGTAGTAATATTAGAAAAAATCAAAATAGCTAGAGGAAAAGACAAAGAAATAGTTAGAGTAGTAGAAGAGATGAAGAAAGCTGAGGTTAAGGTATTGAGAGGTGGTGAGTGGCAAGTAGAGGGAGATTTAGTATTGAAGAAGGGAAAAGTATGTGCCAAAAAATGAAAAGTCAAGAGTGGAGATAATCTAGTTACATTATAATATACTAATAGCTGGATATGGAGAAAGGTAGAAGACAATGAAGTTTGTGACAAGGAATTACTGGTGGCTAAGAGTAACAAAGGATATAGAAAGATATGTAGATGGATGCAACATGTGTCAAAGGATGAAAAATCAGACAGAGGTACTAGTAGAAAAGTTGATAGTGAATAAGATACTAGAGAAGCTATGAACAAATTTGATGACTTACTTCATCACTAAGTTGCCATTAGTAGCTAGAAAAGATGTGATCCTAGTAGTCTGTGATAGGCTGTCCAAGATGGCATATTTTGTGGCAATAACAGAAGAAACATCAGTAAAAGGTTTGGCAAGGTTGTTCAGAGACAATATGTGGAAGTTGTTGAAGTGTGATTTTAGATAGGAGACTACAGTTTGCAGTGGAGTTGACAAAGAAGCTAAACAGGATGTTGGGAATTGAAACAAAGTTGTTGATAGCCTTTCACCTATAAACAGATGGTCAAACTAGATGAATAAACCAAGAACTGGAACAATATTTCTAGTTCTTTGTTGATTATAGACAAAAGGACTGGCCAGAGTGGTTAGCAATAGTAGAGTTTGCAGTTAACAGCAAAACACACTCAGCAACTAATATGTCTCCATTTATATTGAATTATAATAGAGAGATGAGAATGAAAGCTAATATTAGGAAGAGAGAAAAAGTGAAAAAAGCAATGAAGTTAGTTTTCCTGGAAAAGAAACCTTAAAGAGGAGTAATGTCATAGTTGAAGACAATAAACCTTATTTCCTCTTATTTATTTTTTCATTTTTACTTTATTTTCTATTTTATTTTCTTACTTTGAACTTAGGATTAGAGGTTAGTGTAATATCACACATAACTGTCATAACTGTCATACATTAAGTTATATGGATTACAGTCACAAGCCAGTCACATAATTATGTGATATATAAAAGGATGTAAAAGGTTCTAAAAGAATAATATTATAGGTAGATACATTGTATTTAGAACTCTATTGAGTTCTCTTGTTGTTAACCTAATATAAGATTTCTCTTTTGTCTAACTCTTTGACTTAAGTTGTAAGATTAAGCCCACTCATAAACTGAATTGTTATGACTTAAGTCCAAGTGTCCAGACAAAAGAGAAATCTTATATTGATTTACACAAGAGAACTTAGTAAAGTTCCTAGTATAAGTCTACTCTATATACTTTTAACATATAGTTTGTATACACTTTATATCTAGCCTACTCTTATCATATCATGTGATGTATTCCATTATCTTCCTTATACATCACATTATTCCATTTCACTAAGTCTAAGAAAAGAAGAGAAAAATCAAAGTAGAAAAAATAAGAAAAACTTAAATAACAAAAGATAGAAAGAAACACATCCACTGTCTTCAAGTCTGACATGAATCTTGAGAACAGATCTCTAATAGTCTACTTCTTTCCCTACTTTTACTTCTAATATTCTGTTACTACAAACTTTAGCTGAATTCTCTAAAAAACCATATTCTATCATAGTCTCATTATTCTTGAGTAGTGTTAGAATTGAAGACAGTAGACTCTATTTTATATTCAATTTCTTTCTTATTTTATTGTCTTTTTCCTTTTATTTTATAATTTTGGTCTTAGGGTTAGGGTTCAGCATGATACCACATGCCATTGTCACATATAGGTTACAGGTTACATGATCACATATAACAGAAGGATATAGAAGGTTCTAGAAGGATGATATTATACAATATGTTTAACACATGTTGACCTTAAGGCAGACATATAGTCATTTAGGATAGGCTAATGTAGTAGAGCACAGACCATTACTTCAGATATATAAGATAGGTTGCCATTGTTCTTGGCTTAGGGCAGGAAAGCAGCCTAGTAAGAGTGATAAGTAAGCTTTGTGCTAAAAATATATTTGTTGCTATTTCTGGATTACCAATCAGTCGGTAACCAATCATAGCCATCTTATATAGTGTGTGAGAAGAATAAGCTATTTTTGCTATCTTCTTGGTAATTAGCCATATGGCAGTTTATCTGCTGCCAATAGCATTATCACCTCGAGTGATGGTGCTATTTTCAACATGTTTTGGCATGTATGCTAAAGGCACCTGATGAGTCTATATAAGATGAAATGGTGGTTGGGGGTAATTTTCCAACTATTGTGCCAATTTCATCGCACCCTAATCCTAACCCTAACAGATATTTGTTTGAAGTGAGTTTTGTTCAGCCTTTTTTGTCTTCTATCTTCTGCTTCTCTACATCTTAACAGATATATCATAATATTAAGCATACTTTATAGTAATTATAACTCTTGAAAATAAGTTTTGTTCTCTTATGAATTTTATATCTTATACTCTCACTTAAATAGCTTTTTTCATTTCTATTTTCTTATCCCTAATTCTTTCAACTATTTTTGTGAATACTGTTAGAGTAACCAAGTCCACAAGGTTTGTACTCCAGGAAAATTCCAAGTTATATTGTCTAGATAAAAGTATAAGTAGTACTTACTTCTAGAAAAATCCTAGAAAAATAGAATAAAGACTTCTAGAAATAACAGCTATTCTAAATACTTTTTTTTTAAATCAAAAATTTATTACATGGAGTACATAGGCAGACTGTAGTAGCTACTTTGTAACTACTTACAAGAGAAATCAAACTACATAGGACTAAAGACAAAAGAAAAAGAGACAAAACCAAAACAAAATAAAAGGTAAAAGTTTATAAAAATATTTATACTAAAGAGTCAGAAAAAGTGAATGCACCTAGATTAGTTTCCAAGAACATGACAAAATGACTTAATGAGTCTCTTCTTGGATTCCAATAACCATTAAATCTACCACAATCATGAAGGATATGGCATCTTGATTCAATAGGGTATAAGCCATATAGACACTTAAATTCTTCCCTAGGGAAAAACCTAAGTCTGTATTTGCCGATAGGAGTGTGATTTATAATAGCTCTTGTAGCATGCACACATAGTGAGTTTGAGTGACCAAAAGTTTTGAGCCATGATCCACCTTTGACATATGACAGTTTTATAATATTATTGTCATTGTCAAGTAGGTCCAAAAATTGGTTTCCTTTGAGATTGGAAGCTTGGAACATCATTTTCCAAACTTTTAGGATGTCATTGCTTTCACTTTTCTTGCTAAAATCCCATGACATTTTGCATGGATAAAGTGGAGTTGGGTTAAAGGTCTTAGTTTCTTTATTAATCTCATTGTGAAGATGCCATTTAAGATGGCTTGGACACTCCCAGAACTCAATGGAATTGTTTTCATGATGTTTGAAGAAGCTGCAAAGATTGGATAGGATGGCAGCTAACTAAACTTGGTAAGGGTGGACAAATAGTTCAAAGATTTTTCTAACTACATGGATGGAATTGGTGACGACAATAATTTTGGACACATTATCAAAATTTGA
>Ga0157363_1005636_pt1 | contig 11701 bp, 12 predicted proteins | sample AttsexASBM1_FD_111477 | JGI IMG/M metagenome (GOLD analysis project Ga0157363, IMG submission 111477) | Fungus gardens microbial communities from leaf cutter ant in Ribeirão Preto, State of São Paulo, Brazil - Atta sexdens ASBM1 | ecosystem: Host-associated > Fungi > Mycelium > Unclassified ...
CAACAAGTTGACTCCTTCAAGACTTGCTACAAAGGAAGGCAAGTCTTGCCCTCACATCTTCAAATGTATCAATTGTAAAGGAGACCATCAAGTGGACAGCAACACTTGTTCTTATTGGTGAAATTATCTCAATAAAGAGTGGCAAAGTAGAAAACAATAGGAACTCTGTGTCAGTAGAGTATAATAATGTAGCAATCCTATTATTCATAGGTGTAATTTTTTTTTTCTTTTTCTTTTCTTTTTCCTCTTCATTTTTCCAATTTACATGTTGTTTGCCTCTAAATGTATGTAGCTGCTAAGTAGTTACCACAGACTGCCATCTTTTTTTTTCTCTTCAACAATTTATTACACAGAGTGTGAAGGCAGACCGTAATAGCTACTTCATAACTACATACAGGCAGACTGAATCAACATTAAAGCAAAAGAAAGAGAAAGAAAAGAAAAAGAAGAGATACCTATCTATAAAGGAATGGAAATCAATAATGTAATGGAGTTTTTTTCAAATGAAAAAGCTCTGCTGTTGAACTTAAAGAATAAGGTGAAGTGACCAATTGAGTCTCTTCTCAGATTCCAGTAATTGTTAAATCTCCTACAATCATACAAGATATGTCACTGAGATTTGATAGAATATAAACCACAAAGACATAAAAAGTTCTTCTTAGGAAAGAACCTGAGTCTGTATTCACTAATGGGTGTATGGTTGATGATAGCTCTGGTAGCTCTAGCGCAAAGCAAATTAAAATAATCAAAATGTTGAAGCTATGGGCTACCCTTAATGTTCAAAAGAACAAGTGGTTGAGAGTCACTGTCCAGAAGTTCAAGGAAGTTTCTTCCTTTGAGATCAGATGTTTGAAACAACATCTTCTACTGTGATACAATGTCATCACAAAAGCATTTCTTACTGAAGTCCCAAGATGATTTGCATGGGAAGTAGACTGAAGCCTCAAAGCCTCTGGTGTCCTTGTCAACTACTGTGTAAAGTTGCCAGTTTTTTTTACTGGGGCAATCCCAGAATTTGATATGATTATTCATGTGTTTATTGAAGAACTCTCTTAATTCATGAGCAATGACAGCAGAATGTATCTGGTAAGGATGCAATAACGAGTCAAATATTTTCTTTGCAGCATGTAAAGAGTTAGTTATGACTACAATGCACTTGATATATGGGATACCAATGGCCTGGTTTATACTACATCTTATAGCAAATAGCTCAGCTTCTGTGGTAAATATGTTAATGGCTTGATGACATATCTTGATGATTAGCTGATTGAAAAAGTGAACATGCAAGATAGAGGTGGCTATATGATTCTTGATGCTTACATCCGATATTATGATACAAGCCAAAGGATCTGAAGATGTTGAAATGATGATGTCATCAAGTTTATGAAGCTGATCCTTGGCATTGTGTGGATGAGGATAGAAGGAAAACCAGTCTGGGAAGTTATTATGGAGACAATTTCCTAGGGAAATTTCCTTATCTAATGGAATGAAAGCAGGAAGAAATTCGTTACACCTATTATCCATATCAATGAAAGGACTTTTAAGACAAAGAACTTGTTTAGGAGTAAGCTTGTCAATGGATAACTGATGCTTGGCCTAGTTATAACACTGGTCAATATTAATAATCAACTTGATTAAGTAGTTCAGCAGGAGTAAAAAACCCCTAAGGAGAAATCTGTCATACAACTTCTTTAAGTAAAGATGAATAGGAATTAAGCCAGAAATGGCTTTAATACCTTTACTAAATGATGTGCAGAAAGCACTGGTAATCCAGATGGCTACTCTTTGTTGCATTTTCTTTAGGGCATTAAGTGAATAATGAAGTAGGGCTTTGTTGTAATATCACAGCTAAAAGTTATATAGTACTATAGGGAGGGCACAATACCTATATAATCATCTTTTCTGGAGAGAAATGAGGCCCCTTGTCAAATTCCCTAGCATTTTCATGCATTTGATGGTTGAGATGGCCTTGTTCACATAGAAGTCAATATGAGCTCAAAACAATAGCTTTCGATTGAAGATGAAGTACAGATATCTCTAGATAGGCTTGGGAAGCAAAATCAGTCCACCAAGAGGCATGAGATCTAATGGAGAAGGATTGAAAGCTCCATGCGATCTAGAAAAATGAAAAATTTCAGTTTTGCCATATTCTATAACAAGACCAAATCTTGTAAGAAGAGACGAAATGATGTTATAACTACAAAAGAAGTTTGCATTAGAGATAGAAAGTGATTTACTCTGAGAAATGAAGAGTTCATCATCAATAAATGAAAGAACAGAAATGGATATATTAAGATTTTTTAAATGTTTTTCAAAAATATGAAAAATAGGAGAAAGATAAAGAGCTGATCCTTGACCAACTCCAATATCAATGTTACATAGAGAAGAAGAGAAATTGTTCTATAGATATTTGATTTTTCTATTGACCAGATAACTGTTAAAGAATGTCGAAATTTTTCAATCAAATTCCACCTTGTTCAAAATGAAAGAAAGGAGATGATGATTAAGGAATGGGAAGAACTGTGTGATGTTGAATGCCACAGTGCTTGTATAAAGGTTTTTAACCCAATCTGACTGAATGAAATGAGTTAAGGCTACTCCAGTATTAGTAGTGGATCTATGCTTGAGGCTATCTAGTTGACACAGGTAAATGAAGTTGTTAGAAATCACAACAAATTGTAGCTGTTCCACAATCATTTTTTCAAAGAGTTTTCTAGTTATGTTGAGTAGGACGATTGGGCGGAATGACTTGGTGGAGTTATATAAGGCCTTGTTAGGCTTAGGGATGATAACAGTAGTCAATGTTTTGAAGTGAGATGGCCAGTGACCTAAATCAATACAAGTGTTAGCAATGTTGATTAGTTTACTGATGCATTCTTCATTTTTGATCATTTTCTTGAGGTGTTACCAGAATAACTTGTTTAGTCCTAGAGTTGAAGAGTTGTTGTATTTATTAATGGCATTAATGATTTCCACTTTCAAGAAGGGAGGCTATCTTGTAACTTTTTTGTTAGAGCCTAAGAGATCAGGATCTATATGTTGATTTTGCACTGAATTAAATGAGTTGTGAAGTATATCCCAAAGCTCTTCAAGCTTAATGCATGAGCAGCCATTGTACTGAATGGCTTCGATCGTGGGAAGTTTTCTTTTCTTGACCCAGTTCATGAGCTCCCATAGACTACACTTCTTGTTAGCAATCTCATTGATTTTTTTGTCAAAGAAGTTGTGTTTCATCTTCTTGACTATTTCTTTGAATTTCTTCTAGTCTTCCAACCATTTTGATTGTCTGTACTTATTGAGATCCTTTTAACAGTTATCATTCCACCAAGCTTTGGAGTGCTTTGTGATGTTAACTTTCCTAGAGTGCTTATGTCATATGTTATCAATATTTGTAGTGAGGGAATTTACAATTCCTTCAAGCACATTGCTATCAAGAATTGAATCAGTCTTGAGATTTTTGATGAAGTTTATCAATTTTTCAATAAAGTGATCTTCTTCCTCACTATTCTTGGCAAGGGCTTATTTTGTTGTCTGGATATGTTCCTTAGCTATTGATATATCAACAGAAATAGAAGTATGATCAGAAGTGAGTCTCCAATCCAGGTGAATATGATGATTATTTTGTTCTGTTGAATTAGGTCAAAGGAAGACAAGATTTAAGACTGAGTTTGAGTCTTGACTGTTATCAGAATACCTGGTGGGGAAAAATTCAGTAGGTCTAGAAATTTTTAACTGAAAGGAATCAGTGATATTAAAAAGAGTGTCTTTATGAAGAGAATGGTACTGAAAGTTAGGATCTCAAAGACAATCCCTAATGTTAAAATTACCTATTATAATGAGGACATTGTTGAGGTCAACTTCAGTATCTTTGAGATACTTTAAAGCTGACTGGGACAAGTCAGAATATACATTAAATAAATAATATATTAAGCTATGATTGAAGAAAGAAACACAAGAAATGTCCCTATAATTAAAAAGGTCATTACAAAGAGAAAAACGAAGGAATGAAATACAAATGTTAATATAAATGATAACTCTTGGAGAGTCATGACTTTAAGTTGGGGTCTTGGAGAAGATAATCCAATTGGAGTGGTTGGGGACACTCACTAATTCTTTACCATCACAATTGGATAGACTTGGAATAGAATGAATGTAGGTCTAAGATAGTTCTTGGATAAATATAATATCAAATGTTGAATGTATTTTGAGGATAGTATGAATGATTAGACTGTTCTTGCAAACTTTTTGAGAAAAAATCTTAATATTCTTTAAATTCATGTTTGAGTCTTGCTCATAGCCAAGTGAATTGATTTGTTCCTGTTTTCATAGATTTCAACTTGTTTTTTGTTGTGCTAGTCCTGATTAAACTGGTATTTCCAGAATGAACACTAGTTAGAGTCAGCTTGATGGTTGCCTCAACAATTTGAACACTTGAACAAATAGAGGCACAGTTCCCCCTTCTTAGTTTCAAGGTGAGGTAGATTAACCTTATCATTTACTTTGCAACACCACGCAAAATTGTGATAGTGTTCTGACTTGTGCAATTTATTACATTTAATACATTTTGTATCTTGAATCCTGTACGATAAGGTGGTATGACCCCACCTCCAACAGTTCTTGTATTAGAGCACACCTAGGTTCATGTTTGTACCACTTATGGTGGCTATATAATTTCCTATATTAAAGTAACAGTTGATAAGTCTCTTAGCTTTGCTCCCACTCTGAACATCCCAAATATTAAGCTATACAATAGCTATATCCGACTTTGAGGACACCTTGATAACATATGGTTTGGACACAAGCACAATGTTGTCAAAGATTTGATTTTGTTTGATAATATCTTCAATATCTTTTGATGTAAGATAGTTTAACAAGTCATATTGGAAGTAGGGAATGCTTATGATCTTCAAATAAGACTTAGATTGTGGTAGGCAAGGGGTATTGACTTCCATAATGTTTATGTAGTTCACATTCTTGATATAGTTTTCAATGACTTGCAAGTTAGATAAAGATGCGACTTTGCACATGACAACTGTAATATCTAAGGGATCTGAGTGGATGAAATTGGCCAAAACATCAGATTTGATATTCCTTAAAGCCCTGTTAATATTTGATATGTGGTAGTTACTTTCCTTCATGAATTTCATAATATTATCCCTATTCATTGGGACAATAATCTGTTTCCTAGATGGACCTTTGATGGTCATCTGGATATGAGATTTGGGTTTAGATCTATCTTTGATGATCTTTTAGACTTGGTTAATTTTGCTAGCACTAAGAGAAGGAAAAGTGTTCTTTATTTTGATGACTTCTTCTGTGTAGTTAGAAGGCTTAGAAGCCTACACATATGATTTGCTACCAGTTTTGTCAACAAGTACTTGTTTTAGATTTTTAAAGAATTTGGAGATCTGGTTAACCTTCTTGGGCAATTTTGCTAGAATAGAGAGAAGGAGTTTTTCAATGCTCACTGAGACTGATTTGTACTTATTGCCATTGTTGCCATCGATGACAGGTTTCACTTTGGGAGTGAACTTCGATGTAAATTTCTGTCTTAAAGTAGCAGAATTATTACCAGTATAGAGCAAGTCCCAACTTGATTGATAGACAGAGGAAATAAGACTCTAAATGGTCTCACTGACATCTTTGAGATCCTCAACATCATTGGATTTTTTAGGATCAATTTGTTTGTTACTAATATATTTAGCAATACAGTTGAGTGATTCTCTGATATTTTTAGAATTAGAGGCTAAATGTTCAAGGAAGCCATGAAGTGAAATAGGATAGATATTATGAGATGAAGAAGTGTGGGAAGATATTTCCTTATATATTAGTAGAAGAACATTATTTTATTAGTCTACAGCAAGAGAGAGAAGGCACATGACCTGGAAGTCACATGAAATTATATCATAGGGCATAGTGTACACATAGTGCACTCATGGATGACACATGGACTTTAGGATAGGTTGCACAGTAGAAGCGTAGTCATAGCATGGACCATGAAGACTTCATATAAATAGTCAGTAGAATGTGGTTGTAGTTCTTTGTCAAGTTCTCTTGTGAATTACACAACTTGTGTTTTCTACTAGATATCTGCCTTTGAGATTTACTTGTTAGTGCTGCTATTGGACACTGGTCTAGTAGTTGCCACAACAATGAATGCTCCCATCCCATAACTTGGGTTCCATAGGTATATTGGGATCGTATGGAAGTTGAATATTGATAACATCATCTTTAACATATTGAACTCATGTGGACATAAGGGCAGGTGCATTTTCAACACCTCATTGCATCCTCACCCTATTCTCATGGTCAGTTGCCCCACTAACCTGTATTTCCTTTGGTTCTGTATAAGACAGTTGTGAACTGTCAATGGGCTCCCTGGTTTCTGCATCGTCAGGAACATCATTAAGCTGCTCCATTTTGGTGGCATAATCCACCGATGCCTCACTTGAGGACATTGAAACAGTCCTGGAAGACATTTTGTTAGAAGTCATTGTACAACCTCTCACCTCGTTATAATTGTCGACATTCCTGCTGCCGAAGTCATCAACATCCATGCCCATGTTGGGTGGTAAGGTCACTCTTGAGTATGAGTTCATAATTCCTGAAGTAACAAAAGATTTATTCCCAATGTCTCTCGCGGGCGCTACCATACAAGATGGTGGTTCAAGAGAAAGAAGGGTTGCCGCGGACTGCCATCGCGCCCCGCGTTATAAATTGCTGATTTCAAAAAAAAGAAAAAAGAAAAATTGTTAAACACACTAAACTAAACTCTGGTATTTTACAGCAACATAAGCATTACCTTAGAATGAACCTTTACACTCTTTTTCTATTCATCATCCCCACGGTCTTATCCAGCTACCATGTCTGATCACCAACTTCATCCTTCGCCTTTCTTCTTGCTCAGTGGTCAGACCAGTCAGAAACTGAAAACACTGAAAGTTATGCCATTCTTCCAGGTAAAAGAATATGTCGAGGCAATGGACTTCTTTTCTATCTAGTGATATATAGATGTACAGTAGCATTGCACATCTTGCGGTTCGATTTGTTTGAAAGTCTCTCAGAATCGCATTCAGAACAGAACCTGAACTGCGAAAGTTGGCAAATTCTCACGAAGCCATGGGAGAATGGGGGTGCAACTACAGTGCATTGACAGCCAGTGACTGCAGTAATGATCGACAATGGAGCGATCAAGAGGGCAATGGTAGGTGAGCTTGAGACATATAGGTGACATTTAAGGTAGGACATATTTGCAAATTAGGTATAGTGCATTATCCAACATGACATTTTCACATCCACTGCATTCCTTTCAAGTTTCTTTCACAACCTCTGAACGGATCCTCCCCTTTGGCGGAAATCAGCAGAGCTCGGCCACCATTCGTAGAGTAGTTTATCTGACATGGACTTTCGGTCCCGGCCGAGTCTGACGCCTCTCGGTCCACGAACTCCTTCAAGGGCCATCTTCGATCCCCCTCCCTCTGCCTCCTCTAGCGCTGGTATCTTTTTTCAGGAATACTCAGTAAATACATCCCCTCCGTATTCTCCCCGGACGCTTCCAAGTGTCCCAGAGGTTCACACAGAACTCCACACACCTCAATCACCAACAGATACAGATACACTCCCACCTGCTTACAGTGCTTTGCCTGAGACTCGAGTGGAAGAGCTGCCGCGATCTCCATCTTCTCCTCCGCGAATACCCCCAGCACCTGCAATGAGATTTGAACCACAGCCTATTGAGTGGAAGGCACTTACGCTGGAGGCCGCTCTCTGTTGGTGTCGCATTACTCAATCACAACTGTGACAGGTGTCGTTAATATTTTGATAGGGACTTTCAGCTCCACAGAGCTTCAGCAGATCGTGTCGCGAGCTATCCGATCGTCTGCAGGCGAGTCCTTCATTAGGCTTCTCACTGTCGAAAATCTGGATAAGGTCTTACCTGCGGAACTGGAACGCCTGGAAAAATCCAAAGCCTCTGCGCAGACCAGGTATCGATTCTTGGTGCACCGGCGGACAATGCTTTTGCAAGCTTTGATTACCAGCGCCCAAGTACCCTCAATGAAAACTAAAGACAAGGAAGACACTATGGACAGCGTCACCAAGCTTGCACTACAACTATCAGAAACAACGACGGACTGCGATAGATTGCTGGAGGAATTGGTGTCAATATTAGACCAGACCTCGCAGATCAACAGAATGTTGGATGTCCATTGGGCCAGCGCGCTGGCAATTGCATTGCGCAAGGCGAGTAGTTGAAGATGTTAGTCGTTTCCGCGCCACTTATGATGATCATAGCTTAATAATAGTTATGGTCGCAGAACAACTGAGCTCCAACAAGCAAAAGAACGGATCATTCAACTGGAAGGTGGTTTAGAAGACGCATGGAGAGAAGCGGAAAAGCTAGCTCGGGAAATAGACGAGTTCGAAGCAGACCTTGTTTCCGACGAAGAGGGCATTGCGATCGTCGAAACGGCTGAAGTCGTCTCAGTACCTAATACTTCGAAACCACAAAATATCAGAGTTGCACCAACATTCATGACGGTCGGAGCTCATACGCCACGAACGCCAATTTCGCCTCGGCATGCGGAACCAATGGCGGATATACCTGCTGACGTCAACGGACAGGATGATAACCAGGACAATCTGAGTATTCACAGTAGCAAAAGTGCAAAAAGTTTCAGAAGTACAAAGAGCGCCCGTAGTGCCAAGAGTATCAAGAGTGCCCGTAGTCACCGTGGCGAAATCACTCGCAGTCAACACATATCTGCAGCTAGGAAACGAAGTTACCGAGTATCTCGGAATAGTTTACGCCTTCCTGTTGGTTATTTCCGCAAGCTGAGCAGTTCTAGACCTAAGGCGCCTATGGAAGAATGCCTACCGGTTCCTGGGACACCGGCTGGTCATTCACGCAAACCAAGCACTCAAAGTATGTCCAGATCCAAGGCATCTATGGAGAGACAGCCCCCAGTTCCCGATATTCCCCTGCAATTTACTTCTGTTCTTTCTTCCCCGACTGCAAATGCATTGTCAACATTACTTCATTGGAATGGGCAGAGTGCATCATCAGTAGTGCCCATCACCAGTGTGGGAGATGACTTCATCACACCTACCAGTCGTGTTCCAGCTAATCTAGATGACATCAGCTTGAATGACAGCAATGGAGTTGGGGTCCCACGTCCACCTAACTGCAAATATATGTCTTTCGACGACATGATAATTTCACGTCACGCCTCAGGACGTCGAAGTAAGCTTTACCTACTAAATCAAAGGATTTTTTCTGACTGTTTCGTGTTTCGGTTCCCATGGAAGCTTCGCCGACATTTGCCACTCCTTCCATTTGGAAAGATATCGACACTCCTAGGACGCCTGCTGAACGGGTGGAATCACTTATGAGACATGGTACCAATAACAATAAACCTACGCCATACCAGAAACTTAGGGCTCTGACCAGACGATATTCACACCCTTTTCCTCTCTTCGCAACGACCGGTAAATCGGTAGCTGCCCGTCGTTCATCGGATTGATCACGATCGATGGATCCAGTCTTGACAACTGCACCAGACTTTGATATTACATTCGTTGTCCTCCTTACATGCTCTCTACCGCCACAAAACAAACCTTTGTATATCTGTATCATGGGATTATAACATTTTTGGTCGATACCCTTGGATCTACTGAACGTTGTATCGCTGTTCATTCCCAGCACGTTGTTCGCATCTCGTTTGTCCTGTAGTTGATTTTCTTGCTCCTGCATGGACGTCAATAACGTAGCGGCACACTAGCGCATAAGTAACTGGTGCATAAGTAACTGTGACACAATTCTATAATCGGAACATCAGGTTTCCCAGTCATAAAACGATGAATAAGAATAACCTGTCTGCTGAAATGTTATTGAAGCGTAGCGTTCTATCTTTGATCCCCTGTGGGGCATGATCATACTCTTGGATCTAAGGGGAAGGAAAGCTAAGAATGTCATCATGCATGTCATGAGATGCGAAGCGCGGCTGGGCAATGGAAGGATGGTCAAGGTCAAGACAGGCTCCATTCCGGCGGCATCAGGGTCTGGTGGAGAGATAACAGGGATGGTCCTAGGGTAGTCTGGCCCTTTGCGAATAGACTACTGACACGATGTCAAATTGTGTAGGTCATTGATGCATCTACATGAATAACAAATTCTGGCACTATGGTATCAAGTCTGTGAGAAGAAGATGCACATAAAACATCAGTGATATCTACAATGTGGATTTTCTTTCTCTGATGACCGTAGTTTTTCAGGGCGGAAGAAGATCGTTTTCGCTATCTCTCAGCTGAGGCAAACTCAGTCTGGCCATTTGATGAGAAAAGAAAAAAAATCACGATAGACATGGTACGAGCGATAGGCAAAACAGATGATGGTGTGACTTTAATTAGTCTGAAATCCAACAAGAAAGGTTGAGTTGTATTATCTTCATATACCGGAAGGATGAATTGTTCATGTTTATCTAAAACACTGATCATCTCAATACCAAATAAAATAGCAAGCCCCCTGAGTGGGTGCTGAAGACACATTGTATTTCGACACTCCCACTTGTCAAGGGCATAACACCCAAGCAAGTGTGAAAGGTGCTTTGTAAAGACCTTTTGTGGATATATAGTGCATGTCAATCTCACCCACTAACATGTTCACAAATGAAATAATGTTGTAAATGTAATTGTTGGAAGGAACAGAATGCACAGCAGCATGGTGCAGTGTGGACAACTGACAACCACTTACCTGTAGTGAATACTTTAATAGAGAGCTGAGGAATTGTGAGCAATGATGGAAAACAAGTAGTATTAGTAGGAGTTAAATCTATGCAAAAATTTTACATTGACTATCTAATTAGGACTACTTGTTGTGGCAACCACTAGTCACAAAACTAATAGAGGCACAAGCAGTAAATCTCAAGGGTGGATATCATTGTGGGGATCACAAGAGAACTTGACAAGGAGTCTCTGCTAAATTGCTACCCTATTTATATAAATTACAGGTGGTCTGTACTATCAATAATTAACCCTACCCTAAAGTCCATGTGTTGTCCATGTCAAGATCACAGAAAGTAGACTTAGCTTTTCTTATTTTCTTATTTTCTTTTTCTTTTTCTTTTTGATTTATTTTCATTTTTCTATTTTTAGAACTTAGGGTTAGGTCACATGATGCATGGAAGGACATAGAAGGTTCTAGAAGAAGTGATGTCATACAACATGTAAACCATATGTTGATCTCATGTCTTACACATGGTACTTTAGGGTAGGATTGTTATGGGACACTTGAACACTAACAATTTTTATTTTTCTTTTCTTTTATTTTTCTGATTTTATATTAATTTTCTTTTAGATGATAAAGAGACACATGACACTTGTTATGGTTCAAGACTCAAAGGGTTAAGTCAAGAAGCAACTCTTGTATTGAGTAATACAAGAGAACTCAATAGAGTTCATAGTACAAAGTAGTCTATCTTATATACTACTACTTATGGTCTGTGCTCACTACTGTGCACCCTACCCTAAATGACCATGTGTATGACATGAGGCCAACATGTGTTGTCCATATTGTATGACATCACTTTATTCCAGAACCTTCTACTCCATTCTCCTGAGTCCCGTGATCAGTCTTGTGACTATGCCATCAATTTGTGACTGATGTGACAGCGTGACTGATAAACCCTAACCTGAGTTGTTCTAA
>Ga0157363_1005637_pt1 | contig 11701 bp, 7 predicted proteins | sample AttsexASBM1_FD_111477 | JGI IMG/M metagenome (GOLD analysis project Ga0157363, IMG submission 111477) | Fungus gardens microbial communities from leaf cutter ant in Ribeirão Preto, State of São Paulo, Brazil - Atta sexdens ASBM1 | ecosystem: Host-associated > Fungi > Mycelium > Unclassified ...
AGAAATAGGAAGAAATTTGTCTCCAACTAAAGGCCTCTATAATCTTTTCTGTCGACTCTTAAAGAATCGTTTGTGCCAAAACCCTTAAGTCTTAAATGCTGACGCAAGCATTTGCATGCACGAGCTATCGTATACTTCTGATAAGATTGAGGAGATTGTTTTTCAGGCACTTGATAAGTTTGTCTTTTAGGCCTTCTTTGTGATTGAACTATACCTTTTATATTAGTAATACTTGTTCATTTACAATATAATAGATATATGTATACTTAAAAATTAACACAATGTCATGGCTTATTTCGAGCTATAATTAAATTAATTTTAGATTATAATTAACAAATGTTTCGGCTTATGAAGCCTTCTTCAGTGCTACAACGCAGAGATACAATCTTAAATTAACGAACATATTGGGTTGTCCGGAAAGTTCGTGTCGGTGTTGAAGGAAAATTGAAACGCAGAAAATTTAAATTTTAGTATACATTTATTAAATTATATAGATTAGTCGGCACTTTCCGGACAACCCAATAAAATAATGGATACAATGGAAATTTAAAAATCGTCAATGGTGAAATGTCAAAATAAGATAATATATTATTAGTGTGAATAAAGAGATACAAAATCAAATAATAACTTACAGTAATTTATATAAAATACTGTAATCTAAACTCTCAATCAAAGATCCGGTTACGTACAATAAAGATACTGACTGTTGCTCGTTTGAAAAGTAACTGATGTGAAGTGTAGGTCAAATAAAAATAAATCAATAAAATCGAATGTAAAAACAAGCCTGTTCAAAACTGTGACCAATTATGTTCTCATATCGTCAAGTATGTTAAAATAAGAGTTATCCAATTACTCAGTATCTTTCATTAAATTTAACCGTTTTTTTGTTCTTTAATATGTATTATTTCAGAAATATTTCTTTTACGATAATTTTTTTCAAAATCAAGAATATTAACTTTTTCCCAATCAAAGTCATGATTAGTTTCTATGATATGTTTCGAGATTATTGAGATTATTGAGTATTTGGAATGATCGTTGTAGCACTGAAGAAGGCTTTGTAAACCGAAACGTTTGTTAATTATATATAACGTTTGTTATTATATATTAATCCAAAGTTAATTTAATTATAACTCGAAATAAGCCATGACGTGTTAATTTTTAAGAAAATATACGAGCATTTTTTACTCCATCTATATTTAAAGTTTAGCAAAAATGCGACAAAGAATTTAATTCTGATGCCGGCTGCAGACCAGCGTGATGTTTACCGTGCGCGACATGCGATATCCAATGAGCGTACCTACATACAGATTTACCGACGTTCTCATTCTAAAATCTAAAGCTATTCATTGTCGCATGCGACGAACATCGCGCTGATCTGCAGCCGACATTATTATTAAACAAAATGGTAGGCCTATTCTTTTTAGTTGGATTTTTGCATTAGTTCATCTTTCTTTTCTTTCCTCCTGGAGAGAAAAGGAAGAAAGATGAACGATACAAAAGTTCAAAAAGAACAGGCCTGCTACTTCATCGGACAATTCTGTCTGACTACGGCCGAGAAGATAAACTTCAGCGCAATGTTAAAACAGGGATGAAAGGCATTAATTGCGCGAACAAGTTCGAATATCTCGGACATGTCCATTTTTTTCACCTTTTAAAATAATAATTTTTCAAAATTTTTAAAAATTCACGAACATACTTTCAATTTTTTATTTTAGAACAAATTTTTCATTTTAGAAAATAAAGGACCCCGCACAAATCTTATGGAAATTGAATTTCGATCGAATTGCCTGAAAATTTGATGTTGTAGATTTGGTCGTTGTGATAAAAAATCTACGAGCATGTACTCCCTGTAATAAATGAATTATTTGACCTCTACGAAGCGTCATTTTTCAAAACGAGCTAATATTACAATATCTTATTTTCAACGAGTGCATTTCTACATTATTATTTGTTTTTTCTGTGTATATTTTTAAGTAAAAAGAATTAATACAAGAATAATATTGATTTAATTGTTTCTCACAAAAAAGCTATAAAGATATCGAAATGGATAACTTGATTTTTGAGATTTAAATCAACGCTGCTTCACGTCTAGAGTGCAGAATTTTTGGCACGATTATGGGGCGCACACGAAGAACCACTGTGTGTTTTGTTTATATTGAGTAGACCGTGTGCTGGTCGAAGTATTGCTATCTCATTTCAGTGAACATCCGGCTTGTACGCAGCGAATCTTTGTACGCATCCCGAGATCTCATGCTTGAATTCCTGCGACCTATTCTTTTCAGAGTTATTCTTTAAATTAGTTATTCTCATAACTATTTATACTATTAGTTCTTATTGGTTAAATATTTCTTTCTTGTAAGAAAATTATATTTTTTTAATAATAAAAATTAATTTTTCTATTGAATCTTGCAATACTCATAATAAGCATCCCGATTTGTGAGAAGCGAAGGTACTCACAATAATCGAAAGTACCCTGACTTATGAGAAACAATCAGATGAATATTATTCTTATAATATATATATATTTTTACTTAAAAATATACATAGAAAGTGCAAATAATGACGTAGGAATATACCGTACATGTTAAAAATAAGAAATGTAGTATTAATCCACGCCTCATAGAGATCAAACATTACAAGGAATCATGCCTGTGAAAACTTTTTATCAGAATGATAAGATCTACAACATATCAAATTTTTCAACCAATTCGATAGAAATTCAATTTCCATAAGATTCGTGTGGGGTCCTTTAGTATAATTTGTATAATATAAACAGTATTTCTTAAGGCTTAAAAATTATATTTCTATTATAAATAGAAAAATTATAATCTATTAGATCCGAACTAAAAGGAAAGCAGTTTATATTTGTTTCGCTTCAACTTATTGCATTGAGTGCATTAATTCAGATAGTGCAGGAATGAAGAACAGATCTCATATAACCATGGGCGAGTTGTTTAATTCATCGATTAATCAATCGCATTGTGCGCAAATATAATTTTGTTCCGTAAAAGCTGCATTTGCGCATAAAGTGATTGATCATTCGATGAACTAAAAAACTCCCTATATCATAAATATATAAATAAATATAAATAATTGAAAAAATTACTAATATCACCAATGATTGAAATACTATGGCCATGATCCGATTCATGACAACGATCATTTGTCTTCGTTTAACATTTGACAAACAAGGATAAAACAATTTTTAAGCATTGTGAATATGAATCGGACTGCGGCCAATTAAAGATCATCGGCCTTGGGCAAATTTTCGTGACTATCAATAGGGCTCCGGGGATAATTGAAAAACGATGACGTTATCGACAATTAAAAAAAATTTACGATTATTAATATATTTCAATAATACATTATTAAATTAGCAGGCTTGTCACTAAATCATTCTATTCTCACTTTACTCATTTTTGAAGAAGGCTTACTTTTGTTCATTTTTTCAGTAAAAAAAACTCACCATTTTCATTTTTTCTCGATAAAATTGTATTATTTCTGTGTTTGCTATAATTTCTATCTAATAAGTTATACATTTTTAAAATTTTTGTTGCGTGTTTTCCTCTAATACTCTAATCCAATATTAATAGCGTTTTCTCTTGGCTGCACTATCGCCTACTAGTGCAACACTCGGACAGTACCGTATTTCCAGGGTTGGTGATAAGCGAACTCATTCGATGTACCATATTTTCTTGACTACGATATAGTGCAAATTTTATGCAAGTGGGATTTTGCTACATCGTCTCAAAGGGACGGTGTAGAGCCAGTGTGACATTTAAAATTTGAAAATGGAAGTCAAGTGGAAACAGGCTTTTAGCGCAATATGTAATGATGTAGTGATTACTGATAATACAAAGTTATTTTCAAATTAATTATATCATTATTTAATATAACTAGTTTATTAAGATTCTATAAGTTTATTTAAGTCTTTCATAATCAATAAAATTAGAACATATTTAAAACTTTATATTAATATAATTTTCTCTTATAGCATTTTCTCTTGGGATACATTGGGTGTAGTCTCGTACCGCACCAGTTGCGTGTAAGTGCTACACTCAGCTATACTACACTAGAGTGGTGCACACCATGGTGTATACTATTACTCGTAATCACTTAAATTTTAACCAGTCCGCGAACTTCCATAAGCGCCGACCGTCTTTAATATCTCGTCGGTATTAATACTAAACGTTTATTGGACTACAGTCACCAGGTCAAAAATGGCGGTCGAAATAGCCAATGGGAAAGTTGACGGTGTTTTAGCTCAGATAAAAGGAGATGCGCTACTTCAGTATATCTAGAGTGATCTTAAACATTAACTTTGTGCTAAGCTGCTTTTTTTCTGGACCAAACAACTGTTTGTTGCTTTCCGCTATCTTGGAAGATTCCGATTCGTCCATTCAAATTGTCTTTCTTTCGCGTTTTTCTTTCACGAACAAAAACGTGTGTGCCGCCTTACAATTTTTTTTATTTGCATTCTTTTTATGTGTTTATCTATATTTCTGACTTTCTGACTTCATTACGTTGTGTTAATGTGCCACTTTTGCAGATTAATCAGTGTCCTTTATTGTTTATTCCACTTTGTGCGTGATGAATTACGTTCTCCAGTCGCTAAAAATTTGATCGTTTACAACTTCGCAAGCGTGAAATTAATAACGTGTGTAATATGGCGTATTATGATGCTCATATGGATGCTGAGCAAATGCCGGGTGTTGATCGGTAAGAACAAAAAAAGCATATATTTGATAAATGAATCTGCTTGGAATAATGCACTGCATAGTAAAAAAGACCTTTACATTAAATATTTGTGTAAGTACATAATATACTTACTAGCGTAACTTGAAAGGTATCAGTAAATTATATACATACCTCTGAAATTATAAATTTGTTTAATGTAGTATCTTTAGAACAATATCCTAATGATAATTTATATTTTGTATATATACATATAGGTTTTTATATTTTATATTATTTACAGAATGGATGTCGAATATACAATATATGTGAGGAATTTGCCAATAGAATTAAATGAGGTAAAATCTATTAATTTATTTAATTATAAATTATATTAATTAATTATAAATTATAATTGAGACATTTTATGGTTCTTATTATAATTTTTGAATTAGTTTTTTTGTATAAATTATATATATATATATATATGTTATAACTTTGCAAATCAATATTGTATATCCATGATGAGATTGTAAGATATCTTTATTTAACATGAATTCTAATAACTTTTAAGGATGGTATCAGAGATATTTTTAGTCAGTATGGCAAAATTAAGGAAATGTTCCATCCTCGTCATGCCACATGGACCTATGTTACATATGGAACATATCGTGAAGCTGAACTTGCTATGCGAGAACTACATGAAAAAAAACCATTATGTCTGAAAGTGACATTAGCAAAGGAGAGATCTAAAAGAGAAGAACATTTTGAAAAAACGAAGGTGATAGATACTGCAGATTCACCACCACCTATTCACAATGATATAAAATAGTAAGCATAATCGATGGTTATTGAAATAATTATAGAAGGGTATATCTTTATATATATTTAATATGAGAGAGTAATTAGATAATTTGTAATATATATTATTTTAGTCAGAATATGGGTCATGGTCAACCAACACATGCATTCCATAAACATGTAATGCCACATATAACAATACCATGTAGTTTTCCAAATTACGAATCATCATCTTTGTCTTCGTGTTCACAAACACATAGTATCTATGAGCTCGAGGATCCTTACATGAGTACTAATAAATTGTGGACAAGGTTAAATAAATATAAATTATTTACATTGTTTAAATTATTGTATTTTACTTTTTTTTTTCATTTCAGAGGTATAATAACTGTTACGCCAGATGGAAAAAGACATGTTTCTCTTGGACGTGGTTATACACTATATGAATATCCAGAACCGCATCCTAAGGTTGAAGAATGTATTTCAAACATACATGAACAACGAAAGAATGTATGAAATTATAAAAAAATATATAATTAATAAAAAATATATAATATAAAATTAATATAAAAATTTGAAAGATTATGTATATACAATTAATAATGTAATCTGCTATTAAAAAATTAATCAGTTATAATTGTTTGTTATACAGGGATTATATGAATATTCCAAAGACAAATTTAAAAATGAAGTGCAGAACTGTTCTGTTTGTTCTACAAAGACAACAAAACATTGTGAAAAATGCCGTACATATTATTGTAGCAAAGCTTGCCAATTGGAAGATTGGCCACAGCATCAGGCTGAATGCGAACGTATTCCGTAATTATTTATATATATATATATATATATATATATATATATACACACACACACATATATATTGATATTAAACTTATATTTATAAACTTAGATGATTATATATAATTATATATTTATAAACTTAAACTTATATACTTAAATTTATGCAATAAAATAATAAATTTTTTCATAAATGTGAAGAAGCATACAGCCATATATACAAGAAGTTTTTTGTCAAAGTCATATATTTTAAATTAAAAATGTAAATTTGGCCAAGTCTTGGTCATCATTAGTGCAATAAATGCGAGATGTTAAATAATAGAACGCTAATTAAAATCGAAGTGAAGTTCATATCCGAAAATTATTCTGATTCTTCTATCTTTTTGACATATGAAATTAAATCTTATTTTTTGATTGCCGTATGTTAACCACGGGATTGCCAAATTCTGATAAACAAATTTATAAGTTATTATATCTGTATGCTCCTTCCTATTTATGTTTTATGTTATTAAGTTACTTCTAATAACTATTGTTAAATAAATTTTTTACACATACAAATCTCCTTATCCATATTTTTTTCTGTTAGTTTTAAAAATAGGTTTTTTTTATATATTGATATGTTTTTATTATCATCAAGTAGCATATTAAAGCAAATAAACTATATATGTTAAAAATCATTTATTTTGATTCATTCTGTTAATTGTAACAAATTAAAATTATACATTTTCTTAGTTATTTTATACATTTTTTCACAGGGCATTAGTGGAAGAAATTAATGATATATCATCTTTGCAAATTAACCAAGATGCAAATCAAATAAAGACAATCTCAAATGTTGATAAACTAACTAAATCTGGTGATGTGAAATTGCGACGGCCTAATACGTTTAATGTGATGCAAGTTGAAAATTCGAATAATATGAGTGAAAATATCAATGAGCATGATAATAATATAGAAGCTACTCATAAGTCTATCAACAATATTAAGGATAAACACGTATCTACATCTCAACGTGTTAATAATATTAATGAATCTCAAACTAAAATGGCAGATCAACCTGTAGTAAATGCCACAAACACTAAAGAATTTTCTCAACAGCATCGATTGCGCGTACATAATAATACTAACGAGAATATTGATCAGTCAAAAAAAAATAATGGTTGCTCTCCAACATCTAGCTTTTGCCGAAATCAATATAGCCGTAATTATCAAAACGATTCAAAAAAGACTAGTCTTAAAGAAAAATATAATAATAGCAATGTAAGAGATAAAACTTACAATAATGATAGAAATGATTCTCAAAGAAATAGTTTCCAAAGTGACAAAGGCTCCGATTATAATGGTAAAGAAAATATCAATAGACATGGAAGTATTTCCAGTAATAGTTCGGTGAACAACGATTTAGCTTTTTACAAAGATACACAGTTGTCAAAAACAAAATTCATAACCGTAGAAATTATAATACCATTAGATAATAATGAGTATTGGATATATAAATTAGAGGATACAGATGCACGTACGAATTTAATGACGAAATTACAAGATATCGCAAGAAAATCACGTAATATGCAGCCAGTTATTGGTGAAGTTTATGGCGTTTTATATGAAACTGTTTGGCAAAGAGCTATGGTAACATCTCTGAATCCTACTAAGGTCCATTTTATTGACTTTGGTAACTATGAGATACTAGGAAAAAGTAGTGAGATCAGAGATATTGGTGACCTGATCAAATTTCCTAAGTTTGCTAGAAAAATTCGCTTGACGCAAGGCACAAGTGATAAATATAAAAATCTGCAGCGAGGCGAAAAGATTTCTGTTAGAATGTTGACTTTAAATTCTGAGAAAACAATAATAGTAGAAGTAGAAGAAGAGCAATCTACTGCAAAAAATTTATCTTCATCTACAGAAAGTACTTCAAACGGTACAAAGAAAAAGTTATTATCGCAAAAGAATTTTAAGGTATCACCAAATAAAAGTACAAATCCTTCCATGATTCAAATACCTAGCGTCTTAGATGCTTTGGCTGATTTGACACAAAATACTTCAGAGTTGCATATTAACGGTTTTATACAATTTTTTGAATCCACGCAAGAGAACGTTTACAGCGTAACTTTGCTTCCACAAGTTTTCAGTACTGAAGTAACGATGATCTTTGAAGGTATACAAGAAGAATGTTCAAAAATACAAATACCTGCAGATTACAAGTATGTATATGCATAAAATTTATAAGTATAAATTTTTTAACTTTTTAATTTTTGCTGAATATCATTAAGCATAAATTGGAATAAATAGGGTATTTTATTTGTCTTTATTATTTATTGTGATCTTACAACAATTATTTACATTGTGATCTTACAACATTTTGTTTATTTCATGTATCTTTAACAAATGTTTTCTTATATATATTATACTTGTGTATTATTGCGATAAAATATCACCAGAGCCTTACTGATCAAATTGATTAAGACACCTATCATGGAGAGATCCATGTTGGTATCCTGACTGAAATATTTTTCATAATAAATTGATAGCTTTTTAAAATTCTAATTAACATCAAATTATTTACAGCTTTTCTATACTTGCTAACATCAGTCTTATCAAATTACTTTTAATTTAATTTGTGGTATTACTGTTTCAGTTTGATTTAAGATTGTCTTTAAAGATTTCGGTGCGTAGTTGTAGAACTAAATATGTATATAAATTCACACCAAAATATTTCTGCATTAAGAGACCGGCATTCATTCATAGTCCATTCTTATTTCAAGTCTTAACTAATGTTTTACGATGTTAATAAGAATCTCTGATTGGCTTTTGACATTAGGATTGTACTTAAGATAATCTGATATAAGACTCTATGAATACCGGCCTAAGATCCAGTTCAAACTAATAATTCTTTTTCGTTACTTGAAGTATTTTATTTTTTAGACCAAAAGCAGAAGAATTGGTTTGCGGTTACTGGCAGGAATGCTGGTACAGAGGATATATTTCGACGTATCCTGATTCCATTTTTGTAATAGACGAGGCAAGAATTCTTCAAGTAAATGAAATTGTACCATGTCCCAAAAAATATTTAAATATTTGTGCCTTTGGAGTAATGTGCGAAATAAATCATTCTACTGTCAAATTGGAAGTAGGTACCTTTGAAGTATTTTGTCTACTGATACAAGTTATAGATACAGTTACAGATACAGTTTTTTATTATGTTACAAGATGAACCACAATTACGAGTTTACATCAATTATAAATGAGAATAGCAACAAACAAAAAAGTATCGAAATACAAATATATGTAAACTCTGAAGCGATACAGGCTGTACTGAAGACTTCGAAACCGACAAATTTATCAAATTTTGAGTTAAAGAGTGGATCTAAGGTATAATATCACTTATTTACTACAACATAATATATGTAATAATTTAAAAAAAGTTTTTCAGAAAATAAATTCGAATATTTTAAATTATTAAATTAATAATGTAAAAATTATAGAATAAAAATATGTACTTCTACATGTTTTTTTTTAAATGTTCCTGTCCCCTTTTTTATAAATAATGTACAATATAAAAGTGATTTTTTTATTGTAATTTTTTAATTTTTTAATTTTTTAATTATGTTGTAGCAAATAAACGATACCAATATATTTATTGCTTTATTATGATTGAAGTTTTATTGTTTCTGTTGACTGATTTTAGATATGTCTTACAAGTTATCGAAATCATTATTGTATGTTTGCACGCTCTTTAGAAGAAGTGGATGTAGAATATTATAATAATGTTATGCAATCTGTTGCACAATATGCACAAACAGGTAAAATCAGTGAATAATATAATTAGATAAATTGACAATTATATAAAGAATTAAAATTATTTTGTTCACTTGCAGCACCATATCTAACCGAATCTCCACCTGATAAAGAAGTAGTGATTGCGCCATTCGAAGGAGATGGTAACAGTTATCGTGCAATGGTACTTAAGACACAGAATAATAAAGCTCAAATAGTATATATTGATTTCGGTAATCTAACTGAAATTGATATAAAAGATCTTAAAGTCATGCCATATCATTCACAGGTACTGATGTGCATATTAAGACAATAAAAAAAACATTTCAATTTATAAAACTGAAATATATCTGCAAAAAATTTGTATTTAGTATTATTAAAGTTAAAATCCACTTTGACCAAAAATAGGATTATTTAATTTCAATTTCAATTTTAATTTATTTGTGCATTAATTATAAAATAAATAATATAGCAATTAGAGTTTGACGGGAAAAATTAAGAGTATAAGTGCACAAAATGGTAAGGCATCAGCAAAATCTGCTGCGCTAACGCTTATCAGAAAAGAGAGTAGAGAATTAACATTTGTAAAAACGCAAAAGCGAAACATAAAACATAAAATTAACAATACAAGTTGCATTAAAGAATATAAAACGCAACATAACATAATGTAACATAGATTTAAGATATAATATGAAAATTGATTATTTCTATTAATTAAAAAAAATACATGTTATTTTGAATATCAAAGTTTGTATGCTTGTTATAGCAACAAAGCTGTGCGGTAAAAATAATCTTAAAAGATGTACCTCGTGACGTACCCATGAACCAAGAAGTTGACATATATCTTCGCCATATATCAGGCACAGAAGTGCCTTTAATATGTACATTCGAGGGTTTATCCAAGGATGGAGTTCGTTTGATGATTGCTGATACAGGAGAATGTGTTAATGATAAAATAAATCAGCTGTTAATCCCAGGGTGGAAACAAGCAAATAATAATGGTAATTAATCATAAATTATAATATTTTTAGAAAATAATGTAATATTTGTTTCTCATCACAATTTATACAAAGAATTTCAATACATTATGTTGCTATTTAATTATCTTTCAATAGTAATTCCCTTAATGTAAGAAACCCTTAAAAATTTTAACATGCAAGATAATTTTTATTTAATAAAAAATTTGACGATGTATTTTTCTTTATACTTCAAGTACATCGATCATTTTTTTTTATTGAGAGTACAAATTAATTCGGTCCGTTTCCCTAAAGATGGCTCCAGCTGTTGTGATTAGTTCATAGTGACAGCTGATTTTGGTGGTTTCAGAGAGGTTAAACATCTGCTAATAAATAGTCAGTTTATATCGCTTTCAGTTTCATACAAAAAAACCTTGATTTTTACTATGTTTGAAATGTCGAATTTTGTGTTAACCAAGCAACATTTGCGGGAGGTTTTGATTTTCTGCTTTAATTGGAAGAAAAGTGCGGCTGAAGTCCATCGAATGCTTGTCGAAGTTTATGGTGACACTGTTCCAACTGATAAATCATGTAGGGAATGGTTTCGACGTTTCAAGGATGGAGATTTCAGCGTTGAAGACAAGCCTCGCTCTGGACAGCCAAAAAAATTCGAAGATAAAGAATTAGAGGCATTA
>Ga0157363_1005638_pt1 | contig 11698 bp, 5 predicted proteins | sample AttsexASBM1_FD_111477 | JGI IMG/M metagenome (GOLD analysis project Ga0157363, IMG submission 111477) | Fungus gardens microbial communities from leaf cutter ant in Ribeirão Preto, State of São Paulo, Brazil - Atta sexdens ASBM1 | ecosystem: Host-associated > Fungi > Mycelium > Unclassified ...
ACACTACAGATTTGTGTATTCACACGTGAGTGCTTTTTGATTAATTTAGCAGAACATGTTACACGTGCAATGTGCACACGCCCAAGAGTTCCGGCATTTTCTGCATAATATATCGGATATTAATTCCATGAGTGACGCAACATCATCGCATCGCGTCATATCCTAAAGTGTAAAATTTCCTATACTCCGTTAGATAACGGGATGATTGCTGTATTTTGTTATCGCACGACAATATGATCGCGTGATGTATGACGATCCTTTGCGAGAGCTAGGAAGAAAAGGATTAGCGTATTGTATAATTTGTGACGTGATCATACTCGAATGGGACGTGTGCTTTATATGTATTATAGTTGTTAATAAATATCTATCGGAGATATATCTAAGCAGATGCGCGAATAGTTATGTTCATTTATTTATTACTCGATATTGACCGCTTTTTAACAGATTTGTAAAAAGAGAGAAACAAAATATTTAATAAAATAATTGATTGGAAAGAAAGTAATTTTTACCTCAAAATTATGTATAAAATATATATATTTTTATAATAATATATTTTTCCTCAAAAAATTATTATTTTAATAAAACGTTCCTAAGATTTTTTGTTATTTTAAATGAAAAGTTAAATGAAAGGAATATTTTGACTTTTGATTACTTACAATTTTATTAAAAATCATCGCGCGCACGAGCGTATCGCAATAAAAAAAAAAACAGATTCTTTTAAAACTGAAACTTTATTCTGACTATAATAGTATAATAATAATATATTTTAGCATTGTATAATTTTTAGCAGTATATAATTTTGAATTAAAAATATTTTTTTCCTAACTCTATTATTCAATTATGCATTTATTAATATTTCAATATTTCATTTTTTTTTTTAATATCCATTGAAATCTATTGAAATAAATCTACTGAAAAGGACAAATCAATCAATCACTCAATTCAATTTTCAAAGATCAAATTTAAAAAAAATTCAAAAATATTAAATAGTATTTCAATTAGAATGAACGTAATCAAGCACGTGATTGTATTTATGAAAGAGGTAGACAAAAATAGTAATGATTAACTTCTGATAGCATTGTCATTTCTTTTGGCCGAGGTGTACAGCTTAGATCCGGTTCCGCGAACGGAACACGTGAGACGCCTCTTCGCCTGCATAATTAATTATGAAAATATCGGCAAAATACTGGCAAAGACTGCGTCGGCTATGTACCAGGAACATGCATATTATACAGTTAATTAGAATAAGATACAATGAGATCATTAATTCATCCAACATTCTCCGCTGACAATGTATCGAGAAACTTAGTCATTTGCATAAGAGTGATATGCCATCGCGAGAATCGTAAACGTGGTTTTACCCACCTGCTGACGCCAGTAACGTGACTGCTACTCGTCTTGTAACTGCCAACAATGAGACTTATTAATGTCTGCGCATAGGACTCGTTATCATCACTTCTCGCTGATATCCTATTGTCATGTTTTTTGTCGAACTGATGTAATCACGCAAATAAACTGAAAGAATATAATTCTGAAGATAAAAATGTTATGCATGATAATTTGTAGTCATTTTTTCAATATAAACTTAATCGTGATGATAAAAATAAAAGAATTATTAAATAATACATGACAATATGATAACAAATAATTAATTGTTAAAAGAGTCATTTTTGTTGATAAAAATGTATTTTATCCAAACTCTTAGAAACTCTTTTACATGAAACGTTTAATATTTTTTTTCTTATAAATTCCTAAAAGTAGTTGCTTAGTCTTTATTGTCGGACAATTGTTACATCCTTGGTTGATAAGATTCTTAGGATATAATTTACAACTGGTTGCACACGCGCTTCATCTTCTCTAAGACTTGATGTAATACAATCATGCCTCGCAAACATCGTAGGAACGATTTTGGAATTGAAGATGAGATAGCGCACGTAAAAACTATTCCACGATCTCTCTCTCTCTCTCTCTCTCTCTCTCCCCTCCCTCTCTCCTTCCCTCCCTCTCTCCCTCCCTCCCTTTCTCTCTCTCTCTCTCTCTCTCCTTCTATTGCTGCAACATTACTTTCTCTTACAATGACGGAACGCATATATTTATAGAGAACTCGTATGCGGCATGTAAACGGGGAGTTGTATCGATAAACGGATATGCTGTTTGATATTTCTGTGACAAGTTTGCAGGGAGCAAACTTGCCTGAATTTAGTTCGGAAGTTTAGTTTATACAGTAATAAGGTCAAAATATGAAAGATTAATATGCAATAATATAATAGCTGCCTTTCACTTGAAGGAAAGTAACCGCATAAGATGATACACTTGCAAATTATTTTTTACGTAAAAGAAGCTTTTAAAAACAAATTTAAAGTTGTGAAAAAGTAATTAAATATTATTAGAAAAATTTGTTTCTATATAGGAAATAATATTGACATAGTATTGATATAATATAGATAATAATATTGATATAGTAAATAATATAACTGTAATAATAATAAAGGAATAATAAATAAAATACATAGTATATAAAAATATAACATGAATAAATATAAATATAAATTAAGTTAAGAAATATTATATTTCATACACGTGCGTGCACGCATGATAACTTAAAGTATTTCGAGTTATTTTCAGATTTTCACATTATATAATTTTACACATTAATATAATTATCTAATACTATGTATTATATAATTATATTAATGTGTACGTATAACCATATATATATATATATATATATATATATATATATTACATAATTATATTTTTATCTACTAATTTAATTTATTCTATTAACTTTAATGTTTCAATAATTTAGTATGATTATACAATCTTTCTGTTTTTAATGAATATTTTTGTCCACAAATAAATATACATGGATTAATTGAGTTTTTTTCATTACTTATTATTAGTAAATTAAATTGCAAATTTACAAATTTTATCTTTTATTATTCGCAAAAAAAATCTCTCACAAATTATATGAAAAAAATAATTTTAAATGACTGAAACTATTATATTTTATAGATTACAAGATGCTGAAAAGTTTCCTTAAGCAAAATTAAAAGTCGTTATTTTGAATCTAATCGGACTGAAAAGTATTTTTATTTAGTAAATTATTTATTTTTTGGCAGCTGAACATTATCTTTATTCATAAAATAACGAGCGAATCAATTGATGTAAAAAAAACATAGTTGTAAAAAAAATGTAGTTTGCAAGTACGTATATTGTAGATTGCATAATTTTTTTAACTAGTCACTTTTTTCATATGATTTGCAGGGGTTTTTTACTAATTAACTTACTAAGTAATAAATATTAAACATGCAAAATATTAATATTCACAAAATCAAGTCATTCTACAAAGGAGATCGTGTTTAACAATTAAATATTCGCTAATTTTTTACTAAAATTGTCCAAATTTTTCCAATCTTTAAAACTTCGGAAAATTGAACAAGATTTAATACCGTATGATCTTTTTGATGATGATGTCAAATTTCCTGTAAAAAATTTCATATGTCTTACGATGCTTATGTAACGTCGCCAATCGAGGTCAGATGCGGGTTTAAAATTATCACGAATATTCTGTTCGTGCGCTAATAAATATTAGTTATGTCTTGACATTAAGATGACTTTTGCCCCTGCATATTTTTGCCAATTTATTTGTGGGCTAAGGAAACTCAATCTTTTTTGAAATTACAAGCGGCGATGTATGATTAGCGGGTAATGTAGATATAACAAAAAATCATTCAAAGGCAGGAAAACGGGAACACCAATCAGCACAGCAACATTAAATATGATAATAATTTCAAAAAATAAACTCTCCATTTCTTCGAATCGAATCTTCAGATTTTACATTTAAATGCATTAAACCTTACAGTCACTATCCTTTGAGAAATAGACGAATTAAAATAAATTAAATTCTGGAATTCTGAGAAACTGAATATTCAATTTTCGAAATCTGGAGTGATCTTATGATTTTTATATAGCTCCGCAATAAATCTTCCTGTCTTTTTAAAATTTAAAACAAAAAGAATAGAAACAAAAAGAATAGAATCTATCTTGAGACAAAAAATAAACTTTGCCAATTCTCATTTTATTTTACAAAATGATTTTTATGATTGACTTTTTTTAAATCACGGTCTCCTGTAAGAATTCCATGTAGCTATATATAGAGAAAAACACATCCGGAGACTGTTTTTTTAGAATGTGAAGGATAATCGTTACATCGATGGAATGCCCCAATATTATTCGGAGTTTCGATCTTTGAATAATGCATTACGGCTATACATATGTATATTTGACGCATTGTTCAGAGCTAGATTCTGCAAGTGTTTTCGTATCAGCTTGAATGTGACATGACTACCAAGGTTATTGGAGTTATATTATAAAACTATTTGATACATGAGCGTAGTCATATGTAAAATTATTATTTGCTCAAGAAGCATATATACGATGATAATAAATTAGAAATTGAATCTTTAGTGATAATTCTATGTAAGATTAAATAAGTATTTAATATAAATTTAGTATTATATATATATATATGAATTATATATAAATGTTTATTATTCAGTATTATATATTAAAAAACATTAATTTTTTCTTTTATATTTCTTTTTTATAAATTATTAATATGCAATATTATTAAATTATTTTAATTTTGCAGCAAAAATCAAATCTTTTCATATGATTAATTTCTTCTGTTGGTATAATGTAAACCACTGATTCCCTTGAATTTGCAAGAATATTACCGACCTCGAGAATTTAAATAAAATTTATATTTGGCATATAAGGTAGAGAGAGGCCGTTTTTCCTAAAGAAATATGTTTAATGACGTGACGCGAGTGATGTCTGTACTACATCAAATACTTCCTATGTGTTTTCGTATTTTCGCTTCGTATTTTTCGCTTGATTAATGAACTTCTGTTCATTAAATATTATAACTTCCAGATTATTGTCAAACTTTATAATTAAGAATCAATTAAATCTTGACAATTATTGCAATGATATTTTGATTATATTAAATATCTTAATGTTAACATAGGAAAATGAACTTTTAATAATGTCTTATTTATTTCGTTGGTAAACGAGAAGTACTAATATATTTTCGATCTTTTATTAGTCATCAAACAGTTCACCTTTAGCATTCATCATAATACGTTAATTTAACGATTAACGTTGAAACTTTTTTTTGTGTAAAATCTTTAAAGTTTAATTTTGCTATAAACAGTAAGAAGGAAGCAAACGAAAGGATGCCTCATATTATTTTATATATATGGAATTATAATTTACAGGTAATGTGCCATGCTATACCCCGTTATAATCATTTTCCTAGGCAAGGTTGTAAACGTATGCACATCAGGAAGTTATAATATTGCGAGTCGACCGACAAATTAAAATTAGTCGAATGCATCATTATCCAACATCTGCTTTGTATTATGTACTTTGCATCCGTTTCAAAGAATTTCATAAGAAAAGATCGGAAATTGCACATTGAAGACAAGAAAAGGAACATCTATTGAACAGAATGTATACAATAAGATATAAAAATAAAAAGAAAATAATGGAAAGGTCAGAAGATAAGTAGAGATGTGAGGAAGAGCGAAGGATGAGAAGCGGAGACGATAACGAGCGTACAGCGGGAATATGCGAATTAACTCTCTTATCCTTTCATTCTATGTAGCGCGGTACATGTAGTAATGCATGCAGCACGGCGCCCGGTGCATTACGAAGCGTATCTCGATAATCATTAACCGACCGATCCTACGGAATGACAAGAACGTCGTCTTTCTTCTCTTCTCTTCTCTTTTGCAGCTGCATCTCCCGCGCTTGCATCACTTGCACAAGAGGCGCCCCTCGTTGATGCTATGTCGTTGGTGTATATCTGATGAGTGTAGTATCACCATGAAAAGCAACGTTGGCTAATACGAGCATAGAAGATGCGTTTCTTCTTAAGGCTCCTGACAAGTCGCCGCAACCATATTTGAATTATATTAAAACCTTCTGAAAATAGGTTTAAGCCTTTCACTTCACATGCCTTTTATGTGCTATTTACTGACTGTCAGGGAAGGTAAGAATAGTTTCTGCTCATTTTTACAAGTGTTTTAAAGGGATCCTAAAGTGAAGCTTGAACTCCGAAAATCACTGTTTTATCAATAAAATGCGACATATCGCTATATCTTCATATACTATCACATTATTATCGCACGAATATATAACGCATATATATAAATTTTCATAGAACAATAGCATTTTAATTAGACATCTAAGTCTAAGCTGAATTCTCATGCAGACACCGGCGCTTTGACACCAAGCATTGATTGGTGAAAAACCAATTAAAATTTACTCCCATCATTCATTTTTCACCACTCAAATTGCCAGTATCTGCATGAGGACTAATTATAAGAACTCCATGTTGTTTGTTCGTGTTAACTACTTTGAGGACCACCAATTTCATATAAATATAAATTATGTTTCTTGACTTTTATATCTTTTTTTTTTACAAAATAAATTTTTTACTAAATTAATTTTCACAAATCTTATTTTAAATTTTTTAAAAAATAACAAAATTACAATTTGATTATATGTGATATTATATATATTTAAAAATTATAATTTTATTAAAGATTTTAGAAGAAATTAAGTTGCAAAAACTTTTTAAATCATAATCAAAGTAAAGAAAAAAGAAAAACACCGATTAAGGTATTATTACTAGCCATGAAAAGAAGAATAACATGAGATGATGTGTGAATATGTTAACTCGATGATAAAAAAAATATAGCAAGAACATAAAAAGGTAGATTAAATGATTTTATGATCTCGCAGCTGCATTATCTTTTTTATACTGATAATAAAGTTCAATTTAAATATTCATTTTGTAATGCAATATGACTTGTGTTTCTACATACATATTATTCTCTATATATTGTTATGTATCGATATCACATGTTGCTTATATTATTAGATGATTAGTTTATCAATATCAATTGTTACTATTATTTATCAATAACTATTATTTATTAATAATAATTAGTATCAACTAATAGGTTTTCTATGATGAATTAATGTATACACATCACACTTTTGAAATCTAAATGAGATATGTATATGTTTAATATTTAGCGAAAATGGGAAAGAAAGTTTTAGTGCAGTTTGTATATCTATAGTTCAGGAATAGAAAATATATCTAATATTTAAGAATGTTTTAGCTGTACAATATCAGCTAAAAGTATTAGTCAGACAAAAGCAGCCAATATTATTTAACAAATTTTGATGATATTAGCCCATGAATATGCCTTGAAATTAATTACAAAAACTAAAACAGATTATTTGGCTTATAATGGTTTTGCAATAAAAATGACTATTTATTTGCAATTTTAGGTCAATAATTTTTAAAGTGTAAGTGAACTCAAATAAACTTTTGCACAAATATTTATCATTATTTTATTAATATATGTAAAATGTAATTCTTAATGTTACTTTCTCATCAAATTTGCAAATAAATATTATAAAATGCAATTTTACATAAGAATCAAAACAAAAAATTAAATAACTTTTAAAACAATAAAAGAATTGTACTCAAATGTTACACAGATATTTAGACGTAATAATAGAACGATCTATACAATTTTTCTATTCTGGATATTATATTTAGTGACACATACATTCTTAAAATACATTCATAAAATACTTAATATAAATTGTTTTCTCTTGTCAGCCAATATGGTTTCTAACAGCTATTGTACGAATAGTGTGAATCGAACTTTAACCGACATCGAGAGAACAGCATTACGAAACAAGGATGTCTGCAGCGAAAAGCAGGTCAGTGTACGGTTCGTTTGTCTCTTCATCGGTTCCTGAATTCCTGAGGCGCTTTTGCTTCTATCCTGTTATCTGTTATATTGAGAAATTAAAAGGTAGACAGAAGGATTGCATATATCAAGTTTCTTGACGTTGAATAAATTAGAGTTGATCCAATAAAAATAAAAATATTAAATGTACTCGAAACTAAGCATGAATATATAAACTAAGCAGAAATACAAATATTTGCAAAATATGTGATAAATTATATAATTTAAATAAATTATATTTTTTCAATTTACTTTAATGTAAAATTTATCGAAGTTGTGATATAATAAGTGATTTCGGAGTCTATAATTCTCATGTTGAATATAAGAAAAGTATATGATTATTCTTTTCTTTACATTTTTTTTGCTAAATTATATTATTCAAATAGTTAATTGAAGGAATTCTGCATATTAAAGAATTTCATTAAGCAGCCGTGCCCTTTTTGATACATGCATAAGATCGCGCGCAAAATTAGTATAGGAGAGGTTTTGACGATTGGAAAAATAAAGTGCGTATCCTTGATGTGTACGAATTCGTCAGTCCTTGACTAATTTGGAATTGAATTCCTCCGAGAAAATATTGACCTCTTATATTTTGCGATAACCTGGTTTACCTGCTTCATCGCGATGACTAAACTTTTCCCAATCTTTAACGCCCGATATCCTCTCACTGTGCGCGCGAACGGACATTAAGTATGCTAAAAACATCTCCCATCTCATATATAATTTCGTCTGGAAGATATATTATCTTGTTGATATATTTTTAGAAACGACCTTACAAACTTCTTCTGCAACCACCTTTTTTATTCGATCCTCTGCACTAATCAATGGGATTTATATGTACGAGATCAGATAGAGCGAGATTGCATTCCTTATTACTAAATTTATAAGGGCCATTAATTATTACAGCATTGATTTATTGTATTGTTAGAGACTTGAGTGATGACATGTTGAGATCTTGCTTCATGGTAGTACGTAATTATAATTAAGCTATTACTATGCAATACGTTATATACGTAAGAATAATTCAATATATGCACATATATGCACACTTTCTCAGAGTTTCTGTTCACTATCGATAAAAGTAAATTGGACAAGAGACTAGCAAATTGTCGTACGTGTGACATAGTTAATAGAGCCGGTTTTCAGTAGTCTCGTGACACGCCTTATACGTAGGTGTTTATCGAGTATCCTATGAAAATATCATTTAATTTTTAGTCGAATACAGAGATTCAACAGATTAATTGTATACCTGTGATATAAAATAATTCTATACTATTAATAAAGTAAAGAATGTGTGATGATAAAATGTGAAAATAAAATAATAAACGATATATATATATAAATATGTGGATCGAACAACGGTAAAAGAAATAATCTGCTTGTCGTCGCATTAAATTAAACTGTTTTAAATTAATGTTAGAAAACATTGCGCGTATAATTAATTTTCTCTCTTCCGTGAAAAATTTGTGACAATTAATAAGAGAAGCACGGAAGCGTAATACAGGAAGTATAGTACATTTTTGAAGAAAAATTATACTTATGGTTCGAACAAGTTTAGTTTCGAGACTTTCGCTCGATTCTCGGGGTAAGTGATGATGATGATAATGATAATGACAGTAATCGTTAGCATCGCGACGCCGCTAACGATGGTGCTGGTATATACGGACTCAAACTCACTGATCGCGAGGAGAATCGCGGATCGTTATGAGAGATCGCGTGGGACATCGTGATTACATTGCTAGTCACATGTGGATCGCTAGTCATTGAGTAATGCTTGTAGTCATTCTCGCTGTCGCCACTGCTGCTGATGCGGGGCTGTATGATATAGTGATATATGCAAGTTGAGTTATGGCAAAACGATTATCGTATAGGTAAAATTTTTATTTGTGTTTAAGGTTGTTATTTACAAGAAAAACAAGTTTATCAAAATTATATACTAAATTGTAAACAATAATAAGATTAGAAAGAAGACCATTTATGTAAGTACATAACCTAAAATTATTAATTAAAAAAATATATTTTATTTTATTAAAATCAATATTTATTAAAATATATACATCAATAAGTAAACGTAATATGTTCTCCAACGAACACATATATTCAATTTCTTAATGTTTCTTAATATGAAACTGGAAAAGCGCACTCGCACTGCTCGACATTTTTTGCATGTTTGCTCCGCCTTGAGTTGCAAATTGAAAGGAATTAGTAATGTAGAATTTAATTTGACAAATTATATTGCCACAAATAACACTTACTCAGGCGCACAAAATAAAAAAAGAAGTATTTTAACAAAACTTAATATTCAATAAACACAACAAATAAATTTCTAATATATTTGTATTATTATAAAACATCTTTAGATACATAAATATATATTGTATTATATTAGGTAAATTTTTCCAACTAAAAATTTAGTTTTTTTTGTAATTATTTGTGGAATTCTATTTATCTCAAAAGTTCTAGTAAAATTTGAATCAATTAATGTACCTATCGATTCATATAAACTATTTGTTGTGACATACATACTTGGCGGAACGTTTTACATAAACTCACGATGGAAACGTGCTTCGATGCAGGTAACCTCGAAAAGACAATCTCTCGAATTTCACTGTGATACAAGGAAGTATTTCTCTTCCTTTTTTCTCAATACTGCTAGAAAGGGATAGAAAAGATGAGAATGAACCGTATACTATAAATATATTCGCAAAATTATTTGCTCACTAAAATCGAGCAAAATATGATAGCGACTGTTTCATCGATATGTCGAATTTATGATTTAATTACTGTTTCACACAAGTAACATTGCAAAATGGATTGAGTAAATTCTACATTTATGTTAAGTTACAATAATCTATTATATATTTGATATAAAAATATTTTATCACAAAAATGCAATAATAAAACAATTAATAAATAAAAAAAATTTATACGTTTTAATAATATTAATAATTTATTTATATATATATTATTTAAAAATTTATATTAAAATTTAGATATTATTACAAATATATAAAATATCCAAATTTTAATATAATTTTTTTATCATTCATTATTAATTAATAATAAAATTATTAATAATCTCTTAATTATTAATAATAATTAACTCTCAATAATTAAAATTATTATTCTTAAGTACAACACAAATAAAAAATATCAGGAATTTAAAAAGATATTTCAAATTTTTTGTATAATATAATTTCTCTTCGTTTTTTAAACTTTGATGATTATTTTCCTTTATTTTGTTATATGTATAATATTCGTCAATGAAATATTCTCCAATGAAAGATTATCTTGAAATTTATTGACGCTTATTAATACACTTTTTTTATTGGATCTCGATGAAAGTCACTGAAAGGAAAAGGAAAGAGAATGGACTTCTTTCTATCTCGTTATAACACTTTCACTACAGATCCCGTGATTGTCGCAACTCAACCTACTACTGTTTGTATGACTTATACTTTTTAATTTTGACAATAGTTCTAAATGATTGCGATTTTTTAGAAAGAAGAGATTTTTAATTTAAAAATAATTTTAGATGACACTTTGATATAAAAGTGATTTTTTCAAAAATATTTTAAATAAAGATAATAGCAAAGATTAAAAGTGACTGCAATTGTTTACAAATTACTTATAAGTTTAAAATAATATAGTGGAAAGTAAATATTGAAATAATGAAACAATTTTTAATTAATATTTTTTACTGATTTATAATTAATATTATTAGTTAACGTTATTATTCATTAATATTGTTTTAATATTGTTAATATTGTTATTAATTATTACTGTAAAATTATTAACAATTTACAATTATTTAATTTTTGTCCAACACGACTTCTTTTCTATATTTACATTTACCATCT
>Ga0157363_1005640_pt1 | contig 11696 bp, 11 predicted proteins | sample AttsexASBM1_FD_111477 | JGI IMG/M metagenome (GOLD analysis project Ga0157363, IMG submission 111477) | Fungus gardens microbial communities from leaf cutter ant in Ribeirão Preto, State of São Paulo, Brazil - Atta sexdens ASBM1 | ecosystem: Host-associated > Fungi > Mycelium > Unclassified ...
CGTGCTAAAAATCAAAATATCGAACCCAGTACGTCATCGCCCAGCATTAATTGATTTAACTTACTCTACACAACATCAGCGCTGTGGCCTTGTATCAATTTCGTTGGCAAATTTTAGGTAGCAAAACATGCAGATCCCACAAATTCTTATCGTCGAAGATGAGTTAGTAACCCGCAATACTCTCAAGAGTATCTTTGAGGCAGAGGGTTATACCGTTTACGAGGCGACCGATGGCGCAGAGATGCATCACGCATTGACTGAGCACACTGTTAACTTGGTGATTATGGATATCAATCTACCAGGTAAAAATGGTCTCCTTCTCGCTCGTGAACTTCGTGAACAACAAAGCGTTGCACTCATGTTCTTGACCGGACGCGATAACGAAGTCGATAAAATTCTTGGGCTAGAGATCGGTGCAGATGATTACATCACTAAACCCTTTAACCCTCGTGAACTGACTATTCGTGCACGTAACCTGTTATCTCGTACTATGAATCTTGCGCCAAGCCAAGAAGAACAAAAGCACGTTGAAAACTATCGCTTTAACGGTTGGGTGTTAGATATCAATAGCCGTTCGCTGGTCAGCCCTCAAGGTGAACAATATAAGTTACCTCGCAGTGAATTTAGAGCCATGCTTCATTTCTGTGAAAATCCGGGGAAAATTCAGCCACGTGCGGAATTACTTAAGAAAATGACTGGCCGTGATCTTAAACCTCACGACCGTACTGTAGATGTCACCATCCGTCGGATTCGTAAGCATTTTGAATCGACACCGGGAACGCCAGAAATCATCGCGACCATTCATGGTGAAGGCTACCGTTTCTGCGGCGATATTGAAGAGTAATACTCTGCGCTAAATTAGCCCAGAATTTCTGGGCTTTTTTCTGTTAGTGCCAAGGCATAATGGGTACAGCACTGAGTGCATTTTTAGGTGAGCCTTCTACCACCTTGTCTGAATAAGCAAGATAGACTAACGTATTCCTTTTCTGATCGTAAAAACGATTGACCTGTAATTTCTTGAAGATTAGTGAAGTTCTTTGTTTAAATACCGTTTCACCCTCAGTTTTACCAGCTTTGATATTTTCTGGAACGTCAATCGGTCCGACTTGATGACAGGAAATCGCAGCATCTGCAGTATCTTCTGCTAATCCCAAACTTCCCTTAATTCCGCCAGTTTTGGCTCGGCTTAAATAACAGGTCACATTATTGATCTCAGGATCATCAAAAGCTTCAATCACTATCTTATGGTTAGCACCAAGTATTTTAAACTTTGTGTCGACTGAACCAATTTCTTCACTCTGTGCAAACCGCGGTAATACAACGGTTAACAAGATAGTCAAAGCAAAAATACGTTTGAAGAAAGGGGTCAAACAATAAATTCTCATTAAGCTAGAACACCTCAAGACAGATAAAATTAAGTAACCTATAGTGATAATACCGTAATGTCATTGTTTATAAGTTAAAAACTTAATATGTAAATATTGATAGTAATACCCCTAATAATCAGTGGCAATAGATTCAGAAAATTAAAATCTAGAGTATAATAGTCCGCTAAAAAGGCTTAACCAACCAATGGATGAGGAATTTAATTATGGACCAAGCTGGAATTATCAGAGATTTATTGGTGTGGTTAGAAAGTCATTTAGACCAGCCGTTATCCCTTGATAATGTTGCCCACAAAGCTGGCTACTCAAAGTGGCATTTACAGCGGATGTTCAAAAACATTACCGGCCACGCAATTGGGGCTTATATTCGTTCACGACGCCTTTCTAAAGCGGCAGTGGCATTAAGGCTAACAGCTAGACCTATTTTGGATATTGCATTGCAATATCGCTTTGACTCGCAACAGACCTTTACGCGAGCCTTTAAGAAACAGTTTAACCAAACACCAGCAAGTTACCGCAGAGCATTAGATTGGTCTTCATTCGGATTACGCCCACCAATTCGTATGGGAGCTTTCTCTATGCCTCAACCAACAATGGTTACTTTGCCGGAAACGACACTGTACGGTCATACCCAGAGTTATTCTTGTACACTCGAACAAATTTCAAATTTCCGTGCGGAGATGCGTAAACATTTCTGGCAACAATTTTTACGTAATGCCAAAGAGGCTATTCCTGAAAAGGTCTACGGTCTCCACCAAGTTCGTAACAGTTCAGATAAAGAAGATGAGCAAGAGATTCTTTACACTACTGCAATCGTTGATAGCCATTTTGCAAAATCGTTGGATTCCGTTGAGGAAATAACATTCGAAGGCGGGGATTACGTACAGTTTAGCTACGAAGGATTAAAGGAAGGACTACAAGACTTTATCTTAGTACTCTATAGCACTTGTATGCCAACCTTGAATTTGACACGGCGTTCTGGCCAAGATATTGAACGTTTTTACACAGAAGATGGCTTAACTTCAGCTAATGTGCGTTGTGATTATCTTATCCCTATAAGAAAAACCGCCTAACAGCTTTTCTCCCGGCGATAACCGGGAGGAGCTCTACGCTTTGAGTTCATCTAAAGCTGGGGCACTAAGATGTGCAATATCTCCGGTACTCTCGACAATCCATCCCTCTGCAAGCCAAGAACTCGATTGATAGTCGACCCGAGAAACCGAGCAGTTGCGCAGTCGTAGCCGTCTTTCTGCCCAAGCGGGTAAACCCAGTAATGTTCCAAGCAAACAGCCTAGCGCAATACCATGGCTAATTAAAAGCGGCTTGCTACCTGTCGGCAGCGACCGCGTTGCGTCAAGCGCACCACGCATACGTTCGGCGAGCTCTTCCATACTCTCCCCTTGTGGGATTCGCCCGTTCGGATCGCCATTGAGCAAGGATTTTCGCCACTGTTCTTCATCCTGATTTAAACTAGTGAGAACTCTCCCCTCTAGCGTCCCCATATTAATTTCGCGTAGTCGTGAATCTGTCAAAACTGGGCAACCGCAATACTCCGCAATGAGGGAAGCAGTATGCTGTGTACGGCCCAAATCGCTTGCGATAATATGGGTTATGCCTGCATGTTGAAGCCGTAATCCCGTTTGCCTCGCTTGTTGTATCCCCTGCTCAGTGAGCGCGCTATCACTTTGTCCTTGAATACGCTGCTCGGTATTCCACAGCGTTTCTCCGTGACGAACTAGCAAAACTTGTTGCATAACCCTTTCCATTATATGATCGAAAACAATTCTCTTACCTTTGAGCTACCATTATGTATCATGTTGTTGTAGCAACCCGCAACCCAGCTAAAATTTTAGCCGTCACTGAAGCCTGTAAAGCCGTCTTTCATGATAAACATATTGAAGTTGAAGGCATTGATGTTGAAAGCGGGGTTTCCGCACAACCCCTTACCGATAGAGAAACATGGCAAGGCGCTGACAATCGTTTATCCGCTGCAAAGCAAGCACATCCTAACGCAACATTTTGGATAGCCATTGAAGCTGGTATCGAGAAAAATCAGGCATTTGCTTGGATCATTGCTGAAAGTAAGTCGAAACGTAGTGAATCTCGCTCTGCAAGTTTTATGCTACCCGATTCCCTGGTGAAGGCGTTGCAGGAAGGTGCAGAGCTCGGGCCGCTGATGTCGACGTTAACCGGCATTGATAATATCAAGCATAAAGGAGGCGCGATTGGCGCTATTACGTCAGGCCGGCTAACCCGCTCTTCAGTTTACCAACAAGCGATTATTCTGGCGCTGAGTCCTCTCATCCATCCTTTTTATGAAGAAGCTGTTCAGTAAGCCAGTGGCGGAGTTCAGGAGAGGCTGATTTTAATCCGTTTGACCCACGGGTAATGGTAGCAATCCCAACGCCTAACTGCTCTTTAAGCTGCCGTTGGCTTAACTGGCTTCGAAGCAACTCTTCAATAATACAAAGACGTGTTGCGTAAGCTTGCCGCTCATCTGACGTAAGCATCAGATTAAGAAGCTCTTCCCCCTGCCCTGAAGAGAAGGCTTTCGCCAGCAATTCGATAAAGCGAGTCCAGTCTAGCTCTGCAAGCGGGGTCTCTTGGTGAATAGTCATCGGCATGGCTTCCGTACTCATTAACGAGTACGGAAGCATAGCATACTCAGTAACGTCGATTCCACTCACTGTCTGCGAAGATTTTATCAGGTGATCCCATCAAATAACGATAATATGCGTCGTATGACAGGACGTTTTTAACGTAATTTCTGGTTTCGGAGAAAGGGATCGTTTCAATAAAGGCGACTGGATCCAGTTGTCCTTGGCTCGCCGATAACCAGCGATTAATCCTGCCTGGGCCCGCATTATAGGCACCTGCGGCTAAGATTCGATTATTATCAAATTGACGGTAGACATAATCTAGATACTGCATACCAATTTGAATATTCATTTCAGGATCAAGCAGCTGACTACTATTACTATAGTCGGAAATTTCATACATCTTCACGGTATGGGTCGCAGTGCCTGGCATAATCTGCATTAAGCCTGTGGCCCCTACCGGTGATTGAATTTTAGGATTCCATGCACTCTCTTGTCGAGAAATCGCCATAGCAAAGGTGGTCGGAATCGCTTTACCTGAAGCATACCGTTTGAAATAAGTCTGCCAAGCAATGGGGAAGCGCTCTTTTAGGCTGTTCCACATTTTCGCTGTGATAGTCGCTTGAACGCTGAGATCCCACCAATCCTGAGAATTGGCGTAGCTTGCCAGCATCTGCTGTTGGCTCACGCTTTTACTACGAATTAAGCTTGCCCACTCGCTGCGCGCTAAGTTATCCAGATTCCAATACATCAACTCACGGATCCTCGCTATTTCAGGCCCCTCAGTCACTGAGCTATCGGCTTCGGGCGCTTTATCCACTTGCAATGAATAATCTTCCCCTAAACGCTGTGCCGCAACCATGGCATAAAACCCACGCTGGCGCATAAGCTGATGCAATATCTCATCGGCCTCTGTCTTGCGTCCTCGCTCTAGGAGCAAATCTGCCTGCCAATATTGCCACTCATCTTTCTGTTTTGCTTCCACCGGTAAGCGAGCAATCCAAGTGTTTAAACCACGGCGATCATTCTGACTTAGAGCTAAACGGATGCGTCTTTCCAGTAAGGTCTCCGATTCACTATCCATTATCACTTCATCACGCCAACTTTGCTGTTGTGAAGTCGTATCGGTCGACATCAATTGCCATGCGACAGCTTCTTTCAACGCTTGTATGTCGGTCTCATCCATCTTTTGTGCTGAGGCTAGCTGCGGAATCATTGCCTGAGCTTGCTCAGCGTTATCGCGGGCCACACGGTTGAAAGCAAGAACGGTAATTTTACGACTAAAATCAGTCGGCGAGACACTCTGAGCAAAGGTCAATACTCCTTGCGAAGAACTCTGTAATGCTCTTAACGCAGTACTTAGCGTATCGTAGTCGGAGGGTAATTGCGCAATAAGCTGGTTGGTAAGACGATCATTCCCCGCTTTAAACGCTAGCAACAGGCGGGTGAGGATCTGATCGGCACTAAAATCGCCGCTACTCTGCCAAGCGGTGAAAAGACGATCACAACCGCTAGGCAATGATCGGCCGGTCATCCAGATAGAACGTGCCCCTTGCCAAGCAAGGTTCTGATGGCCCGTAGCATAGTTTGCATAGTACCAATTACATTTGGCTTGCGCAGTGGGAGGTTCTTGAGGACTGAAGCTGAGTAAACCTTGCCAATCATCACGACGAGCTAGTTCGCTGACAAATTGATTTTTCAGACTTTTAGCCGCGGGTAACGTAGGGTATTGATTGACGAAGTTAGTGATACCTAGGGCTGTATCTTGGCTAAGATCTTGGGAAAGTTGACGGTATTCTAGATAGGGATAAAGGGGATAATCTTGCAGCGTGGGCATCAATTGTGCCACCACATCCATTTGCTTAGCGTCCCACGCTTGGCGTATTTGGCTATAGCGCTGGCGCTGCTCTTGTAATGAGTCAGCAAACGCTGCGCAACTCACGGTGGTAAGACATACTGCTGTTACCCAATGCTTCCAATCTGCCACGTGTTACCCCTTATCGACGCTATAGTGAAGAGTTCATTACGCTAACATGTTTCCAATACTTCGTTTAACTTTCCTGTTAGTCCCTCCGATTATAGACCTTTCCTCTGAGCTGTTACTGTGAATATGACGTGAAACCAGATACACTTCTCAGCAAATAATAGGTTTAACGATCACTAAGAGGCTTATCTCGTGGCGCAATTCGTATACAGTATGCACCGTGTGGGCAAAGTTGTTCCTCCCAAACGACATATTTTAAAAAATATTTCTCTTAGCTTCTTCCCAGGGGCAAAAATTGGCGTTCTCGGTCTTAATGGCGCGGGTAAGTCCACGCTACTACGCATTATGGCCGGTATCGATAAAGATATTGAAGGGGAAGCAAGACCTCAGCCGGGTATTAAAATTGGTTATCTGCCGCAAGAACCGCAACTGAATCCTGAACACACCGTACGTGAATCCATTGAAGAGGCACTCTCTGAGGTTGTTGGTGCATTAAAACGTCTGGACGAAGTGTACGCGCTTTATGCTGAGCCTGAGGCCGATTTCGATAAACTGGCAGCAGAGCAAGGCCGCTTGGAAGAGATTATTCAGGCGCACGATGGCCATAACCTCAATACTCAACTTGAACGCGCCGCCGATGCATTACGCTTACCAGAATGGGACGCTAAAGTAGCCAATCTTTCCGGGGGTGAGCGTCGTCGTGTCGCGTTATGTCGTCTGTTGCTTGAAAAGCCAGATATGTTGCTCCTCGATGAGCCAACGAACCACCTTGATGCAGAATCCGTCGCGTGGCTTGAACGCTTCCTACACGACTTCGAAGGTACTGTGGTAGCAATTACCCACGACCGTTACTTCCTCGATAACGTTGCAGGATGGATCTTAGAGCTTGACCGTGGTGAAGGTATTCCATGGGAAGGTAACTACTCTTCTTGGTTAGAGCAGAAAGATCAACGTTTGGCACAAGAAGCTTCTGCTGAAGCCGCGCGCCGTAAATCGATCGAAAAAGAGCTGGAATGGGTACGCCAAGGCACTAAAGGCCGTCAATCAAAAGGTAAAGCACGTCTTGCCCGCTTTGACGAGTTGAACAGCGTCGAGTATCAAAAACGTAACGAAACCAGCGAACTCTTTATCCCACCTGGAGCTCGTTTAGGTGATAAAGTCGTCGAAGTAAATAATCTTACCAAGTCATACGGTGATCGCGTCCTGATCGATAATCTCTCTTTCTCAATTCCAAAAGGGGCAATTGTCGGCATTATCGGTGCTAACGGTGCAGGTAAATCAACACTATTCCGCATGCTATCTGGCCAAGAACAACCGGATTCAGGCGAAATTACCTTAGGTGAAACGGTAAAATTAGCTTCAGTCGATCAGTTCCGTGACGCAATGGATAACAGTAAAACTGTCTGGGAAGAAGTCTCTGGCGGTCAGGACATTATGCGTATCGGTAACTTCGAGATGCCAAGCCGTGCTTACGTCGGACGCTTTAACTTTAAAGGAACCGATCAAGGCAAACGCGTCGGCGAGCTGTCTGGTGGCGAACGCGGTCGTTTACATTTAGCGAAATTACTGCAAGTTGGCGGTAACTTATTACTGCTCGATGAACCGACCAATGACTTGGATATTGAGACGCTACGCGCCTTAGAGAATGCCCTATTAGAGTTCCCTGGCTGTGCCATGGTGATCTCACACGACCGTTGGTTCTTAGATAGAATCGCAACCCATATTCTCGATTATCAAGACGAGGGTAATGTGACTTTCTTCGAAGGTAACTTCAGTGAGTATGAAGATTATCGTAAACGGACGCTAGGCCACGAAGCGCTTGAACCAAAGCGTATGAAATACAAAAAGATGAGCAAATAATGTTCAATAAAAGAGAGCCGCAGGTCGGCTCTCTTTATTTCAACCGCTACTCGGATAAAAGCCGATCACCGTTCAGTGTCGAAGAGGATTTTAATAAGACTTTTTCGACAAGCTCGATACAGCGTAAAAAGCGACTGTCATAATCATCTTCTTTAACCTGTACAAAGGGGATGCCGTTCTGCTGCAACAGATCGATCAGCAATAATTGAAACTCTTTTCGATCGACGGAACTGCCTAGACTACGTAGCCCATCGGCAACCCAAGGGACGTTGTTTTCCAACAGAATCACAAGATCGAATCGATACTCTGCGATCAGCGCCTGTACAAAGGGATGAGCCTTACCTTCATACTTGATACAAAATGCTTGAGTTGTCACGAAATCGGTATCGATAAACGCAACTTTGTTAGCATATTTTACTGCAAAATCAATGTACTGCGCTTGGCCTAAAGCAATCTTATCGTAATCAGAATATTGCAACGCTATCTCATCTCCCCCTAATTGCGAGAAGACATAATCACGTCCATATTCCCAAGCACTGGTCGTATTAAAAATATTAGCGAGCTTGTTGACCAAGGTCGACTTACCGCTCGACTCACCGCCAAGTAAGGCGACTTTACGAACAAAGAACGGCTTAACTTCGGTCGGAATATAATCCCAGTAACGAAAAGGATCCTGTCTGATCTGATGGCCACTGATGTTAATAAACGAACGCTTTGCATCCACCACAACCGTTTCAATATTAAGATAGCGTTCGAACATTACAGCATCGTCTTGCTCACTGGTATAAACCCGCTGAGCGTTGATCTGCTTCTCCGCCATAAAGGCACTAATCTCTTGGCTCCAAACATCCCAGCCATGGGGATAGGGCTCAACCCCTTCCTCATTAAAAGAGTGAATCCGGATATTTTTCTGATACTTGAAGGTTTGCAGTAGCCAACGGAGTCGATCTGCTGTCGTCGGTTGATCCGACATCGCACTTTCTTCGAACAACTGGCGGTCACGAGGCTCGTCATGGCCCATAATGATATGTAGCTCATCGACTTGACTACATGCCCGCTGAATAAGGTAGATATGGCCGGTGTGCAAGGGATAAAACTTACCGAAAATTACCCCTACCACTTTCTGTCGATAGGGGTAATCTAGCGCCAAGTAATGATGTATTGCCTCCAATTTCGAGGCACTGGGATTTTTTATTTTCTGATTCAATAATTGACTCAAGTAACCCTTAGTCATTTCACAAGCTTCAGCAACCTGCTGCAGCGTGACACCTTGTTGCTGTATCGCGAGTTTCAAATAATCATAATTTTGCATCACGCCAGTTCCTAGAAGCTTGCTACCCTGACTCAGTTAAACGTTAGGTTAATTCATCAAATACCGCTAACGCATCCGCTAATTTTTTGACTGGATAAACCTTCATACCGCTTGGCGGTGTTTTCGGTGCATTAGCCGCAGGCACAATAGCCCTTGTGAAGCCATGCTTACTGGCCTCAGAAATACGCTCTTGGCCACTGGGTACAGGACGTATTTCCCCTGCCAATCCCACTTCCCCGAAGATCACTAAATCTTGTGGTAATGCACGATCACGTAAACTAGACACCATCGCTAATAGCAGTGCTAAATCGGCACTGGTCTCTGTGACCTTAACCCCACCTACGACGTTCACAAATACATCTTGATCCGCCATTTGCAAACCACCATGGCGGTGCAGCACAGCTAATAAGATTGCGAGCCGATTTTGTTCAAGACCCACTGCTACTCGACGAGGGTTGCCCATCAAAGAGTGATCGACGAGGGCTTGGATTTCCACCAGCAGAGGACGGGTACCTTCCCATACCACCATGACAGAGCTCCCGGGTGTTACCTCATCTCCCCGCGAGAGAAAAATAGCTGAGGGATTATTCACTTCCCGCATCCCCTGCTCGGTCATCGCAAACACACCGAGTTCATTTACTGCCCCAAAACGGTTTTTATGGCTGCGTAAGGTCCGAAAACGCGAGTCGGTGTCGCCATCTAGGAGCACAGAGCAGTCGATACAGTGTTCCAACACTTTTGGACCTGCTAAGGAACCGTCTTTCGTCACGTGCCCTACCATGATGATCGCCACATTACGGGTTTTCGCAAACCGAGTGAGATAGGCAGCCGTTTCGCGAACTTGGGCAACACTTCCTGGAGAAGATTGAACATCCGCCATATGCATGACTTGGATGGAGTCGATGACCATTAATTGCGGTGTTTCGGTTTCGGCAATTTGGCAAATCTCTTCGATGCTGGTTTCTGACAGCATATTCAGATGGGTCGTCGGTAAACCTAGGCGGTGCGCGCGCATCGCCACTTGTTGTAATGACTCTTCACCTGTCACATAGAGGGTTTTCATCTGCTCGGATAACTTACAAAGCGTTTGAAGTAGTAGTGTCGATTTACCGGCACCAGGACTTCCCCCAATTAGAATGGCACTACCGGGCACAACCCCGCCGCCTAGCACACGATCAAACTCTTTGAAGCCGGTCGAAAAACGCGGTAATGCTTCAAGGCTGATTTCAGACAGCTTTTGAACTTTGCTGCCGCCCGTACTGCCTGCATAGCCAGATAAGCGCTCATTTCTCGCGACGGTAGGCGACGCTGCTAACCGGACCTCGGTAATGGTATTCCACGCATGGCAGGCACTACACTGCCCCTGCCAACGAGGATAATCTGCGCCACACTCGTTACAGACAAAGGCGCGTTTTGCTGCTTTAGCCAAAATGACTCCTTAATTAACGCGACTCGTGGTTCAGGCTACCCGTCAGGATACATAAGACTCCGGTCAAGTCGGCAAAACGGATCGCAACTTCACTCTTCTCATTCACTTTCGGCTTAGCATGATAAGCAATCCCTAATCCCGCGGCTTGAATCATCACTAAATCATTAGCGCCATCGCCAATCGCCACCGTCTGAGACCGAGGGAGCTCATAACTGGCCGCTAACTTCTCAAGGAAAGTGGCTTTGTATTTCGCATCAACAATGTCACCTAAGACTTGGCCCGTCAGTTTACCGTTAATAATCTCCAGCTGATTTGCCGCCACGGCACTCAATTTTAATTTTTGTTGTAAATGATCAGCGAAGAAAGTAAAACCACCCGAGGCAATTGCCACCTGCCATCCTCGTTGCTGTAAGGTGTCTACCATTAATTCAAGGCCGGGCATTAGAGGTAAGCGGTCCAAGACTTGTTGTAAAATAGTCTCATCAGCCCCCGCCAGCTGAGCCACGCGCTCCCGTAAGCTCTGTTGAAAATCAAGCTCACCACGCATCGCTTTTTCCGTGACTTCCGCCACTTGCTCACCACAACCGGCTAACGCTGCAATTTCATCGATACACTCAATCTCAATTGCCGTAGAATCCATATCCATCACCAACAGGCCAGGCTGCTGTAATTCGGGAAGTTGGCCAAGGGCAGCAACGTCTAGCTCAAATTGATAAGCTAACTTGCGGGCTTCAGAGGTGAGTGACCCCGCTAACCTGAGTACGGTATAGTCGCCTACGCGCCACGCGCTGACTAGCACTAAAGCGCCGTCTAGCTGCTGCTGGAAATCGGTCAGACACTGTTTATCCAGAGAGCGACCAAAGAGTAACCAGCCGCTACGGCCTGCACGGTAATCGAGGGGCATGACCTCATCCCCATTTAACGAAAGCGGCAATCCTGGCCATGCTGTAACATCCGTAGGTAAATCTGACCAACTTAATCGGTTTGGCATTGGTGCTCCTGAACAAACATTAAAACCCGGCAAAAGGCTACCCCGATCGGCCCAGCCATGGCAACATAAACCCTCATCTGAGCCGATGATTTATGAAAAAAAATGAGAAGCTATTCACATGCAGAAGCCAAAAATTAA
>Ga0157363_1005641_pt1 | contig 11694 bp, 5 predicted proteins | sample AttsexASBM1_FD_111477 | JGI IMG/M metagenome (GOLD analysis project Ga0157363, IMG submission 111477) | Fungus gardens microbial communities from leaf cutter ant in Ribeirão Preto, State of São Paulo, Brazil - Atta sexdens ASBM1 | ecosystem: Host-associated > Fungi > Mycelium > Unclassified ...
CTTTGTTGGGAAACTGTAGGACTGACAAAGCGTTTCGTTTCCTCCGCCTATTCTTCATTCTTATAGCCGTTCTCCCTTCGTCAATTGGGACATTTAAATTCTACTAAACTTGAAGGGTCGAAACAGGGAAGCTTTTTTTCATGAATAAATTCTGTTATCTCATCGTATAAAATAGTCGCTGAATAAAACATGAAATTTTCGTATTTTTTCACTCTTTTATGTTAGTTGCTTCCTGTATCTTTACTAAAAATAATGTTCATTAGCCATTCTCTTTGACTCAATATATTGCAAAATATAACGAATTGATTGCTAAAAATAATTATATTTCTCGGCATATTGATATATTAGATAGATTGATATATTGGTATATGGATAATAGGTAATTGATATTAGAATGTTTTCTCGCTAGAAAAAACCCAATTTTATGTTGCTGGTAATTAATTTTCTTACTTTTAGTTGTTTACGAGCAAGCTGCTTTTTGTCTTATAATTTACCTTCTAAAAGAGTCAGCAGCAAAGTGCATAATTTCTAATTTTATCGTCCATTGTACCAACATAGTAGTAGTTTGAAATATTAAATCATAAATTTCAAGTTTATAACGTAACTTTATCGTTTCACTTCTCTAATAACTCGGTGAATAGATTAACAAATAATTTCACTTGAATCTCCTTTTACTCATATTTTCGAAGCATATGTTTCAATATAAAAACAATTCTGTTCTATTTTCTTCGTAGCATCAAATTACAAATCGTTAGTTTTACGAGCGTATTTTATGAGTGACAACGTGCTAAAGTCTTTCAGAGACATTCGGATTTATCGAAAAGGAAGGCGAGAAACTTTTGCCACCCTTTCGAGACATCTCATGGAGATTCCACTTAGCAAGGTCATTCGCTAAGTTCGTTAAATGCCGGCCGAGAGAGGACGAAAAGTTCCTTTATCTGAAATGAAATCCGTGGGGTGGACGAGTTAGTTTGATGTAAATTAAAAATTCGTATGGGGTAAATTAAAAATTCGTTGGACGTAAATTAAAATATTCCGGATTTATGCGTAGCAACTGTGGAAAATTCAAGATAAAATTATAGAGTAAATTTGAATTTCGTACCGAGATAATTCAAATAATTGAAAATAAAAATCAGATACAATTAATAATAATAGGAAATAAATGTGATTATTTCGAATCATCGAACTTGATTTTTATTCCGCATATTCACATAATACAATTAATTAATTATTTGATTATCTACTTTACAATTTCTACTTTACAATATCTACTTTACATTATAGAATAACTTGAAAAAAATTTTTCATAATTTTTTAATTTGCATATTTCTGTTTTACAAACAAAAATTATTTTTTTATATTTTTGATGGATTAAGATTGGCAACCATTAAAGGTTTTTTACAGCAGATGATTTGTATTCGCGATAAAGTAAATCGCTTCTTGAAATAATCTCATATTCTTTTTAAGTCCACCGTTTGAAATTTTATGCGGGTAGGGATAAGTTTTACGCCAATTTTCTGACGGAAGAACGATGATTGTTGAAGTAATAAAAAATCGGAAAAACGAAGTTACGCGAACAAGGAAAGTTTCAAGAATTGAGTTACTCAAGATTACTCACTGATCCAGAAATCTGCACACTCATTAAAATTTTTAACATTATAAAACATAAAACTAAAAAATTTTTTTTTAATTTAAAAATTCTATACATTTATTACAAAATATTAAATTGACTATTTTCAATTAAAAAATAATAATCATCTTTTTCAAAAAATGAATGTATATACCTAGCCATTTGATAACATTTCAAATTTTATAATATCTTTTTGCAAATAATCTCGCTTTAACTAGAAATTTTTCGTCTTTCCATTAAATACGTTTAATAAAATATTAATTAAGTATGGAATAATTAGTTGCAATATGAATAATTAAATTGTGCCGTTATACTTATCACTAATGATATCATTCAATTTTTTCTTATTTAATATATTTATTAAAAATAGAAAAATGTTCAACTCCATTTTATAATAATAGAACTGCCTGATATCCTTATTACTAACAAGAAAGATATATAATACCTGACATGTTTATTACTAACGAAAAAGTTAAAGAATTTATTATTAAATTAAAGAATTGTTAAAGCTTTTTTAATGTGAAACTCTAAAATTAGAAATAGATTTCTTGTTTTTTATTTATGTTGAAATTATGTAAGTTATTAGCTTTATATACTTAAAATTTGAGTTTATGTGTGCACGCTATTTTTCAAATCAATAATGCAACTTCGGAAATCTAGTGTGCAGAACGCGGAAACAGATCCCTCTGCGCCTCTTTCTTTGAATATTTGCAAAGAAGTGCAGCAGCGCAGTGAAACTACTCAGAATTTATACATGAGGCCGTGGGGAAGGGACGATGACAAGGAGAATTTACTACAAAAGGAGAGTTAAGAGTAAACGAAGCCTCCGTATATGTAACACATATGTCGCTGCGTCGTTGCAAGCGAATATGGTAAAATATGAGGGCTCTGTCACTTATTATCCTCTTCTTACCTACGTCATGACGATGGGTTTCCAGTGTCGTTAACGTTTCCATCGTCATAAACGCGTCCTGGCACCTCTCGCACGAATATCAGAAGCATTTCCGTTTCCATCTGTTTTCGACCTAATTTACGAAAACCTGCCGTGAAGGTAATTACACATCGTAATAGGGATCTTCTAAGGATATTATTAAATTAATGTATGTACGAAAATCCATGATGACGACGGATCTCTAAAACATTTTTTTCTTAACTTTTAAACGCTTTTTCGGCATATCTGACTTTTAATTTTTCCAATGTTTTTCAATGTTTTTTTAATTATAACTTTTTAAATAAAGATATGTATATACGTTTGCTTGATGATTATATTTCTTCATGTCTGATGTTTTGATTGAAAAAAATTTTTACGATATGTTTATTATGAAAATTAAGCATCGAATTGAATTGAATATGATTATATCCACTTTCTAAATTTTTTAGAATAGAATAATTTTCCTTTTAAAAAGTGAAAACTGAGCTTGTCTTGAAAAAGAATCAATTTTTAATCTTTAAGAGTGAGATTTCAGTCTTCAGAGTGTAATTTTTATTTCTAACATAGAGTATGTTATTCATTTAGGGATTAATTATTTTAAATAAAAAATTAAATATTCCAATAATATAAAATTGCAGAAAAAAATAACAAAACATTAAAAACACGTACTGTTGATCTCGATAAATGATGTAATGTTATTTTTTTTAATTTTATATGATGTATTAAAGAAAGAGTAGTAATTTCTTGGAAGATTTTATCGTGCCTTCGATATTTTACGATGGCAGTTTTACATGATCGAGGGGATTTACAGCAATTTCCTCCAAAAAGCATGTAAAATTCTGTCAACCAACTTACGTCGTGAACGGCTGTTTGTCGAACGTTTAAGGCCCTTAGAGAAGCCCTTTCGATCCTTTTGGTCGCCCTATCTCGTCCGTCTTTAAATATTCATGAACGACCCGGAAATCTGCTCGTCCGCGAGACGCGTGCAATGGTCTTAATGCACTGGAACGTGTTCTCAAGAAAGCTTTGTCGCCGCTTCGACGTCGCGATGCTCGTCACGCGGAAGCTTTAACCGCCCATCAAGTGATGGAATGACGACAACGACGACTACTCGTCTTGGCTTTGAGCCGCGCTTTAATGGCAGATTAAGATGTTAAGGCGATAAAAAGTAAGTGCATGCACGGGAAAGTAAATTGCAACGCACAAATCCTTTTATGCTAAACTCGAACGAAGTCTAAATTATTTTTTTTAATTCAATTAAAAATTGTTTAATTTATGTATATTGATTAAATACGGAAAGATTTTTTTCTAATGTAATATCGAATAATAATTTTAGATTGTCATATAATATTTTTCTCTTAAAAAAAATATGTAGAATATAAGTAATTAAAATAATTTAACATTCCGAGTACATCCGAGATATAAAATAGATGCGATATCTAGTTTCAAAATAAATGGGGCCATGCAATAAAGCCTTTATTGATAATCTAGATTATCACGCGCATTTCTAAACAGGTACGATGGCAGAGGAAACGAGATACACATCGGGAGCATAATTGTCGCTACGAAATAATTTACCAAGACTCGAATGATTACACCATAAAATAATCTGGACGGTGTATGCACGCTTCATTAGTATACGGTATATTCATCGAGAAATTCTATGCGTAATCAAGGCAAAATACCGAGCTAGCGAACCAAACGAGCGGTCTACTATATTCAAAGAACATTCAGTGGGGCTCTTCGGGGATCCTTACTTGAGATTATTAATGCATTTGCTAGTAAAGCAAATGCATCTGTAATGACCACGCTAGGGTAGGTTTGGGTAGATGAGCAAAGGCGTCCTCGATCTCGCGTCATGCAGCTCAGCATGTTGATATAGTGTTGTGTAAATCTCACCCCGAGAAGTCGCGTTTACACGAATTATCGACAATGTAAATTCGCATTTGATTTTTCTTAAAGTTTTTTACAAACCTAATTAAGAAGAAGATTTAAATTCATTCGTCACTTCAGCTTTAAAGCATATTCGACTTATTTTCCTTCCTCTTTCCGTTCTATGAAATCCGTTCTATGAAAAAAGTTAGTATTAAAATTAGTATTTTTTAAAAGTAAAGATTTTTTTTGCTCCATATGGTATTACATTTTATAAAATGATGGATCTATAATTTTCTGCTAAATTAAATTAATTATAAATTTCAATTCCATCCTAATTGCGACTGTATTTTCGCTGCATGTCTAAAGATATTTACCCACTGATATCGTAACGAACATGAACACTAAGTGCTTAGGACTTGCACGACATTTGGAATGTCACCTCGAAGATTCTGTAATTACGACTTCCTCGCAAAGTTTAATCCCTGATGAGAAAGGACATTGCAACGATAAATGCCACTGGACGAGCTTGCACTTTCTCAATTTTGCTGACGTTTTCTTTTTGCTTCTCATAAGCGGATGCAGAAAAGAAAAGTAGCATAACAGCGGAAGCGAGTTTCGTCGACGACAACTCGATGGGAATGTAATAACAGCGATAGAAAGAATCGAACAACATGATGCAGCATGAATTATTGATAAGGAGTTTCTTTTTGAACGATTTAATATCTTTTGAATTAAATAATTTTGGAAAAATTGTTCAATGCAACCTTTATGCGTCTTTTTCAAATTAACATTTTGATTAACTAAAAAAGTAAAAGAAAATCCTACAAGAAGTAAAAAATAAACTAAACTTATACATGCATATTCTTCGTAGACACGATAGATCTTTTTATAAATTTATGAGTATATTTTTTTCTTTATATCATTAATATTCGAAAGAAGAATTTTAAGTATAACAAAAATATTTTTACGTTTATCTGGGATAACAGAGAAAAAATTATTACAGATTAGATTTCTCCGTAATTATAGAAGTTAAACTCGTTGAGAGTATAAGTTTCAACAATCTGTGCTTCAATTTTTTTGCGAATAATGAGGGAATATTTACATTAAAAAATTGATGTTCGTAGGAGAAAGAGAGAGAGAGAGAGAGAGAGAGAGAGAGAGAGAGAGAGAGAATTGTTCGTAGAATTTATGACATTCTCGGTTATGCAGTAGACAAATTACGAATATTCTTCGTCAGATGGTAAATGGATTTTTTTATCATTTTTCCTGGATTTCGATGACATTGACACGAAAGGCAATATCTCGGATAATTGCGAATATAGGACGATGGTTGCCTTTCTAATTAACATTCGGCAGCGATTGTTTATATCATACAATGCGAAAATATTGGACATGCGATCGTTGAAATTAATAGTGAGTCGACAAACTTGACCAACTTGCTTCAAGTAGAAATCCAATATTGTTGCTCCATAAAAATTTGTTTAACTTTTAAATAAATAAAAATAAGATTATTTTCCAAATTGAGAAATTTTACTTTGTGATTAAATAAGTAATTCTTGTATGTCTTTTCTGAATATATTTCGAATAAAATGTAAAAAATATGCAATTATTGTTATTATAATTTAGAAAAATAAATCGTACTAGCAAAAAGAAGAACAAATCAATGAAGTGTTAATATTTTAAATATTTGTTAAAGCAAATTGTATTGAATATTTTTTGCATCTCAGAATTTTGTTTCATATGTTTTGCATGCAGCATTATTACTAGATTCGTGAACATATTAAAAACTAAATAAAGTTTTAAAAAATGCAATCCAGTTATTTTTATGTATTGCAAAAACAAACATATTTAGAAACTATGATTTCGTAGTGAAAAGTTAAATGCTTAACTGTCCAAACTTTTAAATACTGCACAGGAAAAAAGAAAGAACAAAAAAGAGAAAGACTTTTTTAAATATAATAAAAAATAAACCAATATTCAGAGTGCATTGTTTCGGAAATATTTTAATACATTTTATTAAATACTGATAAATCTTTCAAAAAAAGAGAAAGAGAATAAAATAAAAATGTACTCTGGTACGATTAAAAATAAATTAATGCTTTGAAGAACGTTTTAGTTTTATAAAATAATTTATAAATGTAACGTTTGTCACAGTTATAAACTATACATCGTAATTATTTTAAAAGCTGTTTCACGAGACGCTTTGCCAAATAATAAATGAATAAAGATCAATATATTAAATGAGCTTTCGCAAACAATTCAACGTTTAGTTCTTCTGAAATTATATGTTCGACATTCTGGACAACTGATATTCTGTTTCGTAACATTTCGCGATATGTAATATGTACAAACCAATGTTGGAAAATTTATGAATTTTTAAAGATTTACCATGGAAAGAACTCTCTCTAAATTTTTTGAAGTTAAATTTTATTCCAACAAACTGAAAATTGAGCCAGTCTTGAAAAAAGAATGAAAATATTTTCACTCTTCAACAAGGGTGGCAGATTTTCTTTTTAGGAGTGAGATTTCGTTCTTTTGGAGTAAGATTTTACTTTTTTGGAGTGAAAGTCACTTTAAGAAATGAAGTCTCGTTCCAAAAAAAGGAGGATTTCAAAATCAAAAAAATTCAAGATCAAAAAAGGACATTTCTGTTATTTGCCTAAGAATATCTGCGATCCAAATTGATGTTTCTCTTTGCTATCCTACATTACATAGTACATTTGATCGCATTAAAGCATTTGATTGGTGTGATCACCCGTGTATCCATTCGTCGATCTATTGTCTCAGCAATTTAATCCTGTTCTGCGAATTAGTCTGCGCGATCGAAGCGGATTCTCTCCCTTTTGATGTATCACAAGGTCTAAAGGGATCTATCATCAGTCTACAAGATCTGGTGCAACGACCTTCGCGATCCTTCGAGTACTACTAGGTTAATTACTGCGGCTATGGTAAGTCCTTTGCCGCGTAACGTGATCTTATATAACGTAATGCAATTTAATGCTCGTATAAGATGGTTAGAGTGTAACGCTATAAATTTGAGGTCTAAGAAATTGCGACCCGAAATGTGTGCATAATCATCTCGTATAAAAGTCACAAGTGAATTATCTACCGCAGAATTCGTAGCTAATAGCGCTTAGATAGCTTGTTGAAAGCTAATAAGTTTATGAGCCAGAACAGAAATTTCACACGATTCGTCAACCTTCTCTGCTTTTTCGAAAAGCAGAAAACAATATATACGTATATGCTTATTTTTAAAATAAATTATAATTATATGAAAAAATGTAACTATATTTTTTCATAAAAATAAGTTTACAATTTACATTACAAAATTACAAACTAAAGTGATAACCTCTAAAGGTAGTCATATTTTTCTATTTTTTCCTTTATAAATTATTAGCGTCATTCACACTCGCGAATAATGTTATATCTGAGAAAAACGTAAGAAATATCGTATTTGCGCGGATGATAAAGTAATAAGGAATTTTTACACAAGAGTCCATGCTATAAATACAATTTTTTCACAAGTAAATCTTATAAGTATAATATGGATTTTAAAAGGGATTGCAAGTAATCTCGAAGCTGAAGGTCAAACGAATCGGAAACGAGGGATCGAAGAAAATGTCAATATCATAGCGAATGTTGCAGTGCAGCTTATGCGTATGTGTCGATTCTGCGATATCGCTTGAGCTTCCGCGCGCGCTCCGTAAGCTCTTCTGACCATTTATTTATCTCTCTTTACAAATGCATTCGATATTCTCTCGTTGTAATATCCTAGACATGAAAAGCGCAACGTAGCAAAGCATTTCCTATGAGAACAGAAAGAAAGACATTCTAATTCTATAATTTTAATATTACAATTTAGTGCTGTAATAAAAGCAAGTCTAATTCGCAACATAATTTATAAAATGGTATTTACGTATCTATATATTTGATAATCATAAAGTGATGTTATAAAAAATTTCTCGTTAATAAATATGTCAGACATTATTAATATATCCATCATTCCATCACAATTGTTTCTTGAATTATGTGTTTAAACGAAAATATTAAAAGGCTTAGAAAAAAATAGATAATAAAAATTAATTTTTAATTCGTAAAGAGATTAAAATTAATATATACATACCTGTGATTATCGGAAAGAAGATGTTAGAATAATAGCAATCATTGTTTATTTTAAATCTATAATCTATGTTGATTTATCATCTTTAATTGTTTCAAATTTGCAACGTGAAATGCAGCTGAATATTTCTCTGTTAATGTATACACACAAGTTGCTCATCAAAAACAACCTTGGAAGTGTCAGATACTCGTATTTATCTCGGGAAAGTTTTTACTCTTTCATATGCATTCCGTCGGCCACCGAAAACATCGTTTAAGCGAAACTTTGAGTCGTCTCGTTTTTCTGTCAATTTGCAAGCCACATGACTGTTAAAACGCCTCAGAATGAGTTCAAGCGCGCTAATTTACGAACGAATTACCAAACAGACGCTCTCATTACGCATCCCGCTCCTTTCGACGCGCATATTCACTAATTGAAGGAAAATTCTCGTGGATATTTTTGAAATGGCGATTCTTGCAAATTATCTAGCTACATGAATTTTTTTTAACACATCGAACAATCCATGTTAATTTCGCATAAAAAATTAATGAATAAATTATTAGATGATTAATTTATTTTATTAGAATTTATTAGATGACCGATCAAATTGCAACTTAGAATATTTGAAATTAGTAACAATTACGAGCTTAAAATAACTGATATATATTTATCGTAATTATCTTGAAATTATTACAATTAAAAAACTTGATATGCGATGATATGCGACTTTATGCGATGAATTCAAAAAAGTTATACAATACATTTAATTAATTATACAATATGATTATGTACGGGAAAATATTTTTCTTTATTTTATTATAAAATATATTATAAAAATGCACGCAAGAATTTACCAATAAATAAAATATTTAGATTAACGATCGTATTAACTTTACAATTAATTATAAAAAAAAATTGTATGCAAACGCTAATAAAAAATTTAAAAAGTTAATAAAAAATTTATCATTTTAACAATAACATATTTTTTTAGAAAAAAAGAAAAGAATATACTATAATTTGCATTTTAAAAATTTCATCAAAAATACGATGGATGAGACTAATTTAATCGCGAACTGAAACGTTAGTTCGCAACTGACGATGTTAACGCTACTCTCAAATCAAAGCAAAGCGCAATATTTCCAGAACGACGATCGTACAAATTGAGAAATGAAAAGTTAATGGTACGGATATAAACTGTACAAACTTTCTCGAGTTTGTATCGAGTTTTAACTCGCTTACAATGATTATCGTAATAAAAATATTCGCATAGTAATGGTCTATTGAAATTGCAGTTCGAATAACAAACTAAACTACAAGAATTACTGACATATCTTCATTCTTCCATTAAATTAGTTAATCTTACATTTAAATTCGCACACGAAAGTGCTAAAAATATTTTTTCAGCCTTGCGTTTCATAAATCTTAATTTTTCTAATTTTATCTGATATTTTTGAAAAATAATTACGAGATCTCCATTTCAAAGATGAATGGAAGTCTATAACCGTGAATGGAGAATTTGAATAGAATATCGCGCTTTTCCAGTTGAATAAGTTACTTTGTGATAATGAAGTTGCCTAATTGGCAATCTAAATTATTTTTTGATTATATAATAATTGTTCCTTTGTTACCGTTTGGTATACCTACTAAATAATAAAACTTTGCTGGTTTATTCAAAAGTATTTTTATCCTTTTTTTTTTGTAAAACTGCAATTAAAATGTATAAATTTTATAATTATATTTCAATTATCCATTTTGAAATTTATCTGAGTAAAGTGCGAGAAAAAAGTAGTACATTTTGTTAAAACATTAAAATTTTATTAAAATTATATGAATAGCTTTGATTATGTAAATGCGTAAATAAAAGAGTTAACACGATTCTTTCAAAATTTGGACGTTTAATCTCTTCGGAATAATTTGCAAATCTAGACACTTCAGCAGGTAATTAATCACACAAATAAATTAATAGATGCTAATAACGCGTCAGCGAAAGAAAGTAACGCACGAAAAATCGTTGTCTCGTTCTTGCCATTTTTCTTACTCGTCTTTGACACAGCCGTTGCTATAAAAGCCATACGCACATGAGTCAGTACTCATACATGCACTATCGTAGCAATCACATCAAAGTGAAAAGCGTCGTCGCTGATGGAAGAAGCAAGATAAGAGGCACTACCGGATGAATCGCTACATCTCTTCCATTTCCGAAAATGAAGCAGTGAACTAATTTCATCGCGCGTTTAATAAACCGGCTGTCATCCGCTCGCGTGTAATTAACTCTGTATAATTGCGATTATCCGATGAGACGGAGTTGAGTCTGATTCTCTTTTTCATTAAAGACGCAAACAACTATCTGGAGAAGAATAATCGAAGAAGCATCAAGTAAATTTTAAGAAGGATTTGATTCTAAAATAAACTGAATAAGAAAAAATTTATTTAAAAATTTATAATTATTCACAAAGTAATAGTTTGGGTTTTCTTTCACATGGAATAATTATGTCGTTCAAAGTTATATATGTTACAATGTTATGTATTTATAATATTGATATCAAATTTAATTTTAAAAAATAATACATTTCTTTTTAATTCATTTTTAATAAGATTTAGACATGCATTCATGCTTTCATAGTAAACTCTTCCTTTCATGTTTTATTTTTGGTAAGTCCAATTTTACGCAATCCCTATTCAATTAAATCTCATAATCTATTTTATTACAAAATTATGTAATACAGTATCCTATCATAAAATTATTTTTTTTCTTATTCATTTTTCCATTTTTACGAGAAAATTACACGAAGTTCTCACACTTTATTTTCAATTTTCATTTTCCTTTGTCGCGTGCTCAATAAACAGTCGTGGGTATGTAGCATCGATTGATGCAATTAAGTCTGTGTAATTATGATTTTCCACAAGAACGACAGCGGTTCCACCCTTTTAACGAGAACGAAGTCATCGAGAAGTTTCGTAATCAAGAGAAAGAGAGGGAGAGAGAGAGAGAGAGAGAGAGAGAGAGAGAAGCAAATGTTGAAAGATGGCTCGTTGTGACTGATTAAACATAGCTCCTACTTACGTCAGTCTAGTATCTCCAGTTTAATTACAATTATTTGTAATAATTGATAGAAACTTCTTTAATCAATGAATGTGAATTCTAAAATTGTAACAGAA
>Ga0157363_1005642_pt1 | contig 11693 bp, 11 predicted proteins | sample AttsexASBM1_FD_111477 | JGI IMG/M metagenome (GOLD analysis project Ga0157363, IMG submission 111477) | Fungus gardens microbial communities from leaf cutter ant in Ribeirão Preto, State of São Paulo, Brazil - Atta sexdens ASBM1 | ecosystem: Host-associated > Fungi > Mycelium > Unclassified ...
CCATTACATTCCATTAATACCATAAATATTATTACGAAAAATTTCAAAATTTCGAGCGAGCATAATCATATGAAAAGCATCGAGGAAATACTGGAAAGCGTACCGAAATCTTATCATAAGCATGCACACTTACTGATGAAACATTTGTTTCGAAAAGCTGTGCCTGATAGAATTGGGACGAGCATGGAATCATGACTATAGACGTTGTGAAAGATTCAAATATCGCTGACTTAATAAATGATGCAATGCGCGAGAAAAAAACTGTGAAAGCAGCGGGTAAAAATCAGTTTGCATGATTACTCCGTGTGTTGAACATACTTTCTCTACTGCTGAGAAATGAAAGATTATTGTCCATGCATGATGCTGCTATAAACAATATAAAATTACGACCTCGCGCGAGTTCCACGCCTTTCATATCGAAAATACAAATTCCACGTCGATTATATCGAGAACACGAGGAAGGAGAAAAATTACGAATAAGAAATAGACAAGGAAAGTTCGTTGAATTTTTCTCGTACACGAAAAACAGATACCCTCCCGCAAATGGGAAAAAAATCGGTTATTCAGTTGGAAACAAATTTCTGAGATAACGATAATATTTGAAAAACTATACTATCTCCGTCGCATTATGCGAGCTACTCCTATCTGTTAGTGATTATTGATGTAAATACTAAGTAAATACCTTGATCAAAAAGTTCCCGGAATTCATTCAGAAAATTCAAAATACAGTTTTATTCATCAAAAGTGATATTGTCCCCTTCAAAGTACTCCTCATCGACTGCAACGCACTTATGCCTTGATCCAGCTCTCGAAACATTTCTGGAACTCTATTGTCAGTATAGCCATCAGAGCCGTCTTCGATTTTTCCATTACCTCTTTTCGGCCTTTTTAAAACGCGTTCTCCGTAATGGTTTTTTGACTCGATCGAACAGAAAAAAATCAGTTTCCCAACATTTCCAAGGTTTTCACACCATTGAATCCATTTTTAACGCAAAATTTAATACAAACTCGTTGCAAATTCAACTCCATTTTTAAAACTGTAAAAAATCAAAAATACGTGCAGAGATAGATGATACTCAAGACGGCGTAACTTTTACAAATGTCAAGTTATGGTGAAAATTTGGTGGGAATGTCAATGATAGATATGGCAACCTAACCAAAAAAACAGAACTCAAATTAGCTGACTCAGAGCATCACCTGATGATAATCCGAGAACTTTTTGACCAAGATACGTCTGGGTAGAACCGTTACGTGACAAAATGAGTAACTGCGTGATAAAAGCTTTCCATCGCGTACTAGTGAAAAGCGAAGGACGTATTGCGAGTATCGGGTACTTGCAAACGGACAAGGGCAAAGAATCTGTCACACAATCAATGCAGAAATTTCTTAAAGAAAACGTACGTTTCCGGGTAACGCGCAACGGACATTAAAGCCGCCATCGAGCGCTTCAATAGAACACTGATGTGGCATTACTTCACGCATAAAAACTCGCAACGTTACATCGATGTTCTTCAGGATATTGTACGCGCTTACAATCACACGCGTCACTCGTCCACGACAATACAATCAGCAGTAATAACGAAAGAAAACGCACGTATCGCTCGTGAAAATATAGCTCGTCAATGGAAAAACGAAACGATAAAAAAATGTGCGCGAAAGGTTAAATATCGCATCGGAGATCTCGTATCAGTAGAGCGAAAGAAGTCTTTGAGAAAGAATACGAGACTAAGTGGAGATATTTCAAATTTACCGTGTTCTCGATTGGCGAAACCCTCATCCTGTACGAACTGCGAGATTTAGCAGACGAAGTCATAGATGATATTTTTTATGAACAAGAATTAATTCGAGTTGAGAAAAACTTAGAGGAAGAACAGTTTATCGTCGATCGTTTGATAAAGAATAGACGAGGAGCTAATAAACAAGTGTTAGTTAGCTGACATGGTTATTACAATAAGTTTGATACTTGGATTCCGGCTTCGAGTTTAATTTCTCTTTGCGATGAAGGAGGAACAATTTCTTCTGGTACTTCCGAATAACAGCAGTATGCGTCATTTTCCGGATAATACAACATCGTCATTTATCACGGAATTACCTCACTCTATAGTGTTACATGGACAATGGGAGGTTGTGATAAGCGAGACTCAATTTCCCTGTAGCTTTTTACACATATATTATAACAAAAATGTAATCAGATTCGTCGATGTTAAATCCGATGAAGGGATGAATGGTGTGTTTATGGCAAAAGAAGTTACATTTCCAAATGGAATTTACAATGATATCCATGAGCTTATTGATGCAATTAATACCGCGTGTAAAGTTGCCGAATCGCATTTTTATTTCGAACAGCAAAAAGCGTCTGGTGGTAAAGTCTTGATAAGTATTAACTGCGATGAGAAATGCAAAATGCTACATATAAACTTTTCTGATAATCTTCTACGAATGCTAGGTTTCGCATCAGCAATTTCCAGTAAACACCAATTTTATTCCAAGCTCGCAATACGTAAACCTAATTCGAATGAAACAGAAGAGAAAATTTTTCTTATTCACAGATTTAATAAGGAGACGGGAAAACGATTTTGGGCGGGAAACGGACTTGCAAACGGTTATTGGAGTAACGAGCCCTATAGTATGTGGCGCGATATTCTCGATAAAATGTTCGTTTATTGCGATATTTGTGAGCCGTATATAACAGGCGATGTACGTACTTCTCTTTTCAGGATAGTTCCGGTCGAGATACGCAGTTATAATTACGCATTTGGTGCAAATTTGGTGAAGCATTTCTCATTTCCAAATTATATTCCAATGCGAACGAATTTCAGAACGATCGAAATAGATATAAGAGATTATTTTGGAAAAAAAATTCCATTCGAATTCGGAACGTTGACAGTGACGCTGCACTTTAAATTTTTTTTTATTTTTGGTTATTTAGAAAAATACTACCCTACCTAAATAAAGGTGCACGTGTTATCGGTAAAGAAGCTTTATGTGCGGGAATTAATGTAATAGAAGATATCGAAAATAACAAACCTTTAAAGGAAGTGGTCAAAAGTCGACTCACAGAATCGTGGGATAATCTGAAGAGAAAAGCCAAAGAAAAAATAAGTTCCCTGATGAAGGGATTGGAATATAAAATATCCGCGAAATCCGCGGCACTTTAGTTTCCACCCGGTGGTCGAGATAGATATATGCAACGTAAACGATGCCGAATAGTTAAATGAAAATCATCGAGAAATACAACAGAGAAGAAGAGCAAAAAAGTAACGAAGAAGAAAAAGAAAATTCGTGCTAAGGAAGAAAGACGAAAAAATCATCCGCTAGGAAACATCGAGTCAAGAAACGTAACGTATCCGACATATTCTCATAACTGAGATAAGAATTCGTGGCTAAAGAAAAAGCCTTTTCTTCATACCAATTCGAGTGTATAAAGAGCGATCTCTTCTCTCTGCCTCTTATGCAAACCAGCATTGAGAGTTCGCAATGGATTTATTATAAACCCGTAACTTCGCTCGCGGATGACTCATCTATAGAATTCGTCATACCCGGGCATGGAGAAGACTATCTAGACCTCACTCACATCATGTTGAGCCTTCGCATACGCGAACGCGAGGAGAGCATATCAATCGCACCCGATGGCAGAGCAAAAATAGGACCTGTAAATCATTTACTGCATTCCATGTTCAACCAAATCGATGTATGTTTTAATCAAAAACTCGTATCACTACCAAACAACGCTTGCACGTACCGCGCGTACATTGAGGCGTTATTAAATTATGCTTTATCCGCAAAAATCTCCCATCTAACTTCTTGCTTATGGGACGCAGATATCCCTTATATGGACGACACATTAGGCTCATCAAATCCAAATACAGCGCTCGAGAGATGCGCGCATACATTCAAGGAAATCGTGCTCTACTATAGATCTCATTGGTCACCTTCACTGCGACGTTTTCAATCAAGATAAATTTTTAATTAACACAGTGGAAGTTAGAGATTCATATGTTCGAAAGATTCATTTTGTCTTGGAGAGTAAAATGATATCGAAAATACGCATTCTTGATGCTAGTTTACTCGTAAAAAGAGCAAAAATAAGCCTGGGTGTGCTATTCGCACACGCTAGAATGCTGAGTAAAATTACCGCCAAGTATTTCCTTACGAGAGTTAAAACATTCACGATACATGCAGGCGTCGTGGGGGAATCGATAGACAATGGAATACTCGGATAGCTGCCGAAACGAATAATAGTCGGTTTTGTCGATAACAAGACGTTTAACGGCGATAGAAAATTGAATCCATTTAATTTCAAAAATTACGATATAATTTTCTTTTCGCTGTACGCCGATGGCATGCAAATTCCTAGTAGACCGATGCAACTAAATTTTTCGAAAGATGAGCTCTACGTTGAAGCTTATCACACATTATTCTCGGGAACCGGTATTCTCATTTTCTGAATGAGGGTAATTCTATAAGTAGAGACGATTATACCAATGGCTACACTCTTTTCGCTTTCGATCTTACTTCAGATCTATCCGCTAATTGCACAGGACATTGGAATCTCGTAAAACACGGAAGCTTACGATTAGAAGTGAGATTCGAAAAAGCTCTTTCAGTGACTATTAATTGTATCGTCTATGTCGAATTTGATAACGTTTTAGAAATCAACTCCTCGCGTTAAGTCATTGTCGACTTTTCTGGTTAGCCCTTGCTTCCGCGAGAAAATTATTTTCCTCCCCACTACATATTTTTTTCTCACCTAATTGGACACGCGAGATGACGAAAAAAGCTTCAGTCTTGTTTGCGACACTGATGCCAGCGTTTCGTAAAACGACGTAAAAAAAATAAAGCAAATTCGAATATCATAATGGATATAGTCATCGACATACAAGGTTTTCGCGATGTTGAAGAAAACTTTATTTCGAAAGAAGTCGCGGTTCTAGCGACTAATGCAACGATCACCGAACACTGGATTATTACACTTTGACGATTTATCCGAGAGAGTAAGACGAGAAAACAACTAGCTTACCCGATTATCATGGAATCGAATGATTCGATAGAGACGTCAATCTAAAAAACTTTACGATACATTTACATGACATTACACGACATACACGCTGCAACTATACGAGAGGATGAGAGAAGACACGCTATCTGAGTAATCTACTCTTTAGAAACGTATATAATCTGGAGGGAATTTCTCCGACTTTCAAAAATCTGATTTCGAAGGTCGTGGACAACGCTGCATCACGGATTTCGAACCAACGTCGAATCACATTGCGCCTTATGCAACGCTTATAAATTGAAACGCTGGCTATACGAAATAGCAGCAATTCAAGTTACGATAACCTTCCCTCAGAAAATTGGAGCGAGAGCGACGTCGAGAGCGAAAAGACAGACAGTGGGATTTTTTCAATTTAAAAATCAGAAACACAATATTATTCGCAACATTGAAGCATAGAGGAAAAATATATCGACAAAAAAGACGAATCAGGACAAAACAAATGACAGACGATCCAAAATTCAACTCGCCGACTGGTAGAGATAAAGCTAACACCAGTGTCTCACAATCATCGAGCATTTTTGAGAGCTCCACATTGCACACGCCGGCAAAAGAGATACATTTTGAATTTATACAAACATTTCCTCTCTTACGCTCTCTGACGATGAGAAATGAATTCGTTGGAAGTTTTAAACGTTGGAAGTTTTACATAATCTCAGTATCCGACATGCGAGAGATCCTGCCGATCGACTGCCGAGAGTGTGGATGAGGTCAACTGCCATTATCGCTAATACGGACAATCACAATCGACCTGGCGAACACTGGATCGCCTTTTTTTGATGAACGTGGAACAAGAACGTATTTTGATAACTATGGCTTGTCACCCTTAGATCCAAGATTTCTCTTACGACTTCGAAATTCCACCATGTATCGCTGGAATACAACAACGCTACAAGGAATACTTTCTCAAACTTGCGGACAATACTGCTGTGTATTTCTACATTTTATGTGTAATGACTATAATCTTAGCTAATTTTTTAATCTGTTTACCTTTGATTGTAAGCGAAATGACCGATTAATCGTACATTTATTTCATAAAATTTTTCTTCATTGTAAACATAAATTCGTAAATTCGTATTGTATACCGTCATGTTCAAACGTGTACTCTTTCAAAAAAATAAAATAACTACTCCATGTAATATCCCTTTTAAATAAATGTTTTGAACTTGTAAATATCATCTGTTTCTTACTTCTATCCTCCCTACCCTCATTTACAATAGACATTTTCCCCCGTATTACAGACTTAGATAATGTACATTAAATACATAAAATATAGAAAGAATTTTTTAAAGTAATGCTCGAAGAGATGTCGCGCCTATTTGTTTCTGTTTTATCTCCCCCATTTTTTTTAGCAAAAACAAGATTTTCTCTAGACTTCCAAATTTTCGTATAAGATCTCATCTTTTATAAATAAAAAACATTCACAAACGCCAACACATCGGAGACATTGTGCCGCGCCAACAAAAAATGACTGTCCGCTATTCATGCTCAGTGTTCGTACTCCATCCTCACGACAAAAAATGCTACAGATCCACTCACCATTTTTTCGGACTTTACCCTCCATTTTGTCAAAGATCCAAGATAACAATTCCCTTCTCTATTGACCTAGCAAGTAGGTACAGTGCGAGCCAATCAGATCTTTGGGCAAGTATAGGGCGAACCAATCAGAATACACCATTTAATTACCCTATTATCCCCACCTCCACCCTTCACTCCACAATCAATCAGAGCATGTCCTTTTCCTGACTCATCCGTCTAGGCCACGCCCATGGCACCGGGGAGACGTGGTCTCCGAGGTTTGTTTTTGACGCCTCATGGCTGCTCACGTACTACTTATGTATGGAATAGGAATTACAGTATTTAACTACTGTATTTATAGTTACAAAAAACGTATGCATTTTGCCAAGTCTTTATAAAAAGTTTTTTCACACAATAGAAAGCAAAATAATAGTGTAGGTCTTTTTTTCTCTGCCAAAATTACTTGTACGTACGGGATGTATAAATAATAAGAAAACCATATACTATGTATATAGAATCTCAAAATATGACATTCCTTTATAGACAAACTTCGGTGAATATATATTAAGATATTTTAAAAGATTAGACGACGTCATTCATTGATTGACGATTTCACTCAGCCCTCGAATGCAATCTCACGCGATACAGCATTTATGTTTCGACACAGAATGTGTTCTACTCGAAAATTTCTCCAATAAATGTTACATGTGGCTTCTCAGTAAAAATACGTAAGTTTTACAATTAATATTTTTCTTTAATATTTACAAATTACATCATCCTCTAACTTAATGCCACATCTCATAATGCAGCAAAAATGTCACTACTCGTTTGATTGATCATATTAATCATATTTAGTTAAATTGGAATAAAGGTTATAAGAGTTGATATGTCTTATACCGACATTATAAATAGATAAGTATGCAAAAGGCATTCAGTTACCGGAGATTTGAATCTGTGTCTCTCTTGTGGTGGATATATAGGAAATGCTGGGATTCTTAATAGTGATCGGCAGCTCGAGGAAAAATGGAATATCACCGAGAATAAGATTCATCGACTGAACGATGGGTAAATTGCTTCGAGTGATGTTATAATCGATAGATCTAGTGAAGTCACCGAGGACGAATATATCGGTTCTGTAGACGATATGATTGATTACAATATGATCGGCTAAATTGTTATCGAATTGAAGAATAATGTTGTCTAGAGCTTTAACCTCCTTCCGAGAACTGAAGTCTATATAAGATTTCTCGTGCCATCTAGATTCTGTGTAGTTTTTTCCAATGGGAGCATTATTATCGAGTAATTGTACCTATCCTTTATTTATCTTCATTAATGGTATGTAGATTTGCATGCCATCGCTGCTTTCTGTCGGCTAAATCATAAATTGAGTCTGCGTGACTGCCTTTGTTTCGTTCAATTTTTTCACGCTTTCAGTTAGGGATTTCTCAAATTTATCTTGCTCTTCCTGAAGAGTAATCAGGACAAACTGAAAGTTTTTGTCTTCTCTGATTTAGCGAGTTAATATAGCGATATCAATCATATTTACGTTCGACGTAGTGGCGGTGGTTAAATTTTTCTACGCTTTATATGAGGCCTGAGATTTTTTGACAGAAGAATTGAAAATTGTGGAAGTTTGTTTCAACTAAGCGACTGTCTTGGCGATTGGCGAATTTATATTGATGATAGCAACGACCGGCGACTGCTTTGTTTGAGCATTTTGCACCGTTGATACAGTCGGCTCTTGCATTTTCGACGATCTTCTGAGTACGACGATCTTCTGAGTTTGAACCTGCGGCCAGTTCGAGGAATTATGACATTTTGCATGACATGATGACTTTGCCCTTTGGCTGCACTTACAGTATCGTTGTTATCGTTTGGTGCGTATCGCTCAGCGAAACAACCTTGAATTACATTACAATGTTGATATAAAAAGTGTCCAGTGAGAAATGACTAATTGAATTGATATTAAATTGACAAGGTCAATTTAAAATCAATTACATATCTAATTGTCGGTCATTTCTCGCTGGGTTAGAACCTTCGTTCCAATTTAAACTAAGTATAATGAATATGAAATCCAAATAAGTGGTTCATTCGTGCTACATTGCGAGATGTGGCTTTCAGCTAGAAGGTGATGGAATGCTATATCAATAAAAAATATTAATTTTTAAACTTACGTATTTTTTCTGAGAAGCCGCATGTAATTTTTGGAGAAACTTTTTGGGAAAGGTTTTGTGTCAAAACGTGAGTATTGGATTGCATTAGAGGATTGAACTGAGACTGAATGGCATGAAATAGCATTATATAAATCTTAAAAAATTCCTGAATACATATTCTCCATGTTTGTTTATAAAGAATTATCACATTACGAGTCTATAATAGTCTAAGATTTTATTAATATTTATACACACCAAGATTGTGTTTCGATATTCATTGCCAGTACTAAAAATTTATGATACATGTAATGTGTATTATAGATTTGAAGTATTCACAATGAATATCGGAACGCAACCCAAACACATACATTAAATTTAGTAGAGAATAAGAGATCAACGTGAAATGTCTTACCGATCTATTGCATGAAAAATTATGTTACAATATAAAAACTTATAATCAAAGAAAAGTAAGTCAAATAAAAAAAAAAACTAAAAAGAAAAGAAAGATATTCAAGAAATAAGTATATGCTGTTAACAAAAGCAATATTAACCGCCACTAAACAGCAAAAACTGTAACTAAGGCTTTCTGAAATTAAAATAATTTTTTTAACTTTATAAGATAATAATTTATACCTCTGTAAGATAATAATTTAGAAATTAATAAAAAAATGAAATCAATTTGGCTGAGAAATTTAATTACAAATCTGAGAACATAGAGGGATGTTCATCAGCACTAAATAAATGTGTATTTAAAAAAAACATGTATTTTGTCATGCGTTTGTTTTATACAATACAAATTTTCGTTTGTTTTATACAATACAAATTACAGTTGAGAGTTAAATGTCTAGCATCAACTATCATGGTTTGAGTCATTTCTTCTCGCCTCAGAATTGATTTGAACACGCATAGAAATTGAAAGTTACTTAGATGAAGTTTATTACGTTTCTTGGTTTTTACGTCTATTAGCATGGAAAACACTCTTTCGTCATCGTGTTATCTTTCATGTTAGAATTTGGAAGAGATCGAATTGCATTAACTAATTTACTTAAAACGGGATATCTAAATTTTTTATCTGCTTTTTTAGTTGCCATTGTTTTCCATGTTTCATCAAAAATAAATTAATTATTATTGCTTTCTGCTCTGATGTCTTCTGCTCTAAAATCTTTTTTTAGAAATTGCCATTCTTCTTTTAATATCTTCTCATCAAATCTGCCGAATCGCTGGGCAACAAAAAGAATCCTGAACAGAGTTGTTTTTCTCGGGCTTTTTTTCGTCTTCTTGCTGCAGAGTAAATTTAGTTTTCAAAAATCCTCAATTTACTCAGTAATTCATCCTTGACAAAAAGTTTGTTACGAATTTCTTTCGCAGCGATGTCATAGAATGCCAAACAATTGTGTGCGTGCGTGCGCGCGCGCGCGCGCGCGCGCGTGTGTGTGTGTGTGTGTGTGTGTGTGTGTGTAAATTGATTTGACAATCTTACTTTGATCTTCTTGATTCAATCGATCACGCAAGCAAAGGATTAATTGTATTGAAACGAAATTTAATAATGGTACTTTTATAACATTTTTAAAAACGATTTTCAAAAGATTTTCCGCAGCTGATTGAAGTAAATGAACTTTTGTTCTGTTTCTTCTGTTTGAAAAGACGCATTAAACTAAATGCATTCAGAATACTCAAGAAACAAGAGATGCAAACTTCAGAAGCATATCTTACACTTGTAAGATATGCCAATTTTTGTTTAGTCTAGCCACGTATGCATGACGTGAAAGCCATTGCGTTTCAGACAGTTTAAAAATTTTTCTTCTCCCATCAAAACTAAATGATTTTTGGAATTGGTCAAAAATACACGCGCACTTGGAACTGTTAGAGATAAACGATGCTACTTTTCGCAAAAGCTCCTCGCATGCTTCAGGAATTGCACTGCAAGCTGCATTTGCTAATGCAGATGCGTGACAAGGACATCGTTATCAAATTTTTGCAATGTTTTGTAATTTAGTTTTAAATGATTTTCCTCATAACAAAGGCATCATAACAAATTATCATAGGAAAGAGCAAGAATGTTTGAAAATGGAATTTTTTTTCCGCATTTCGGCTTGTAAATAATTTTTCGATATTATAATCACTCGCGTTCAAATGAATTAATTCTAATAATTCCGTTCGAACATTCAAAGTCTGAGAATCTATATACCGAACAAGAAACATCATCCATTTATCATTAGTTAAATCAGATGTTTCGTCAACAATAGAAAATTTATTATTATGTAATTTTTCGACCGCTCCTGTTTGCAAACACATAAAACATTTTTTATTATAATATTTTCGGTGCCTTATTTCGATTCATCGTCATTTTCAAGATTTCCGGATTTTCTTCGAGATTTTGAAAAAAAACTTAAGATTGACTCTGTTTCAAATGAAATGTTTTTCTTGGCAATTATACTGTAAATTTTATTTTTGTGATTTTTTTTTTCCGATTTTCAAAAGGCACAAGTTCTTCGTCATGCGTATTCAAATCTACACTGGAGCCCCTTTTCCGACACTCTAAAACATGTTTCTTGCTATCAGAATGCATAAGTTTATCGAAATCACATCGAAGTTTTAGATTGCAGAAGGAGCAAAAATAAATTGAAAGAATCCTTCGGGATTGTTTGCAGCCATAGAATTGTTTATTTTCAAGCCATAAATGGCAAAATTTCCTTTTACGAGATTCTTTTTCAATGTTATTTACTTCAGAGCAATTATCATGTTCGATGAGCTTTCGATTCAGCATAAAAATGATGAGGAAACATTTTATTATAAGAAATATAAAAGGAAACATTTTATTATAAGAAATATAAAAATGTGAAAATGAATAAATCATTTAATGACATAAATCACAACGCAAGATGTTCGTAGCGAAAAAGTTTTATTGTACAATTAGAAAAATAATAAACATTTCGAAATTAGGTCATCTTCAATATTAAATTTTACAA
>Ga0157363_1005643_pt1 | contig 11692 bp, 3 predicted proteins | sample AttsexASBM1_FD_111477 | JGI IMG/M metagenome (GOLD analysis project Ga0157363, IMG submission 111477) | Fungus gardens microbial communities from leaf cutter ant in Ribeirão Preto, State of São Paulo, Brazil - Atta sexdens ASBM1 | ecosystem: Host-associated > Fungi > Mycelium > Unclassified ...
AATCTGATTAATTTTTCGATTAGATATTTTTTCTTTAGCTGAATGAGTATTATCTATATTTAAGTATTTTGCTTAAGTAAATTAGATAATAAAAAACGTATCACAATATATACATCCTTATCTTGTAAAAATGTCGACATTGTAAAAAGTAAAAATAAAGCTTTATCTTTTTTAATTATATAAAGCAGACTTTAAAAGAATTAACTATTTACGATATTTTATATCATTTAAAGCATGATTTGATTTTATTCTTCAAAAATATTGCAATAATAAAATTATACGGATTAATTCCATAAGTTTAAACTCTCAGTCTTCTCAAAGAGATTCAAGTTTAGTTTTTTCAGAAGAGGGCAGTAGCCTTCAGATGGAATCTTATCTTCCAATCGATTGTCCAACCGATTTATTAACTTCATTAACCGGTTCTAGTATTGACGTAAAATATTTGTAATCAATATTTCGAGCAGATTATCGCGTGGAGAAGTGGTCTCCCGTGAAAATACGCAAGTCGAAGTAAAAGGCAAATGTGGTGAAAGGAAAATAAGCGATCTATCCTAAGCGAGTAGGATAGACATACTCACGCGAATAGATCTCGACACTTACGGATTCTCTTGGGTTTTACATATTTGCACAAGTGATTAAGTTCGTCTTGCTGGTAAACTGGTCGTCTGACCATCAATTCCGGGCCAGTCGTTGACATATCGTCACTCAAATAGTCTGCGAACAAGCAACAATTGGGTGAGATCACACTCTGCGTGCGCGCGTATGTGTACATATGTGCGCGCATTATTACGTATTTTCGTCAAATTCCAATTAATAAATTACTGTGTTTGTTATTCATCGTCATTAAATGACGTGCCCAATTCGAAAAATTTCGATTAGTTTCGATTTAGCTCGTAACTGACACATATGTTTTTAATTAGATATCTTGGGACATATATGTTTTTAATATGGAATTTTTTTTTCGTAGTAGTAAAAAGTAAATTGTAAAATTAAATAATTAATTCAAAACATGAAATTTTAATTCAAAACAGAAAACTATTAAATAAGAAATTTGTTTACAAAACAAGATTCATTATACACATATATGTATAATAGTAGATATAATTAAAAAAATTTCTGGCTAAAACAAAATAATATGTAGAAAAATTATAATATGATCTCCAAGTTATGAGTTGAATGAAAAACACTTGTTTTTATATGTATGTGCACACGAAAAGAATTGTTTTACTAAAGTATCTTAAAAATTTAGCCAGATACATATCTGAAAATAATTTTATTGAGCCATTAAAATAATTATGTAGGATGGTCAAACTGGTTGCTAGAAACTTTTTGCAGCATTGCTCATCATGTTTGAAATTTTGATGGTACAATAAAATTGTTTTCAGATCTGTATCTACTTAAATTTTTATATATTTCAGCAAAAATCGTTCTTGTACATATTTACACATACTGCGTCCGATATGTATATATTGTACTTACGTGTATTATCGAAGTGATATAATCATGGAATGTAATTGTTCAAAAAGTCATGCAAATAGCAGGTGCAATTTATTAATATCTCATAAACATATAAGTCAATATATCATAAGTCAATCAAAATTTCTATCAAGTTAAAGTTGACGTAAGCAAATTTCGTTTACAATGTAAACCGAAATATTTTGAAGAGATTAAATTCGCATAACTGGCGTTGCCAAAAAAATTAATCGAATAAACGATAATAAGTATTTAGTACAGTTGAATATTATATGATACGTAGCTGTTTGATTTAATCATTTAATAAGTTATCTCGATAAATATTTGAGGCAACTGTTTTTGAAAAAATTAAATCGTAATGCATGAATTTTATCAAACGATATCATCAACGGTAATATTTACTAAATATTTGTAAAGATAAAATTATATTTAGTTATATTATCTCAACATTTAGTTGAAACTTCACTCAATATTTTATAGCTATAACTAGACTTTTTTTCAGTGCTGAAATAATTAAAAACAAATTTTTTTTATGAAATGAATAAATAATATCGATTTTTAAAAACATTATTCGGATAAATTTGAAATTTTTTTCAAAAAGGATTATCATTAATAATTTTTGCACTAAATATTGTATATTATCCAAAGGCGGATGAATTAAGATCTGAATATAAGTCCGCTTGTTCACGATTAATTTAATAAGGCATTCTAATAACTGACAATAATAATTGTTGCGATCAAATCAGTTGGAGATTAAAATTATTAGTATTTCTATCACAAACTATACCTGTTGACATCGTTAAAATGTCTCTCCCGCGATATATTGAAACTCTGCGATTATTCACTGTTCAGTCTACTCGTGATGTCTGTCTCGCGATAAGCATAAGAACTTCCACGGACTAAGAAGATCTGATAAGTAAGCGCATGCTTGTAACGATACTGGTATAGATACTGGTAATTGGACTATATCCTAATTAAATATTTTCAATGCAATAGAGATAATTTTAAACAAGTACAATACATGCATATGTCGTCGGATACACAGTTTACTTTTAAGACTTTTTTATTGGAATTTTCTGTTGACCGTTAATTAGTCTTTGCGATAATGGATAAGCAAATTGTGATCGCGGCGAAACAATTGATATTACATTAATAGAGATATAAGTAGAGTGATCATCAAATAATTCTATGTACATACATACACTGATAAAAAACAAAATAATTTTGATAATTATAAATTGATAACTCTAAAATTTAAGTACCTGCAACTAGTTTTATAAAATAATAAAAAAAGTACTGAATAAAAATATTCTAAAAATACTATAAAAATATATTCACGTCAACAGAATATTTGTGAATTATTGAAATAGTGACTCAATTATAATATAAATATAATTATATAAATTCAATTATATAACATAAATATAATTATATAAACTTCGTGCAAGTAAGATATAACAATAACATTTTCTAATTTAGATAACAAATATATTTTTGAAATAAAGTATACTGTCATAATAAATAACTAATTAGCCATTATTGAGATAATTAAAACAAAAATACATTTAAAAATTCACTCATGAATAGTACGCGGCATTGCTACCAGAGGGATGCAACGCAATTTAATTTTTTCTAACAAGAAAAAACCTATTTAGTACACAATAATAAAAAACTAAGCATTGTGAAATTTTTCATTGACTTTTCATTATTTTAATGAAATAGTTTCTTGAAGTGAGTATTTTAGGTTCATCGAAAACGAAAATAAATAAGATATACATCTCAATAGTTCATCTTTTCAGTTCTGTACAAAAATTATAATATCTGAAAAACTTATATATATATATATATATATATATATATATATATATATATATATATATAAATACGTATAAAAATATACATATATATATACATATATAGAAATTTCAACTATGTATTATAAAGTTGTAAGAAGTTGTAATAAATAAATTAAACGAATTAAAAAAATATAGTAATATTAATCATTTTTGTAGTAAATGGTTAATTCTATTTTTTTAGTTCGTAAGAATTTAATTTAAGAATTACTTATTGTTTATTTTTATTATAACTTATAATACATAGTTGAGTTATTTGTTCTTCAAATTTCTAGTTGCGAATACGATTTCTTTGCCTGGTTGTAAGTATACAGTAGCGAGAAGGAAGAATATCTGATTAGCTAATCAGAGAACGTCACATGACGTTGGCTGAAACTTTATACATGCATAAATTATTCATAGATACATAATTATCTTCTTATTTATTTCTTTATCATAATGGTTACATTATCAATTGTGCTATAAGACAATATAATACGTAGTTTCAAACTGTCCATTCAAATAAATTTAACAATAAATTTGAGCAAGAAAATGAAAGATATAGAAGAATTTACTTAATATACATTTTATTAGATTAAGTTTTTGATGATCTTATTTTTTTAAGATTCTAATATCTCGATTACAACAATTAATTTTGATAAAAATAATGAGGCTGGAATAAAAAATATGATTAAGATAAATGTGCATTAATAAATAGCGATTTTTTTGCAAAATATCCTGAAAAAAAATTCTTATAATATTTTTAAGAATTTTCCATATTTTAAATTTTTGAAAAATAGAAAAATTTCTAAAAAATATCTTAAAATACCTCAAATTTTATAAATTTTTTTTCGAAAAATATATAAATGGAAAATTTTACGATATCTTAGAATTTACATATACAAATTTTTAAAAAAGATACAGACTTTCTCACATTTCTTTTTTTTTGGTACTTTTAAGATTTTGAATAGATTTTGTATATGAAGAAAACTTTGAACTCTTTCTTAATCATATGGCAGAAGTTACATTCTACAAATGGATACTTTATTAGAAATCTGGCATAGGTCATTTAGACCTAGAAGTTGTAGATTTATAAGTTTTTCATTAATATTTTCAAATTCATTATTCTAATAAAAAATAGTTTTATTTTAAAAAAATGTATTCCTTTTTTATTTTTATTGTAAAATTGAGATGACTCTTAATTCCATTTTATATCAATTGAACAACATATAATAAATCGTTGTTATTAAAAAAGTAAGTATGTAAAAAAATAATGAAATAATTTTTTTACGAAATATTTGAGATATTTTTTTTAATTAACATTTTATATTATTTTAGAGAGAAAGAAAGAGAGAGAGAGAGAGAGAGAGAGAGAGAGAGAGAGAGAGAGAGAGAGAGTACTAAGATATTTTATATAATTTTTATACTAAAAGAAATGGAAACAAGAGCATATTGCAGTGCTTGCTATTTATAAAACTACTTCTGTTTTTTTTGTATTAATTATAATCAATCAAAATTTTAGCAATATTTATATTAAATATTATTTATGCCAACATTATAGTTATAACATTATTTTCCTCATGTTTTCAGTATATTAACGTTTCAAAATATTGCAATTTTATTCATTGAAATAATTATATTTTTTGAAACCAAACTTTATAGAGGAAAGTGTACGCAATGGATAATTATACACACAATACGCACAATTACTCAATTTGACTTTTCTTTTTTTCTCTTTTTGTCAAATACAACTAAATGAAAAATTGCTCAACATGAAACTGTATAATGATAGTAAATGAAACTATATAATGATTGTAGTTTATGGCTTCCCATGCTCCCTCCACTCCCCCCCCCTCTCTCTCTCTCTCTTTCTCTCTCTCTTTCTCTCATATCGATTTTATATTCATAAACCACTCCACAGCAATAAATTATGCATACCTTTAGGTATGTACAATTCCTCTACTTTCCCCTAATGTTTTTTTTTAAAGTTTATGATATTTTCTCTTTCTAAAATACTTATTTTTATTTTTCGTTTTTTTTCGTAAAAATATAATTTTAAAATAAAAACATTCTTTTTTGCACTTTTTTGCAAAATTTTCGCTTACAGTTTTCGTAACTTTTAATATTATTATTGAAACTTTTTTCCGTTTTTTTTTTTATAAACTTAAATTCTACAGTTTCAAGTTTTGAAAAAAAAAATTAACTAAAACCCGTTGTGAAAGATACAACAAAAAGAAAAAGCTTTAGATGTAAATTAAAATCATTTTTTGAAGAGAGAGAGAGAGAGAGAGAGAGAGAGAGAGAGAGAGAGAGCAAGAGAGAAAGAATTGTAGTTGAAGATTAAATATAATAAATGCTAATATAAAATATTTTACCTATTTTTTTGTATAATATGGTTACTGCAATTTTGCTAAAATTCTTTATTTGTAGCAACAAATGGATTTGATTTTTTCAGCGCAACAACTTTATGTTAAATCACTTTACTAGTTAAGTTTAAACAATGATTACAAAGGCTTTCATTTCGTAGGCTAGTGTAATCATTGCACACTTGCTGTAACTTATAGTAACTTTCACTATAGTAATATATAAGAAAAGTACAAAATAACAAGAATAAATGATTAAATTATTAGTTAAATTCCGTTGTATTCACTAGTTGAATAATTACTCGACTATGCGCATGATTTCGCGAACCGCAAGTGTGTACGCGGCGGTAAACGAGCGCATAATGCATGCAGCTCCTTCCCGCAACACGTGCACTAGTCATATATCCTTCGTGCGATATATAAATTAAAGATTCGTTCACTGCGTGACATGCTACTCTCTTTGGATCCGTAGCGTGATGTCAGTATGTCACATGTCGTGAGAGAGCAAATCGCGCGGATCGTGAAACACACTGCCAGCCGTTAACACTATATCGCAATCCGGTTACGTCGGCCAATGATAACGAACGAGTTCAGCGTGCATTTGTCAATATTACTAAATCTTTCTCTTCATCATTACGTGCGTGTATTTGAAAGTAGCAATTGATAATGATCGATTAAAATTACATTGTCATATTGCGTAGGTATGTGTCATATAGTTATTGTGACATCATAAGTGACGCCATAACCTCTGGATAAAAACCGTGAATAATGAATTTAAATTTATATAAATATATTAAAAGAATATATTAAAGAACAAAATTCATATTTTGCGAGAGCGTAGAAGTATTGCTGAGAATATTTTAGTTTGAATATTTAGTTCTTTATTAATTAATAGTACATATCTTATTTTTCAAAAAATGGATTCGCTTGACATTGAAAGCTTTTAATTTGTTGATACATCATAATGTATCAACAGCAGTTATTTATGCGCGAGTGTGTTCGCATAAGAAAAGCAAAATAATGTTTCTGTGTACCTGAACTGTTATAATACAATGATTTTTTTTCTTATTCGTTCTTGATTAAAAGTTGCTCTGTGAATTGATGGAAAAAGAAGAGAAAAGTATACGAAAACTATTAAACACAATAATACGATTGTTGATCCAGAGATTTCTTTCACTGATTCGTGTTCATCCGAATGCAACGACTGGATTCTCTCACGTTTTCGTTTTCGCAAGATCGTTTCGATTACGCATTAACAGGTCGACCTTACGCGATAGGCACTAGTCTCGGATTTCTTAGAACACGTTACTCGTTGCCTTCAGAAATTTGACTCCCGTGAATAGGCGCCACAAAATTCTAAAAGAATCTCGTCGACTGTGTCAGCGATTGTTAATGCTACTGTTCTAATCTGCAATGACGGAGGCGTTCCCATAGTTCCTCTCGGAACAATAAATATCGGTCAGATTTCTCTTGATCTTGAGAGATCACGAGCAAACATCGATTGTGACAAGAGACAGATAAAGTAGGGATCAGTCAACTTCGTTGAAATACGCACAGTAAATAATATCATAAAGATAATATCATAAATGCTTTAATGCTCATCAGTATATTTATTTACTAAGACACTTTTTTGACTGTGTTATTTAGTTTTTGGCTAGTATAATAAGTTACTTCGTAAAAATGTTATTTATCTTATGTCAAATATTTTCTTTTAAAAGTTTTCTTAGCATTTTGTTTAACGATAAGACAAATTCATTTATGTATCATAATATAATTTCAATCATATTTTGTATTTAAACCATAATCAGTACTTAAATATAATGCATTTCTTTGAAAAGTATTCTTTCATTGAATGATAAGATATTTATGATATTTAATACAGGAAGTAGTATTTTTCTTTCTCTTTTTCTGCTTACGAAATATGTTGTAGCGATTAGTTAAAGTGCTAATTTTCTCAATATTCATGTCATGGCAAAATATCAAGCGGAACGTACCTTCTCTGTTTGCACTGCTGCATCTTAGCTGAAAGAAAAAGATTTCGATAATGAGAAACAATACTGACACTACTTATAATACAAATATACATACTTGACAATTTAACATATTTTTTTATATTCTTTTAATATTTATGTTCATAAATATTAATGTAATTAAAATAAAGCAAAAATTATTAAAATTTTTAATATTTTTCTAAAGTTGAAATAGAGATTATCTATCAACAACCTCTTTGTAATAAATTAAACTTGAACGTCTCGCGTGTACTTGAACTGAATTTTGTTCTGATATCATGTTTTGTTGGATATGCAAACGATTAATAATTTGATAATTATACTCAGATGTTGAAATAACACAAACGAAGATTCTTTGCATGTTTGATCACTGTACATAGAGGCAAGCTAAATTTACATATGTACTTAGACTCGTATTCACAATTTAAATTTATAACTGTATGTAACCGTGTAATTTCCATCTTGTGATAATATCAAATGCATTCTTCGTAATAAACAAATATTATTTAGAATCAGAAGGCCACATTTAATAATGCCTAAAGAGGAATATACATGCCCGTGTCATTCTATTTATCTGTTTTCTATTAGGGATTCGAATTGGTATGTAATCAACTTATTTTTTCCATTCTCTTATAAATAATATAAATTTTATATGCTGTTATAAATTTAATTTTAATTTAGACTACATGTTAACAGAGTAATAAACATAAAATATGATACACTAGACTATGTATATTATATTCTGTTAAATAATAAATTCGAGGAATGAAATGCTATTATAATTTCACTGAATAGAAAACATCTTTTTAAGATAAAGTATAAATCTCACTTTAAAACAAAAAGTTGATTGAAAAATTCCGTTCCGGCGATTGCATCATAGAATATCAACAGTAGTTTAAGTAATATCAATAATTTTAAATTTATTATTAAATTTAAATTTATTATATCTATCGTTGAAAATTTAAACATATTTAGATTAAAAACTCACTAAATGATGTATCTATTTTAAAAGAAGTTTTTTTCTTCGTTTTGGAATGAATTCCAATTGGAAAATATTTTGATTTGAAATTCTGCACAATTATCCACAAATATATTACATTATTTGAGAATATAATACATTTTACACCTTTGGAACACTTTCTGAATTTTTTATATCGAATCTTTCGTTTTTTTTTTTTGTTATTACGTACCAGACTTTCTTCACTGCTTAATTCGACGTTGTCTCTGGAAATTCCCATTGAGCTATCGTGTTCAGCTATGCACTACGTACTATTTATAGCGACGAGACGTTGATAGCTTTCTTAACTTTGATAAAAATTACTATATCTTTTTAAGAATTAAATGAAACACCCGCGATCTGCTATTCGATCTCGACTTTTCGAGCGTCAATATGATTTACAACAATCGTCGGGTAGCACTGTCCTACTTGAACTTTCTCGACTGGTAAACATAAATTCTGCTCGTCAATCAGTCCCTGTTCGCACAGACTACGAATAATGATACGCGCGCGATACATTCATTGAAAAAGATAATTTGAAGAAACGTAAAAATATAAACGGGCGTGATAATTCTTGATTCTCTCACTGACAAACCAATATTTTGTTCAAAATATTCGAACATTTTTTATATTTTTCTGTTTTTCAAACTTAATTACTGCATTATAATGATTTTAATGTTTTTAATGATTTTAATGATTTATTATTGTTGTAAAATATAAGGATAATATATAATAGAAAAAGATATTTTGATAAAAGTAAATAAATACACACACACACACACACACACACACACACACACACACACACACACTATATATATATATATATATATATATATATATATATATAAATGCAAAATATAAGCCTCACCAAATGTTAGAAGAAGGATTTAAAACTTAATATAATTTGACTACATTTAATTTGCTCTAAATTTACACTAAATATGCAAAACGTTTATTGAAAAAATTATTGAGACAAGTAGTGTGAGATAATTAAAGATATTAATTTATAAAATAATATTTAGATATACTTCTATATCTAATTAACAATTGTTATTCGAAATGGTTTGCAGTATGGTAAAGACACGCTATTTGGTAGTCTTTTATCGCGTTTACGTATAAACGCAGTAGTGCCGTCTTATTTCATCAACAATGCGATTTATTTGTGTCTACTTGTTTATCATTTTTATCAGCCGTGATAAATTCTGTGGCGCCTTCAAGCGCGTAGTTTGTCTTTCTATGTTGTCAGGAACGAAAAGTACATGTAAGGTCAGGGGATGCCTTTATCTTGTATCGAATAAACTCCATATCATTTTTCGCGGACACGTGCATAATTTTTCAGAATTATAGAACATAAAATTTATATATAGTTATTTATAATACTGTAATAATCATATAATAAAGCTTCGCGAATAAATAAATCTCAAAGGAATTCTTATTTAGAACCAATTAGTTCAACATATCATTTGCAAACAAAAGAAAAAGTCTAGTCTTGCAACATTTTGTATAAACAACGGATAAATGCTTACATCATAACATTGTAGATCGTGTGATGTTGCGATGAATGCGCGACATCAGAATTGCGGCGGTATAAAAGTTTTCATTCGTCATCGCGTGCATTCAACAACGGCATGTAAATGTAAATGAGCGAAATTTGTCCCGGATCAAGAGGAAAGTTGAAAGAAGCTCAACACGTCCGCGTACTTATTCTTGCTATCATTGCATAGGAAGAATACGGTAGCTTCATAATGAAAGAGCCGATACGTGACCGGTTCTATAGATTTCGCGGAGCCTCTCGAGTTTGAGCCAATAATATGTGCCGGAATATCAGCCATCATGTAACATAGGTATGTGCTTGAACATCAAGTCTACTCTGCTCCAGTTTCATTTCTTTAAAGCTTTCCTTTGAATAACGCGTTTCGTAAAATCTGACGTCAATATGAAGCAATGATAAAAGTGCATATATACATATAATCCTTTTTTTCCATATTTCTGTAATGTATATTAAGATGAGCAATTTTTTAAAAAAAGGCAAAGAGGAACATTTAAAAAAATTCAATTGTTACAATTAAATTTTAATAGATATTCATTTTTTAAAATAATTATTATTGTAATAATATTATATTATTATGTTTGTAAATAACTAATAACTTAATAATATCACGTGAGATCACGACAAAAATTACGTCAAGAGAAGTTACAATCATTTTTTAAAATTATGCTTTTCTACTGAATGTATTTTATGAATAATATCTGGTTTTTAAATAAAAAATCGATTCTTCACATATTAGTTGAAAATCATATTTCATACTTATTATTTTCACTTATTATTTTCAGTTATTATTTAAAAGAAGGAGAATTTATAATCATACCCTTAATTTGAGACAAAATGTGGGACGCGTTGTAAAGTGGAACAAAGAATTAAAATTTGGAATCTGTCTTTCCTAATTTGAAACGATTGATCACTAAGATGTATATGTTTCATAAATATATATAGTAAAATATTAAAGAAAATGTAGTTCTTCTGTATTTTTTAAATCAGTGAATAATTTTCATAATGTGAGTGAGCGCATTAATATTTTATAACTATAATAATGTATTAAAAAATTTTGTAAAACTATAATTTTTTATATTACTTTATAAAAAACGTAACTCTTTCAATTTACATATTATAAAATGAAATATTTTCAGCATCTAATGTAATATAGATATGTTCTAGACAAACAATTATCATTTATTTGATCAACTGCATTCAATTTATTGAAAAGTATATTAAAACTAGATATATGATTTTTTATATCTTCTTGCTGCAATTGAAAGTTTCAAACTTTCCAAGAAATGTTGTTTAGTTCCTCAGCAAAGTTGGAAATACAATCTGTTTTCCTTCGCGTTGGTTATTGTTTAACGACTTTGAATGTGTCCACAAAATCAATTGCAATCTTCTGAAACTTATCTGACTCATCTTCCATCATTTTTCACGATCGAGAGATTCTCTGTTTTATAGCAGCTTATATTTAT
>Ga0157363_1005644_pt1 | contig 11692 bp, 9 predicted proteins | sample AttsexASBM1_FD_111477 | JGI IMG/M metagenome (GOLD analysis project Ga0157363, IMG submission 111477) | Fungus gardens microbial communities from leaf cutter ant in Ribeirão Preto, State of São Paulo, Brazil - Atta sexdens ASBM1 | ecosystem: Host-associated > Fungi > Mycelium > Unclassified ...
GCCGATACCCGCGGTGTTCAATATCCTGCGTAAAAGTATTCGACATCGATATTAAATTTCAGCCTCGCTGGTCCATACTCGCCGACATCTGCGCCCGAGAAATGGCCGACGGCCGTTCCCGCTGCGCGTAAAACGCTCGACAGCCGAATTAATTGAAAGTTTTTAGGTAATTGGAATCGATAACGCGCCGAGGGTTGAATAAGAGCTACGAGTGGAGCGTATGCGAAGAGAAGTACGAGCAGGTTTCGCTTGAATCGAAGCCGAGAGGAGGGATGAAAGACAAAAGCGCGGGCAAGGCTTACTCCCCGAAGTGGCGACGCCGAGAAGAACTTGGCTACATCTAACCCGGTCATATTCCCCTTTAAATATAGGCTCCGACGTCGCTGCCGCGCCGGTCTGGTCTAGTCGGCGGAAAGCAGAGAACGAGACGGCGATTAAACTGGAGGTCTACTTTAATATCGCGCCACGCCGTCCCAATCGGCCTAATTGGAATCGAACGTGCGAATTTCGCGACGGCGGATGAGATCGTAACGTCGAACGTAACGTCGCGACCGATCGAGAACGATTTTAACGATCGCCTCGAATCTTTTTTACGTGTCGTAACCACACTTCTACTTCACTTCTCAATGAAACGTGTGTATTGAAATCCCGATTTCAAATTTTAATAACGAGATCTTTAATCCTCTTGAGATCGAATTTCTCTCAATTAAAATGACATAAATGATTTCGGATTTATATATAGAAAGTAAAGAATTTTCAATGAATATATTCCATACCTTGCAATCGAAGACTATACATGTAATTATTATACACGTAAATTCGAGCATTTATTCTTTTAGAGATCTCAGCTTAATTACTAAGATATTTATCGTTAAATATTAAACAGTTAAAAGAAATAATAATCCTCAGAGTGTATTATTAATTTCTAATTCAATCAATATCGTAAAATCTGATATTAAGATTAACCTCAATCGTTCTATGCGAAAACGATTGAAAACACTCTGATCATTAACCAGCCATTAATTATGAAAAGGAAGGAATCATCATTTAACGTTCTCTTAAAATAGTGCAAGTAATTTTCATCAGTTTGCCCAAGTCAGATAAATGGAAGTGAGAAGAGTAAAATAAAAGAATCTATATTCACTGCGGCGCGAAATTATAGACGCGGAATCAATTACAAATCGATAAAAAAATGTTCGTCACGTTTTTGTATCGCTCCCTACTACACGAACTATGTTTTTAACGAACGAGAATAAAACATTACGCTTCGCGGTAGTTCGATGTAACACAATAAATACATTTGAATCCTGTTTGTGTGTAACGGAAGAAGAGGGGGGGGCCAACATGCATCTGTATAGTAATCCCGCATGAAGGTAAAATCGTATTTCGTAACTATTTAGTTTAGAACGAAAATTACGTCATGTTGCTCCAAAAATTGAATTCTCGTAATAGCGTATTGTGTACAATAGCATCGTAAAACGCAACCTATTTTTTCTTTTTAAATATTTTTTTATTCTAGTATTTAACTATGTACATTGTCTGCATGATTATTTTTTTACGAAATTAATAAAAATGGCACAACTTCAGTACGTAATGTGAGTACTAACGAGATATCTATTATTCGTTATTATTTAATAATTTACAATTTTATTATTCGAAATAAATCCTTTTTAATATTAATTCCTAAAATATCTACAATAGCTTACCATTTTTTAATATTATAAAAGGAAATAAAATGTATCCTCAGGTATAACTTAAGATCAGAGAGGAAGATGAAGTTTTAAATCATGTAACATTCGAGAAGATACTCAACAAGCAACAGTCATCTCGTCATGACGTTGAAACATGGAAACGCTTACGGATCACATTTATAGTCATTAGTGGCTTCTTGTGCAAAGTAAGGAGAGAGAGAGAGGGGGGAGGGACGGGGGAAGGAAGAAGGGGGCGAAAAAGAAATAGAGAGAAAGAGAGAGAAAGAAAGAGGGGTCGCTCGTACAATCCTCCTTCATTTCGCGGCGCGTAATTCTTGCAGTTAACATGACAATAGATCCTCTCTTATCGGGCGTATACCGGTAGAACGAGAAAGGGACTGCTGCAGGAATAAAAGCCATGCAGCAGAATCGATGCAAACGCGCGCGGATGACTCGCTTGGCACGACCAGACCAAACTTATGTCCGTGTTCTCCGTCCAATCCGTGAAATTAATCTAGCTTTTGCCCAGAGATACCCATCCGTGCCAAGGGAGGAGCGATAAGACGTTGGAGACGGCGATAGCCACTCTCCTTTATTTCCCAGTCGAAAAATGAGCCTTTATTTCATCGGCGAAATACGAAGAGAGCAGCGTTTCTGGCACCTAAACGGCGCAAGAAACGCGACAGAAACTCTCCATGAGAGACTTTGGGAACCACGGCGAGGCAGTCGAGGTCCGGTGTACGTAATGCAACGGTTTATTGCTAATATTTCTTCGAGGTAATATCGGCGTTCCCGAGAGTGCTTGGCTTTCTCTTATATACCGCGGAAACTTAACAACGTCTCGGATTCGAATCCTTAGTATTACTCGCACACGCATCTTTCCATAGAATACGGAGATGTTTTATCTTTTTGCACATAAATTATTGCGCAAAGATATTCCGTCCAAAAAAACAAGAGATCTCTTTTGCAATAAAAACATCAATATTTTAAATAGATATACTAATAAGTTAAATTTGTAACAGATATATTATCGGAATTTTATTTCTCAATTAATTTCAACAGTAATATATTTGCAAGAAAGATGTTATAATGTTTTACTGAATCAATCTTTAATGAAGATTTAAATATGCAAAAGTTAATTGTTCTAAATGTAACTTAACTCTTTGGATCAGCGATGCCGAATAAAGTGAGTTCAAAAATTTTTGCTAAAGCAGAATGGTTTCGAATTCGCGTGAGAACGTTTATGTATCGCTGACTACTGGCACCTCTTCTGGACCACCTTTGTATAAATGCTATGGCGCATACTCGCGCGCCCGCCCGTCGCTCCATTCATTCAGAGCGATTAAACGTAACGAGCGCCATTATTGAGGAAGAACGTGTGAGGAACGGAGAGGCAAAGAAACGACCAAAGTTCGACGGACAACGTGGTCTTTCAGGCACTACCCGCGACATTAATAGCTTCCAGAATTAAATGTGGCTCGACCCTGCTTGTCGCGATTCACGCACACGATTGTACACGGAATACACGTACGTATATGTACATGAGTATTTCTCTATCTGAAAACGAATCGACCGTGAACGCGTCTCGAGAATATTCGGATAGTATGGCGACAAGCTGCTCCCTCGTGTGGATGTTATCTTTTTGCCACTCGCTATCTAATCGGGCTTTCAACGTATGCGTGTATTCGTGACCGAGTCTAAAAACGATAGTACGCATAAGGCGAAAATTTACAATCATAGTCACAAGAACGAGTTCACCATGTGCTATTAAAACATGTAATAGACAATAATTAGATTATTTTTTGACAGATTTAGAGCAGATCTCCTTCAGCAATAAATGGAAAACTCAATTATGTACCTAAAAATGGATCTTTCTCTTTAACAGAATTTAATCGAGTTTTCTTAATTAAGAGAGATAAGATTATTTCAAATAATTAATAGAATATAGAAAGGTGTCAGGTAATCTTATAACATTGGTTCTCAGAAAAGACAGAACTGTTTTAACAGTTAAAAATTATAAATGTTAACAAGTTATTATTTCTTGCACAATACAATAATAATGATGACTAATGTGAATAATAAATTTGTATGCATACTTCAACATTAATATTGTATGTTAAATGAGCAATTCCAAATGTTTTTTTATGACTTTAAAAAGAGTTTTTGGAACCGTCATAAAATATTCACAGGTTCATTTAACGTGCAACTTTTCCGGCAATGTAAAATATTTAACGCAAATTTTCGCATTAAACTTTTTATTGAAGTAAAATTTTAACACCACGCGACAATAATAGGTTTCAGTGAAAGCGTTATTCATCAGTCATGAAATCTGCAATTCCGTTTGAAAATATACAATAGGCGACATCGCAAAAAACACTATGCGTTATTCTGCTAATCTTCGCTTTCATGTATAATCCAAGATAAGTAAAAGATAACAACGAAGTTTATTGCAGAAAAGTGTATCAATGTTACACCGGCATATGTACTCACAATTACGCGACTGCCGCACCCCACGTGTATCACGTATATATACGTGTACACATAGACACGTACCTCCTCGCTTTATCTAATCGCGAACGTGCGTGTATAGGTGCCATCAGACAATACGGCACCATGCGATGGCGCGGCGGCGCGGACGAACGTCGAGCTCGAGGGTCTCCTTCAATTTTTACATAATGCTCGTTGCCTCCCCGAGCCAGTCTGATTTATTGACGATGTCGATTGGTACTCTCGCTCCCCGCGCGTTGAATAATTGTCGCTATTAATAACTGCGAATTCAATTCTCTTCGGTTCAATATCTACAGAGACGCGCTTGGAAGACGGCGAGCCGCGCCCCCGATGCTCTTCTCTCTCCCTCTTTCTCACGTTCATTTAATCGCACCTTGCCTCGAGAACGCATACGAGAGACGGTATATTCTAAAATCTATAAACCGGCGTTCCCCCCCTCCCCCCCCCCGAGGGCCGATAGCGCGCTGGATCGACGATAAGAGACTTATTACCCATCGTAAATTACAACCGGTTCCTTATCTCGACCGCGTGGCGTTGCAAATTATCGACTTTGTATCGAGAGATCAATCGGAAAGCGCGGGCAGAAAAGATCGATCGACGATCTCACGACGTACACACGTGTAATCCATTTCGATCGATTGCAGAATGGAAAGAGGTCTTCAGAATATCGAAGAGAATGACCTATAAACACGCGCCTCGACATTCACAGATATTCGCAATTGTTTATCGATAATCTTCTTAAACATCAATTTCAAAATCTCCCGTCTATACTCCGGTGTAAAATAAACCGGATGTAATCTCGTCTTCCAACTTATAATATTATTTCATCAATAGCATACAGAGATCAAAGTATACGACGTCTTATCGAATGGAATCAGAACCGTTTTTCTTGAGATTATAATAAAGACGATACGACGGATAATCCTATCTATTAACTGAATTCATCACGACACAATTATCGATATTTCGTCATTGGAAAGGTAAAGCTTGTTTTTATATTACCTCATAAATAAAGATAAGACAAATAATATTCAATTACAATATAACTTCACTTATCTCACAGGATCGGAATCAACTAAGAAAGAGCTCTAATGGTAAGACAGCCCCCGTTCTACGCTCACCGATGCGAATACGTTACGATAGAGTTTCACACTTCATCGGGATAACAGAGATAATTCTCTCGTTGAGTTTACCGAAGGTGTCAGATAAGTGAAGGCGGAGTTTATCGGCCGTGTGCGCTGTGCGCGGGGACCAACGATTTCGCTCCGCGCGAACGCGCTCGTTACGCGCGAGTACGAAAACTCGATTATGCAACGGTTCGTTACCTTGATACTGTCGTAGCAGGCGGTCACCCGTCCGTTCTGCACCTCGACGTTAGCTGGCGGATGGGCGAACTTGCACTCCGTGTCGGGCCTGGTGCACTTGTTGCGCTGGAACTCTCTGCAAACCTCCAGTTGCAGCCACCGCGAGTCCTTGCCGTTCAGTAGGTTATTCATGCTGACCATTGCCATTCTTCCACTCCTGGAAGATCGAGAGTCCCCGCCGTCCGTTGGCCTCTACCGTGAGAGAGTAGTAACCCGGACTCTCTTCTCTCTCTCTCTCTCTCTCTCTCTCTCTCTCTCTCTCTCTCTCTCTTTCTCTCTCTCTCTCTCCCTTCCTCTCTCTTTCTCTCTCACTCTCTCTCACTCTCTCTCTGCCGTTCTAAACTCTTGCTCGTGATGATCGGCTCCTTTTCTCCGGTCGCGTACACACGCGTCGACTAATCTTGTCAAGGATATAGACGTTTCGGTTTATGGAGTACGACCACCTCGCGACACGAACTCGTCGGCACTTGTTCACGGGATTTCGCCAAGTCCGGTACTGAACCCTTTCGTTCCACCACTTTCGCCTCGTCTCGTCAACTTCTCTCACCACTCGCTCACGTGCACACGTTCACCCCTTCCTCTCTCCCTTTCTCTCCCTCTCTCCCTCTCACCTTCCTCTACCATTTACACACAAACACACTTTATGCGAAATCCCGCGTGTGCCTCAGAGTCATGTAACTACTTGTGACTGTATACCTTACGGCAGAAGATCTCTCGTTTAAGCGCGATGCGATGATCTTAATGTCCCATGTACACGATGATCCGCGTCTATCTTCCTGCGCGTAGATCTTCTGCGTGGGTAATCACCGTGTCTCGTAATTTCGTTCTTCCTCACCTCGAAATCGCGCTTAGCTCTCGTCGTCGTTGTCGTCGCGCGATATGTCGAATCGTCTGACGAAGACTCGCGTTTATCAGCAACGTCGGCTGTTTCAAGCGTGGCTTATCGCCGTTCTTTTTCTCTCGCCTGATATCGGATTCCGTGGCGAAAATTAATCGAAGGAGCACGGCAGCAGCCGGCTTAGGCGTTGTTGTCGATGATTCGCGTTTCTGCGAAATTCTTTTATCTCGTAGGCCGAATTTTTTGATGCTGCACGCGTTTCTCACACGATAATCTCCGGGAAGGCGTAAAAGCTAAATGTACGCAGGCGAGAGAGGACAGGATGGAGAGATATCTCACTGGGAAAAGAGAAGAAGCGAAAAATGTGAAGCTATATATCGACAGCAATTAGGCACCAGTCGATTTTAGGCGGGATGGCACTACTCTTGGCTTCGTGATAAGGCGTCGTCGTAGGTCGTCAATCTCATTTATCGACTCCTTATTCACTATATTTCCTCTGTCTTCCCTTAATCTTGCAGCGCACCGTACTTGAGAAGCTGTAGCCTCGGTGTAGTAGTAGTAATAGTAGTAGTAGTAATAATAGTAGTAATAGTAGTAGTAGTAGTAGTAGTAGTAGTAGTAATAGTAATAATAGTAGTAGTAGTAGTAGTAGTAGTAGTAGTAGTAGTGGTAGTAGTAGAATAGTTGTAGTAGTCGGGCAAAGCTTGAAAGCCTTCGAAGCTAAACGTCGACCAAAAAGAGCGTGCTCTCTTGCAGACGCGCGCGCTTTTGCATAAGTATCTCCCTTCCTTTATGCACACACAGGCAATTGGTCGCTGCTGAGGGTGTACTGGATCACACGTGTATGTATGTATATGTATTCGTCTAGATATGCGTGTTTCGAAAAGCCGGTCGTGACGTCCTTCAAGCTGGTTTCAAACCAACGCGTGTGTTGTCTCGCGACGGCGAGTCTACTGGAAGGAGTAGGGCGATGATGTAGTCGTATAGCGGAGGAGCTGGTGCAGGATTGTATTCGTCCACCACGGCGGTCTGCCGATGCTGCTGATGAAGCAAGAGAAGACGGAGGGGGAAGAAAGAAGGGCTGCTCCGTGCGTGGAAAGGTAGAGGAAACTCTTACGTGCCGTCCTGCCGAGATCGAGAGGAACAGCAACGTGTGAGTCAGTTATATCGAAATTTCGTGGATAGGAACAGGACGCTAGAAGAGGTGACGGCTTTAGGCGCCGAAGAAGCGTGCGAAGAGAATGGTAACGGAGACGACAATGAGTAGGAGCGGTAAGAGGGTAGTGTTGTAAGCACGTGAAGACGGCGGGCGACAAAGCGGGCGTACAGGCGACAAGAGAGGGCAAAGGTCCAGCGGCTGGGTCGCGCCTCAGGTTCTTCGGGTCGTGTCGGGGTCGGACCCGAACAGGGAAAGAGAGAGGGTTCCAAGGGTGACAGGAGGGGGCAGACACGGAAAGAGAGACGGCGAGACAGAGAGAGGGAAGGGGGGTTGTTCCCAGGGGGTAGGGTAGGACGGGGGGGACTGGGGGGGGAAGGAGAGGATTGCGAGTTAGCGAGTGACGTTGCGCTTCCGTTCCTCGGATTTACGTCATTTATTCGGCGCACTGCTGGCTCCTCCCGCGCGGTCGAACTCCAGTTCCTGCTGTTCTGGAAACATACCAAAAGCGAAAACTCGCGTTACTGCGGATGCAAAGGCTTAAAATGCTTTCTGTTTCGGGCTTTCGGGCAGTCGGGGATGAGGGGCGGGCGGGCGGAGTTAAGCGCAAGCCGCGAACAGACAGACAGATGGAGTCGGAAAAGCGCAGGACTACGCAATGCACAAGCACGCTCGAGCACAAACGACAGACGTTATCAATGTCTGGATTGCGGACACGTCGCGACTGAAATCCACTGAAAATATTGACGGATAGCGCTCTTGTTCCCCCCTCCCTATACGCCTCGGTATACGCAGATGAAATGCGAGTCGCACGCCCAAGAATCTGTTCGATTTGAATATATATAGAACTCAAAACGTAGGTAGCCCGCTCTTTGCAGCCCGCGAATCTACAAGGTGACAAAAAAATTTGGCCACAAAGTTTTTCATTAAATCGTTAGTAAATATATTTACAAGAAAGCAAATTTTGGAGTATCAGTTGTATCTTATTAAATACCAAAAAGATTCTGCACTAAAAGATTTCCATCAAATGATGAACTAAAGATTGCTCTATGGGTTTGGAGAATTTTATCCAGAAAGATACCATCCTTAATGCATTCTTGAAACGCAAATTAAAGTTTGTATCAGAGCTAAAAGTAGCCACTAATTCTCCAAAGTTGTTTTATAAATATACTTTACTAATAATTTGATAAAACACAAAATCTTATCGCCAAACTTTTTTGTCACCTTATATTATATATATATATATATATATACAAAATATTAGGTCTGCAGCATCGATGCTTAACTGAGGCAAGAATGTTTAAATATACACATCTTTGCAAATATATTGTAATTTACGATATAAAAGAGATATATGAATAATTCAAATATAAATAGATGGTTAATTCAACTGAATTATAAATGATAAAAATATCCAATGCCAATTATTATCAATGCAAGTTGTAGGTAACCCTAATCGACTGATTGTGAGTAAATAGCGGTCGCACATCGGGAGTGAAAATAAAAATACAGCATATAATTTAATAATTCTAGTTGCGAAAACTCACAACGTGCTATAACTCTTCGCGATCTGCTGCGTACATTAGCCGGAGAAAAACTGATGTTTGCTTACATGCAGCATAAACATCCGGGGCGCGGAACGTTCCGGGGATGAAAGGAGACCAGGGGCGGTCGTGTATTTTATGTGCGACGACGTAGAGACAGTTAAGGCGAAGAAAAAGGCACGCACGCGGCCAGGACTGTAGTACAATTTTCCGTCGCGCAAGTAAGCCGCTTACGAAAAGCGGGCTCGAGTTGCCGTTTCTCATGTTACCTGGCGCGAGTTATAACAACGTATATGTGCGCGTCCGACGTACATACACTGGCGAACGGCCGCGCCTCGCCGGCAAAGAAAAACGTTTCGAGCGCGATCGTTTGTTTTCACCGAGATTCCACGAGTTCGCTGAAAACCGCTATGATATAATGCAACGGGAAAGCTCCGCAAAGTCTCGCTATCACCGAGTGTCAAATATGATAATTATGTACTTAAAATGTCATATACTTTCGTAAATTCGCACGTATACCAGAATCTCTTTGTGTGAGAAACAATTAATATTAAATTTAATAGTATTGATAATATTAAATAGTATTTAATAGTATTAAATTTCGAAATCAAATGATAATTTATATATATAGAGCAAATCCTATTTAAAAACAAAATTTCTTTTGAAAAAATTTAGCAGCAGAGTCTCATGAAAAAGCATTCTGTTTATTATTTATTCTAAAGAATAAAAATTAAAAAATCACCAAAAAACAAGAATAAATTACATTACATTACAACATTAAATAGTAAACATATCTCGTCGCAACGCAATGAAATGTCATAAAGAAACTAGAAGCTCTGTATCTATAGTTAGAAAATAAATACACTTTTTATTGTATTAATTAAAATTTATTGTTCCATTGTTTTCTTATAGATATTTAGCAAAGTTTATCTAATTGTTAACAAATTTGAATTTTATGTCATGATAGAAAAATAAAAGCGTGTGATTACGATAATCCGATAAATTTCACTGAAATCAACAGCTGTTAGAATCAACATTAAAATATGTTTTAAAATTAGAAAGCAGATTTGAAAAAAATGTTACGAATAAGTTTATACCTGAAATATATAATAAATTGTCATAAAAAAGATGTGTCAATTCAGCTTTAATCTTTATCCAAGCAGATTCTTTTTAGTTTCATAAATCTATTGGATTTATTTTGTTCGTTCGCTTATTGCTTTACGTGTGTGCGACGTCTGAAATATTTCAATTTTCATTTACAGATAGTCTTTATTAATCTGGAATTTTATATTCATAATTTTAATATATCATTTAATAAACGAATCACACAGTTTACTTACAGTTCTCATATATTGATATATTTATTATGATTATTTCATATATTTTTATTACATGTGAAAGGGGAAAATCTATACTATATTCTATTTTATAAGTTAATAGATATTGTCTCTAAATCAAATTTTAAAAAATTAAATTTAAAAATATATATTTAATATGTATATAACGTTGAACATTAATGCAATAATATATACACAATATTATATTTTGAAAAAAAATTATATATGTCAGTTCGTTAGTAAAAAAATATGGCACATATTTACATTAAAACTATACATTTAACGTTAACATCATAGCATTAAATTACTCAGGCAAAAATTACTTCACCGAAGAAAATATATCGTTCAAATAAGAGTTAATGTGTCACTGTTGAATCAGATCGCGCATGTTGTTGATACAGCATGTGAACGAATCGTTGGCAATATCGCCGCGGCGCCGACGTAAAATTTTGATCGGGAAAAACGAGAGGCTTAGTTTTATCAATAATTATTACGCAGAGCTGGCAGGCACAACTAACGTTCAGATATATTTCTCTTTCTCTCGTGACTTCTCTCGCGTGCTCGAGAGCCTCTGTCTCTTTCTCTCTCATTCTTTTTCTTTCTCTTTCTCTCATTCTGCCGATCGAATCGATATACGTGCACGAATGCGGCTTCGAGCTTCGTCCACTTCTTCTTTCACGTGACTACCGCAGGAAAGAAGGCCGACCGAATCAATATCTCACACAGACATTTCGACCTCGTCCTCGTCGTTGTCTCTATGAGCTCCTCGTACTCTTCGAAGGTCGTTCTCATTGTCTGACAATGACTCGAAATCCGATGGTGCAAAACAAAATCTCTGAATCTCTAATTAATCTGTCTTTTTATACCGAACTTCGACCGCAAATGCACGCAAAACATTCGCATATCAATCGTATGCATGTGAGAGCATGTGCACCGAATGTGAGCGCGCAGAAAGCACGCATGCACGTTCAATTTTAACACGTATTAAGTTACATGGAACCTTAATAAAAATTTCGCATAACTATTTGACACTTTAACCAATTTCGAGTATCGTTAAAAATTGCAGCAAGCTCGAAATTTTACGTGAAAATTGAATTAGAATATTGACGATCCGTGAGAGACAGCATATCATCATGCTAAACAACCTTGAAATGTTTCCATTTCTATTTCTGTCATTTGATAAATATTTAATGCCCTCTTGTTTTACAACTTTCAAAGTCCAATAACTCAAAATGAGTTTTATACACACACACA
>Ga0157363_1005645_pt1 | contig 11690 bp, 16 predicted proteins | sample AttsexASBM1_FD_111477 | JGI IMG/M metagenome (GOLD analysis project Ga0157363, IMG submission 111477) | Fungus gardens microbial communities from leaf cutter ant in Ribeirão Preto, State of São Paulo, Brazil - Atta sexdens ASBM1 | ecosystem: Host-associated > Fungi > Mycelium > Unclassified ...
ACGCGATTCATTGAAATTATTTTGAGAATATGCATACAAAATTATTTTTAGAATATGCGTACATTTTGTGGCAAAGATACAAGAATTACTATCCTCTCAAGTAGAACAACAAATCTATAATAAAATGATGTCAAAATGACTCCAAAATGATCATTAAAAATCATTTTTCAATCATTTCCAATTTATTTTAATATTATTTTGACGTTATATTATCGTGATATATATTTGTTCTGCTTAAGCTGCTATATGATCGATTGCTTATATAATTAAGATCTTAAATGCATATTACTTATTAATAAGATAATATAGTATTCGGTATAATTCGTACATAAAACTTATTTAAAGGAAAATTTTAATCAAATCAATTATAAATCATTGTATCAGCAAGAAAAATTTATAAAAGTTGAAATATCATAAATACTTACAGAAACGCGGCTTAGCAGTAAACGTCTTGCTTGCTTCACCAGGCTCCGACTGACCAGCCTTGTTTACGGCAATCACGCGGAATTGATAATCATTGCCTTCTATTAGACCATGTACCAAAGCTTTGGTGACCGGTGTCCCGGTTTCCAAAGCCTTCTCCCACATAGTGCTGTATTTATCTTTCTTCTCAATGATATAGCCTGTGATAGGCGATCCACCGTCGCTGACAGGTTCTTTCCAGGCAAGTTCAACCTGATTAGCTGTCCAATCGACCGGTTCCGGTGCTCCAGGTGCAGTTGGTACAGCTATAAAAATTAATTATTACAATAAAATTAGCAATTAATATTAGTTTAAAAAAAATACTGAGCTGTCAGTAAGATACTGTTTTTATATAATTCATTATGAAAAGAGGAAATAAGAATTAAAAGCAAGAAAAATGCTACAAAGTATTAAGTAAATTAATTTCAAAATAACAATTTATACTTCTGTGACAATATATAAAAGCGTTAACGATCCAAACTGTTTATACTTATCAAAGATTATTAAAAGATACACACACACACACACACACACACACACACACACACACACACACACACACACAAAATACTATTTATTACTTTCAATAAATTTTATAATATTCCACTTACTGAACGGATCTTTCGCTACGATGGAGCTAAAGGTTTCCAATGGTTCAGACTCTCCTTCTTTATTAAGTGCTTTGACTCGGAACTTATACTCATGTCCCGGTATAAGCCCTTCGGCTTTCATCTCGGGTCCAGTAGTTTTACCAACTGGTAACCAGACACCGGTCTCTGGATCAAACTTCTCCACGAGATAGCCTTCAAGTGGTTCTCCACCGTCATCCTTAGGTTTCTTCCATTTAAGCGTACATCCTTCTTTGTGCACGTCGGATACCTCCAATGGTCCTTCTGGTTTGCCAGGCTTGGCTGATAAACAAACAAAATTTAGATTAAATTGTTATATAAGTAAAAACATAAGATTACACACGGAGAATTTTTATTACAGATTATTGCACATTAAGTACTTTTATTTTTAATATTTGACAAAGAGAAAAACAATAAATAAAACAGTTTATTCATTATAGACTGATAATTATTTTAAGTATCTATAATAAATAAGAAGGGCTATTAGCTAAACGATATCATTTAATGTTCAGAATATAAAAACAATCACTATTTTAATAAACAATATAGACGTTTCGACATTATCGGGTCACTATCAATGTTAATCAAATTTTAAAATTATGACATAAAAACAGCAGTTATTCGTACAATATTTCAAGTAAAACATAAAATCTAAAAAAATACTTAAACATTACTATCTTATATCCATTAAATCCATGTATTAGAACGTTCTGACAGGTAAAAGTGGTTCATCTATGATTACATAGTATATATAATAGAAAAAATAATATATAATTATTTTCTTTAATTATAAAACTTGCAAAATATTAATTAATAAAAATTACTCACAGACAACGGTGACTTCGACTTCGGCGGTATCGGATCCATGCTGATTGACTGCTGTGATTTTATAAGTGCCACTATCCTTACGTTCGGGCTTATCGTTGAAGAATTTGCTATTGTAAGGCACATTTTGTATTCTGCGATGTGTGGTTTGCTGGATGCTCTTATTGTTGATTACCCACGTGACGTCTGGCGGTGGTTCTCCGATAATTTTGACGTCAAAGTGGAATGCTTCGTTCTCGCGCACGGTTATATCGCGCAGATTACGTCTGTCAATCTTCGGCGGGACTGAACAGTCAAAAGAAATAACATCATACTTAATAAATCTATTCCTATCCATTAAGATTTTTTGAAAATTTCACAAAAATTTTTTCAACAAAAATTTTTATATTAAAAAATTCTTTTAAATCTGTGATTCAAGATTTTTTATTGAAAAGAATATATTTTAAATGTTCTAAAGATTATTTAACGAAAGAGACAAATAATTAAAATATCTTTAATTATCTGAACTCACGTCTTCGACTCTTGGCGGTAATCGGTTTGCTAGCGTCGGATGGTTCACCGAGACCGGCAGCATTAATGGCCTTGACTCTGAATTCATATTCGACACCTTCGTCGAGATTGTCGACGCGGCCCTTGCAATCCGGCCCAGTCTCGCACGCTTTGATCCACTTGGGTGCGCCCTTCTCCCGCTTCTCGATCACGTATCCGGTGATTGGAGATCCGCCGTCTTTTAACGGTGGAGTCCATCGCAGATCCACGTGATCCTTGTCCCAGTCGGTCGCTTCCGGACGTCCTGGTGCACCAGGTTCATCTGTGGTATAAATAAAACTATTATTACTTATCTGAACTGAGAAAGGTAAGAAAAAAAATTTCAAGGATTAATTTCGAAAAGTATAATAATTGATCACAATTTGGTCTCATTGAAGTGTACTCTTCACAAACGTTCCCATAGATGTTGTTTTGGAGTGAAAAATGGAACTACATATAAAAATGTAACTTTTCGAAAACAGATTTTCTGACAGCAGTTCAGTTCGTCTTAAATTCCACATATTTTACATTGTCGACAATGTCATTTATAAACAATCCTTTGGCACATTCATGGGTTCTCTCTTGTTATCCATTGCGGACAGTGCTGTTTAGAAAATACCGCGTTGTGTTTATGTAATTAATGATTAGTTTTTTTATCGATATGTTGATGACATATGCACGACAATCTCATCATCTGATATAGTAACAATATTAGAACACTTCAATTCATTCCATCCACGACTCCAATTCACTTTGGAAAACGGAGAAGCATCACTAAACTTTTTGGATATAACTATGAAAAAAGAAATCCTTTCGACTGGTATCACAAATCAAGTTACTCAGGTAGATACCTGAATTTTTTATCTAACCACTCGATCTCCCCGAAAAGAGGTACCATCATAAGCTTAGTCGATAAAGCATTATTATTATCTGGTGCTGAAAACGAAGAATTTAATTGTAATTAATACTCTATTACTCGAGAATGACTATCCGCTCGATTTCATTTGTAATACCATTAAGAAGAGAATTCACAGTCTCATAAAACAAAAAAATAGAAACGCGGGTTCGCTCAAATAATGAGATCGAACCTAATAGAACTTCGTGGTTCACAGTTCCATTTATACCTTCTATTACCGAGAAATTTAAACAATTTAAGAAAGACTCAAATGGATTTTATAGTATCAATAAATCACAGAAATTTATCAAAGTTCAAAAGATCCTCGATTCCACTCTACCAAGACCAATGTAGTTTACAAGGTCAATTGCTTTGACTGCGGTGCTATATATGTGGGACAAACAGGTAGGCAATTAAAAACGAGAATTGCTGAACATCGGTGGAATATATATCTCTACTCGCTCCGTGAACAGAACACAGGCAGGTGGCAGCAGAAACACGAATTTTATTGGAATAACATCATAATTCTAGATAAAGAACCATGCTATAACAAGTGCCTAATCTCGGAAATATTAAAAAACAGAAAAACAACCTCAACTTACAGACAGATACAAAGGGATTTCACAAAGCGTACATACCGATAATAAATAAATTATGACTTTGCAGTGCTAAGATCATGTTTTATACCTTGAAAGATATCTGTCAAACATATTAAACTGTCACAACAGTCACATTATATAAATTTATATATCTTTAATTTATAACTTTTTGACTAGTAATTTTATATATTTAATTTTATATATAACAATTTTGATCTTTAACTTGGTGACTAGTTTTAATAATTTCACATATATTTATTGACCTCATAATCATAGTGATTGATATAAGCAATTTGACACGCATTTTATCTACATCATATGTTGAAAGAATGTAAGATCATACCGATGAGTTCTTTAATAAAGTAATGAAATTGCTTGTTGATCTGTACTTAAAAGATTATAACTTATAAATAATCGTGAAAATTCTCTACCAATAGGTCGTTCAATCGATTGCGAGCAATTTCATTTTCACCCTCCATCTATAGTGTTACATCGGATACCATAAGATACCGATTACATATATTTATAAGAATATTTCAATGCGTCTTTTATACCATTTAATGACTTAATAATGACTATTCAAAATACATCTGTCTTTTTCACTGCGTTTTTGCTCTGCGAATTTATAACATCTGATGATGGCACAATTATGATGCCGAAACATGTCATGTAATATAATGTAATGTTAAGTTTTTTAAATTAAATTTATATTTCATATCAATTTATCAGAATGTTAAAACTTTAAACGTTTATTACACATATTTATATTCAAATTTGACTCTAATTTGCCTTTCTATATTCTTAATATTTTTATTAATAATTATTAAAGTTTTATTAATTAAAAGATTTTTTAATTGCTTTACATTTAAATAATGGAGAACAAGAAAATCTTTGTGATATTCGTCATATAAAATTTTAATATAAAATGTTTAAAGTTAAATAAAAAGATAGATTTTAAAAAATTAGAAATCTCACCAAATGGATTCTTGGCAACGATTCCATGCTCGGTCTCTAATGGTTCGGATTCACCTTCCGCGTTTACAGCCGCAACTCGAAACTTGTATTCCTGTCCGGGCACCAAATTCTCTACCTCCATTGTGGGTTCCTTAGTGCGTGCGACAGGTATCCATCTACCGGTTTCTGTATCCATCTTCTCGACCACATAGTGATCCAAAGGTACACCACCATCATCCGCTGGTGGATTCCACTTGAGAGTACAGCCCTCTTTATGTACGTCGGAAACCTTGAGCGGTCCTTCAGGTTTGCTAGGTTTGTCCAATACCAAGATCTCGATGGACGCTTCATCTTTGCCGGAACTATTCTCCGCCTTCAAAGTCAACGTGCCACAGTGCGCCCTAGTCGCCGATGAGACTACGAACTTGGTCTTGTAATCCTCCGTTTCAATGGTCAAGACGTTGCCGGATTCCTGCTTAGCCTTATTCAGGAACCAGGTCTTGCTTGGCGGTGGTTCACCCGTAACTTTGACATCCAGCCGAATGACATTACCGGCCTTGATTGTAATATCTTTCAGATTTGTGCGATCGATCTTGGGCGCGGCGTAGCGATCCTTGGCGATCAGCGTTTCGCTGGGTTCGCTGGGCTTGCTCTGGCCACCTTTGTTCACGGCCTTAACTCGGAATTGATATTTTTGACCTTCCACAAGATCTGGTACTTTGGCTTCGGTTTTGTTACCCGGAACTTCCGCGGCTTTCTGCCATTTGCCATATTGATCTTTCTTTTCAATGATATATTTTTCAATTGGTGCACCGCCGTCCTTCTTCGGGGCTTTCCATTTCAAGTCAACATGATTCTTCGACCAGTCCTTCAATTCGGGTTTGCCAGGTGCATCGGGTTCAGCTGTAATTAGAAGTAAATGTTTGACAAATATTTTATTATAAGTATATTTTTTTAAGATGTTATAATATAATTAAAGGAATTTAAAAAAATTAATTATAAGGAGTAATAAAAATAAAATGTTTACAATAAGGATTTTTGGCAGTTGTCGGTATGGACGTTTCTAGAGGTTCGGATTCGCCCTCGGAGTTAACAGCTTTGACACGGAATTGATAATCCTTGCCCTCGTTTAATCCAGACACGTCTGCTTCTGGAGTTTTGCTAGTACCGCATGGTACCCAACGTCCAGTGTCCACATCCATTCTTTCGACAACATAATGATCAACCGGTTCGCCACCGTCATCATCGGGTTTGTCCCATTTCAGCTTACAACCCTCGGCTGTCACATCGGACACTTCAAGCGGTCCTTTTGGTTTGCCAGGCTTACTTAGAACCTGATAAACATTAAATAAACAATCAATTATATTTAACAAAGGATGCTTTAACAAATAATTCCATATTCTTAATGGAATTTAATTTACATAATTAAAATTGCAAAGCTGTTGTCATACAAACCTGAAGCTCGACGTCGACCTGATCAGTGCCACTGTCATTCTTGGCAATAACGGTGTATGTGCCGGTATCCGAACGCTGAAGCTTATTAAGGATAAACATAGTATGATAATCCTCGTTCTCAATCTTGAGTCGGTCCATGCTCTTCAGCACCTTATCTTTGAGTTTCCACGTAACAATTGGTGGCGGCTCACCCTTGATGTCAGCCTCAAGTCGCAGCATCTGGCCAATTCGCATGACTTTCTTGTGGAGATTTTTACGATCAATATGCGGTGCCACTATGAACAGATAGTAAAATTAGATAGATAATTATTATTATACTACGAGAAATAAATAGTTTTATCTAACAATAAAACAATAAAGTTTTATATATATATATATATACGATTATATATATATATATATATATATATACGAATCGCTTACAGAATCGAGGTTTAGCCACGACGCTTTTTGAAGTATCGCTGGGCTCGCCAGGTCCAGCTTTATTGACTGCTACGATCCTAAACTCATATTCATGACCTTCCTGGATACCGTCAGTCACTTTAGCAACAGTTCGGTCTCCCGGAACCTTAGCAACATCCACCCATTGTCTGCCTTCTTTGTCTCGCATCTGCACAATGTACTTCTCGATTGGCGCACCACCATCATCCTTAGGAGGAGTCCATTCGAGATCGACGAAGTCTTTGTCCCAATTCTTGAGTTCAGGTCGACCAGGTTTACCCGGTTCATCTAAAATCGAAAGTAATTAAGTTTTTAAGTTTTAAACTAAAATTTTCCAGAGTTCGAATACATACCGAATGGATTTTTTGCTATGATGGACTTGTCAGTTTCCAAATCATCAGATTCTCCTTCTCTATTGACAGCTTTCACGCGGAATTTATATGGTTTACCTTCCTGCAATCCTGTAATGGTTGCTTCAGGTTCGGTACTACGACCACAAGGTATCCATTGTCCTGTAAGAGGATCCAGCTTCTCGATCTCATAGTATTCGACCGGTGCACCACCATCATCTTCGGGTTTGTCCCATTTGAGTTTGCAGCCATGTTTGTTAACATCGCTCACTTCCAAAGGACCCTGAATTATAAACAAGATATTTAATCAGATTCAGATCAAGACAAAAATTTATAAACTAGACAATAATTAGAATAATTAAAATAATTACAATTAATAATAAATATTACAATTAGTAATGAATAATTATTAATAGTATTGATAATAATATAATGTAAAATTCTTACTTTTGGCTTACTGGGCTTGCCAAGAACAGTGATTTCTACTTCAGCAGTATCCTCACCGACTTCGTTCTTCGCGTTGATCACGTATTTGCCAGTGTGTGCGCGTTTAGTTTTTAGTATAAAGAATTTCGTGTTGTAATCAACATTGTCGATTCGTATCGTGTCATCCGATACGAGTTCCTTATCTTTGAAAGTCCAAGTTACTTTTGGCGGCGGCTCGCCAATTATGTTTACATCCAGACTTACAGTAAGGCCAACTTTTACCGTTATGGGTTGCAGATTCGTGCGATCAATATACGGTTTCACTGCAAAATAAAAATAAAAAAATCAGATATCGATAAATTTATATAAATTTATATAAATTTTTGTATAAATAGATTTAAAAAATTGAATTTAAATAAATCTTAATAAATAATTTTACATGAAATATTATGTATATAATTATTTTGTTAATAATGCAATATACGATTATATTTTCAACTTTTTTGATAAAGGACTAATTTTTAACTTATAAAAATGACGCAATACTTACGCCAACGAGCTTTAGCAGTGTGCGGATTGGTAGCCTCGCTAGGTTCACCAGGTCCAGCTTTATTAACGGCGCGTACTCTGAATTGATACTGATTACCTTCTTCTAAACGTGGAACTGTGCCAGTACATATGGGCCCTTGCACTTCAGCAGCCTTGACGAAATTAGTACCGAATTTATCCTTCATTTCGATGATATATCCAGTAATTGGTGCACCGCCGTCTCTTATTGGTGGTTCCCACTTAAGCTTTACCATATTCTCCGACCAATCGACAATCTCTGGAAGTCCAGGCGCCGCTGGAGCATCTAAAATATTTCATGAAATATGCTATATAAGTTTTTTGCTTGTTCTCTTTTAATAATTAAAAAAATTATAAAATAAACGATATAACTAAATAAATAGATTTTTAAATCGTCTTCTTTGTTTGATATTGTATATCGTAATATAACGTTTGTTTATTTGCTATCAGAAAAAGAAACAAGCATATTATTCATAATTATTAAAACAATATTTGCTATAAATATCTGTAACAAATTATAAAATTAGTTAGTATTTATAAATTCTTAATTACTATAATTTTAATTACTATAATTTAATTACTATAATTTTAAAGTGAGAAAAATATCTATAGCTTATGTATTTAAAATTACTTAATTTTAAACAGTATAAGTTTATCGAGCTCTCAATGTTAAAAATAATATTACAATACAACCAGGCAATTAAGAGCTTACATAGTTATAAATGTGCGTTGACATTAATCTTTATTCTTCATTTTTATATATAATTTCATCATTTCGGCTATTTTTTTTCAGCCCTCTTCAAGGTATTACATCCACCAATAAATCTGTAATTACATGCTATAATTGCGAATGTAGGTGCAATCTTCAAACTTCAAGTAATTCTCCATTCAATTATGTAAAAACACTCTTCTTACAATTTAAAAGTTGGTAAGATTTAAATACAAAGATTCATTTATGTTACTGAACTATATATTCGTTCTATATTCATTAAATTTAAAAAAACTCACTGATTGTACTAATAAATTGCACCTCCATTTAGTTACACACAATTGAAATCAAAATTATATAAAAATTTGTCGATTAAATCTGTATCTTTGTCAGTGTCTAAGTAACGTTTGAAATTATGGTAAGATGTATAGGTCAATATAACATTTAAATACAAAAATAAAGTCAATTTAACAAACATACGAGTGATATATTAAGACAACTATATAATCTTTTTTAAAAATATAATGCTAATTATTAACCTGATTAAGAATCGATATATACATGGTGAAAAAATTCTATGTTAGTCTATAAATTAAGCGCATTCATAACAACTGTGTATAAGCTCTTAATTATCTGGTTGTATTGTAATATTATATTGTAATATAATCTTAATCTAAAATAGAATAACGTATAAAAATAAATATATATATGAACATTGTAATCAACATTAGAATACTATACCGTATGGATTTTTAGCTACGATGCCAACGTCGGTTTGCAAAGGTTCTGATTCTCCCTCTTCGTTCACAGCCTTCACACGAAATTCGTACTTATGACCAGGTTCCAAACCGGTAACTGCGTGTTCAGTTTTATCAGGATCCACGATACCGGCTGGTACCCAACGACCTGTCGTCACATCCATTTTTTCTACTACGTAACTGGACAGGGGAAGTCCACCATCATCTTTCGGCTTGCTCCACTTCAATTTGCAGCCCTCCTTGTGCACGTCGGTCACTTCCAGTGGTCCTTCCGGCTTTCCAGGCTTGTCTACAAAATTACATAATAAGTTTTACAACATAAATATATATTATATTGTATAATACATATTATATTATGCATTTAGTAACTTAGTCTAATATAATTTGAATCTTTAAATATTCATTATTTCACTTTAAAAAAATATTCTAAAAGATTTGCTTACATTATGCATTTCTTATTTCAACATGAAATAAAGTATTTTATGTACATATATTATAAAATATATATAGAATTTCGTTTTATTTTTAAGTTAAAATAGAGATATGGATACAACATACCAATATATTCAAGTTTACTCACCAAGAATGTTAATTTCTACATCAGCCTCATCTTGTCCAGAATCGTTCACAGCCTTGATAGTATATTTTCCAGTTAATTTTCGACTGGTATTTATTAACTGAATCTTAGTGAGGTAATCTTCGTTATCAATTTTAACATTGGCTCCAGTTGAAAGTGGTGCACCAGCGAAACTCCATGTAACTGTTGGAGGAGGTTCACCTTCGACATCAACTTCCAACTTCACTAGTTGACCTGCTCTTACTTTGATAGTCTGCAGTTTATCACGGTTGATATGCGGTTTCACTACAAAAAATAATTTTTATATAATATTATTTTAATTATCTTAAATTATTTCGTAATAATTAATATACCAATCCAATATTTATTCATGTTTCTCACTTTGTATGAAATACGATAAATTATTAAATTAAAGATCTTAATTTAAATCAGAATAGAAATTAAAAATAAAATTAAAATTATATAATTATAGATTATAATTTTTTTTTATAGATTATAATTTGTAATTATTAAATATTTTGAGCTTTTTGTATATAATAACAAGTTATATTTAATTGTAATTTGTTAAATTAATTGAGAATAACTTGCCAATGCTTGATATAATTGCAATTAAGTTTTATTGTATATAACAATTAAATGAGTAAAACTTTTCGATTTCTAGTTTGGATCCTCTTCAGTATAAATACATAATTGATAAACTTCCGTCTAATGTAATGCATTTTTCAGCGCAGTATTAAAACAATAGAAATTCTATAGATTCTAATGAATTAAATTAATTAAGAATAACATGGCAGCATTGGCTCTCAAAGACTCGTTATTCTTAATTGATTTAATTCATTAGATTTCTATTGTTTTAATACTGCGCTGCCTGAAAAATACGTTACACTAAACGGAAGTTTATCAATTATATATTTACTGAAAAGAATCCAAACTAAGAATCGAAATTTTATTACATATAATGTTTTACTCATTTAATTCTTCTTCTTCTTCTTCTTACGTCAGGTCTCCTGTTTATCTCTTTCATATGCTTGGTGATGTACACGCTGATTATTCAATTGCCATAAGCACATGGAACTTACTTTAATGCCAGTTCCAAACGACGGATTTTTCTGAGAGATGTTTCTGTAAGCAAGGATACTCTCGGAAGGTTGCCGGCATTTTCCGAGAGGAGACAAGAGCGTAAATATTTTAGTAGTTCCTATTGGGATCGAACCCGGGATCTGACATGATAGACCAATGCGCTGTATCTATCATGCCGCGCTCGTGCTCTCATTTAATTATTATATACAATAAAACTTGATTGTTTACAATCAAGTTGAATTACATCCAGCATTGACTTTCAAAGACTTGTTATTCTTAATTGATTTAATTCATTAGAGCATATAGAATTTCTATATAATTTGTTAATCAGATTGAAATACTCACGGAATCTTGCTTTTGCAACGTGCGGCTTGGTCGGGTCGCTAGGCTCCGATGGTCCAGCCTTGTTAACAGCTCGAACACGGAACTGATAAG
>Ga0157363_1005647_pt1 | contig 11689 bp, 7 predicted proteins | sample AttsexASBM1_FD_111477 | JGI IMG/M metagenome (GOLD analysis project Ga0157363, IMG submission 111477) | Fungus gardens microbial communities from leaf cutter ant in Ribeirão Preto, State of São Paulo, Brazil - Atta sexdens ASBM1 | ecosystem: Host-associated > Fungi > Mycelium > Unclassified ...
AAAAAAAAAACAAATTAAAAAAGAAAAAACTTTTAAGAGAAAGTTTAAATTCCGATCGTGCCGATTCTGACGACGAAAAAAATTTTAAGAAAAGAATTCTTCGATTAACGTATACGTGTATATTTCAGATGATTTTATCATGCGCAGCGGAGGAATCAAATCCAGTGATTTCGAGAGATTATCAGTTGTTACGTAGGATGATAGACACCGAAGAAAGCTTTATCGAGGTAACTGCCTTGGGCGAGGATTTAGCTACGGACGTGATAAGGTGAAGAAATAATCATATATTGTTAGAATTGTTAGAAAAAGATTTGCTTTAAATTGATAAAAAAAATATTGTCTATTTTAAAATTTGTATGTTATTCACAATTCTTGTAGAATGTGGATGAAAACAGCCAGAAGGGATTTAAATAACTATCAATGGCGTTTGGTGGCGAACGCTATATCGAAATGTTCCCTACCGATTTTTGTGAAGCTTGTATTCGCAGAGATTTGTCGATGGCGTAGCTACACAAAACCGGCGGACACGCACTTAGCTAGCACAGTGATGGATAGTATAATGATGCTGTTCGAGAGGATTGAGAAGCAGCATGGCAAAATTTTGGTCTTCCACGCTTTGGCTTATATCACGGCTGCCAAGTCCGGCTTGTCGGAATCTGAACTCGAGGATCTGATTTCCTTGGACGATAAGGTTCTCGACGATGTTTACCAGTACCATTTGCCACCGGTAAGACGCATCCCACCTCTGCTGTGGACCAGAATACGGAACGATCTGCCCAATTATCTGAGTGAAAGAGAAGCGGACGGTGTGAGTGTGTTAAACTGGTACCATAGACAATTCAGGGACACGGCCAAAGAGCGATACTTTAAGAATATGAACATGGCAATGTATTTTCACTCGATGATTGCGGACTATTATCTGGGAATTTGGGGAGGCGGCAAACCAAAGCCTTTCAAATACACCGAGATACAGAGACATCGGTAAATAGTTATACATTATTACGATAAGTAATATCTTGAATTTCAGTGAATTATGACAAAAGTAGAAAAATAATAATTCTCACAAACTCATATACAAAGATTTAGCTTTTTATTTTTAAGATAATAAAATTAATGATTTATTTAATCTGAAAAAAATGTCATATTAAAAAATTGAATCCAAAGGGAAAAGTTGATTTTACTAACTATTAAAGAAATATTGTATAAAGCGATAAACTTTACATATTACAATTTATATAGATTCAATTTAACAGACAAGGAAGGTGTGGCAGATAGAAAAGTGCCGGAGCAACCATTAGCGTTTTATTCAAAGGAGGGAACTATCTCAAGATATAATTTACGAAAGGTACTACGAAAAATGCTATACAATAAAGATGATTGCTAAAGATATTTATTTTTTGTTTCACGACTAAAGTTTGGTGAATTACCATTTCACTTGGTAAGAGCAAGGCGCTTTAAGGATCTCTTCGAAAATGTTTTATTCAATTATGAGTGGCTGCACGCTAAGCTAAGCTCTTGTCCCTTGCAAGCTGTGCTTTCTGACTTCGAAGACGCGTGTAACTTTGTTGATAATCAAAGTTTGGTCAGGTAAGGCCAGAGAAATATCTTTTCGGACAACACAAAAGTTGTAATGATCTCTTAATTTGTTAGATATTCTAACTTTTGCATGTCTCGATTTAGATATTTTAATTCTTTCACAAATATTTATAGATAATTTATGGACACTATTATTTGATATTCTTAATAAATCAGAATATCTTTCCAGAGAACTTATGTTAGTTGCTGATGCTTTGAGATTAGGCGGTGCAATCTTGGGAAATCATTCTGACATGCTTGCGCCACAATTGATCGGTCGATTGTTGCCGGAGATCGGTGCAAATGTTAATGTGAGAATGTTGCTTCGAGCGTGTGATCATGACGGTGTTAAGAATTGCGCTCTGCTTCCTCTTTATCATTGTCTGCACACACCTGGTGGACCATTAAAAGTAATCTATACATTCATTTATATAGCAAATTATTTGATACTTTTAATCAGAAAACTCGATGCTGCTTTCTTCAAAATTCTAAATTGTAAAAATTATATACAACATATAAAAAAGTCTTTTGTCTTCGTGGAACTGTAATTTATTTGTTAGAGGAATATCTTTAAAACATGACATCATTTTCTAGTATTCGTTGGAAGGTCATCAGTTTGCGGTATTTGGATTTTGCTTAACGTCGGATTATCGGTATATTGTATCGATATCCAATAAATTTATCACCTGGGATCTGAGTACCAGTGACATGACTAGAGATGTTAATCCCGGCGTGGAGGGTATAATGCAACGATTAGTCTTAAGCCCCGACAACAGATACGCTGCGGCTTTTACGACCAATTATCAAGTAAATCAATAATCTGATTTTTGAGAAAACTGAAAAATAAAACTCCTCTCAACTTAAAGTTAAATGAATTGTATTTTCCATTTTTACATCTCAAACTTAATATTATAATTATAATATCTAATAATTATAATTATAATATCTTTTATTAACTCAGAGTTTCTCAATTCGACATTTTTTTGAGGAAAACTTCGAATTAATTCAAAATACAATTTCTAGTTAGCTATTTCATGACGCGTGATTTTCTATAGAGTGTCGTTTTGAACACCTTGACGAGCGAATTTGTCGTTATCGACAATCCTTTACCGAATGGGGACGCAGTGGCCGGCGTGCATTTAATGAATCAGTACGCCTTTATCTACGGGAAGCTAGGCTGGTGTAGATTCGACTTGCGAGGAAATCTGCTTGATACTCACAGCAACCCCGAGGATTCCAATAAATGGCCAATTTTATGTAAGAAGTAGATCATTATATTGAACATATATTATATTGAACATATACATATTTCCTACATTATTCTTATTTTTATGTTTCCTTATAGGTGTGGAGTATACAAATCTGGATCTCTACAGAATTATATTCTGGTCGGGGAGTCTCGACGACACACGTATGCTTTTGCATACTTACAGGAAGAAGACATCATTGGATCCGTTCCAGTTTCACAGGTGAGAAGACAGAACTGTTATTAAATTAAACAAGGACAAAGAATTTAATTATAATTTACAGAGATTTTAATTATAATTTATATTTGACTATAGTCCTTTCTAATTTAGAAGTCGTTTCTAATTTAGAACTGTTATTAACAGCGGTTGTGTTAGAAGAGCACAATAACAGAAGATTGTCATGGATTTTTTCAGTGCTTTGATCATGACGAAGGACAAGGATACTTTGTACGCATGTACGAACAAAGATGATTATAGAATTACGAAATATAAAAGCGATGAGACCTCATCTTATTGGGAAAAAGTTTTCGATATGCCGCGAGCGTACAATGACGACGTGGAGTATCTGTTACAGCTGAAGTTGGATAGAGAGGAAGAAATGCTCTTGGCGACGACCGGAAATGGATTCATCGTGTGGTTTCTGGAAAGTAAAAGCGACGCGCATGTTTTAATGTTGCCGAACGGAGTCAGGAATATCAATACACGAATGATGTGTTCGAACTCTGTTATGGTCAGCGGCACCAAGAATTATGCTGTTGCTGGTGTAAGGTGCGCGTCTGAGAACTATCATCATTTTTTATTTAGCTTGAAGTTTTATAGATGGCGAGAAAAAATAAAAACCTTATGAGATAATTCAATAATAAACATTATGCGCCGATTCAATCCGTTGATATCAAATCTAATAGATATCTAATCTAATAGATTTTATAGAACAAATACAGGTGAACAATTGAGGTACAAACTATATTGTTAATTACGGTTAAAAGAGAAAGGAATAAATAAATTGTATTTTAAAATGCAAAGAAATGACGAAAACTTATTCTGTATAACAAGAGTTTGACTTGAGACTATAAATAAATTCAAAATTAAAATTCTACAAATTAAAATGAAGGAATATAATATTGCATTTTGATAAAGAAGCAATTTTTTAGCAGGGAATATTGAATAAATTCCATGTATTATCGAATATTTTATAAATTATAAAAAAAGAACAAAGTTACATGAGTTTAAATTGTCTTTCTTAGGAAAAATCTGTACGTTTGGTCGCTCGAGACGTCTGATTTGGTAAAGATACTAGATGCGCACTTTGCAAGGATCATTCAATTGGAAGCGTTGACTGTCGGAAATTGGAATAGCGTTGTAACGTCGAGCATTGATAGAAGCGTCAAGGTGTGGAATATCAACAATATTTTCGAACAAGTTCATGTCATAGACAGACACGAACTACAGATAGACATGTTAAGGTAATCCTGTAAAGAAAGAAACAGAAGTAGAAATTGCGCGTGTAATTCACTTTGTATATTGTACAACAGTTTGGCCGAGGAAGGTAACTTGGCCGTTACAGTTACCAGAGATTGCGTGGGTGTTTGGGATTTATTAACGGGTAGACTAATATCGAAGCTGGCTGACAGTCCATTGGGAGCAATTGTTACACACGCTTGCATTACGCAGGACAGCAAGTAAGTTAATTTCATTCAATTTAATCTCATCAAATTGATTTAGTGAAATTGGATTTTTTTTATTGTGAAGTTTAATCGAAAAAAGCTTGATAGACTTAAAAGTAATTTTCATTTCAGGTATATTGTGTCGACGGAATCAGGCAATGTTCTCATTTGGAATAGAATTACGGAGCAAGTATTATTCAAGGAGGAGCAAAAGAACGTCAAGCAGTTAACATTGATAGAAAAGTCATCGAAGTTTATAGCCGTTTCGAGGCCCAATAATCTCACGGGAGTAGAAAACGTGCGAACTATGGCGATTCTCGTCGTGAGAAGTATTCCTGGTAAGAGAATTTTCGACAATTCACAACGCGAATATCTTGGAAGTTTTAATAAATACATATCTCATATTAGATGGTAAAACAATATTCTCTTTGGAGTATCCTGTAAGAAGTAATACCAGTACACCCTTCCGACAAGTGGTGATAACATCGGATGATGCTTTTCTGGCTGTACCAGCGGCTGACAAAGGCAGCAGGGATTGTGTTATAATTTATAGCGCGAAAACAGGAGTACTGATCAGCAAAATACCTATAAAGTTGCCCGGATTTAAGGTAACGAGCTTGCTTATAGGCAAATCAATTATTATATCATAGCGGAATAATTTTAAATGATTCAAATGAAGATAAATATTTGGCAAATGTTTGATTTGTTATAAATTTAAGCTACAGTAAAATAAAGTATAATGTTGCTACAAAAATTTATATTAATAGGATATTGTGTGTATTACACCGATGCCTAACAAACCCCAATGGATAGGTATCATTGGTTCCGATAAAGGTACAATTCTTGATATTAACAAGAAAAAGATTATACGTACGATTCCAAAATGGAGCGGAAACATCAGCAAGGATGGCAAATACACTTTGTACGCGCCTAGCAGGTGATGAAACATTATTCAAACATTTTTAATTATGTATTCTATTACAAAAAAAAAACAACTCAATATATGTATTTTAGAGGTGGTCTCGAACTCATAGAATTAAAGAAGGGTACAAGCGTAAAAACCTATATACCAAAGGTAGCTGAAGGAGTGTTTACTGTTATATCAATGTTTAATCGTACAGACGAATATGTGTTGTATTATCATAGCGGTCGAAAAACAATTAGAGTTTTCAGGTAAATATACATTCAAGGATAGTGGGATTAATCTGTCAAATCATAAGAAGTTACTTCGAGATTTCGTTCAAATCTTATTTCTATATATTGACTGAGTACGTTTAGAATACATTATATGTATATACATTTCACAGATCTTCGGACTGTGAAATAATAGCAAATTACAGAGTACAAGCTGAATTAAGTGCAATCGATAGCACGCATGATGGTAAGAGCATTGTTTTGGGGACAGTCGATGGCTGCGTATCAGTATTGGCGATAGCTGACCCTCAGAAACCTGAGATGACGGAATATCTTGAAAACGTGCCATCTCGTGATGAAGAGGTGAGAAAGAAAATTTAATAAATATATACAAGTACTTGATGTTTTGGAGAAAGAAATAAAATCAAATTTGGTTACTAATAAATACATGCATTTGCTAATAAATACATTTAAACTTAGGCTTGTTCTTTTTAGCTGAACTACTTGCACAGTTTATTTCTTTTCTCTCTTTTTTTTTTATATTAGAAAGCTTTCCCGCATAAGACACAAATGTCCCAGTCTAACATTACATCCTCAATGGCTGTGTTCAGCAGAACGTTTATTTTGCAACTGTTGAAAGTTTTCTTTGCATTAATTGGATTATGCTTACAGTAAAGTCACAAGTTGTAAACCGTAAGAAATTGGCCAAGTACAATTAAGTGTAAGAAGAATAATCAACTGATTAGTTAATTTCTTACGACTTATGATTCTATTGTAGAACAAACCTTATACTTTTTTTAGATCTAAAGAAATGATTCTATCTCAGCAAACAATTGTCTATTCGCGTTGCTTGCACTTTTTGCACTAAGCATCTTCGCTTTCTTTCTCTTCGATGCACGAATATATATTTATCTCATTTTAAGTGCAAAAATTTTTGGAGATTTCAAGCAAACATAGACAGATCTAATCATAAAACGGTTGCAAAATTGTTGTGTTCTGCTGAATGCCATTGTGCTAGTATTAAACAAAAATGAAATCACCATAAGCCTGTTCTTTTTCCATATCTCAAAACTGAACTTCTTGCACGATTCATTTTTCTCTTCAATATGAAAAAAATACTTAAGACATTTATCTAAAAGGAAAAACTTTCTCAAAAATAAAAAAAAACAAGCATTCTCTTGTTATTTAATAAAATATTTTTTTATTTGCAACATGATAAATCGAAATGACACTTTGAATTGTTGTCAGTGTATATTAAAGAGAAATAAGTTCACGTTCATTCTAATAAAATGCCTTTTAACGCTCTTGTCAACAAAGTTGGCGTATAAACTTACTAGCAGTATACAATCTCCTATTTCATGTATTTTACAATAAAGTAAAATTAAAATTGTGCATTAAAAATAAACTCTATATTAAAATTTTCGTCGAAGCGCGCCGAGACGTGTTTACATGCGCGCACAAGTTAGGTTAGGTTAGGGTTAGGTTAGGTTTATTATCACAGCAAAAGAATGTGGGTCTGAAGATTGTAGTTAGTAAATACAATCGAGATAAACGTCGAGACTTACGCGGTGTTGCCGATGATCCCCCAGATACTCGCATTTAATGCAATTGTCGCCGATATATCGTCGCACGGGGTAATCGTGGACCTCGCCGAGACGATGCCGTCGGTCTTTCGGCTTCGCAACAATTTCAACCTCACTTTTCACGTCCTTCGTGCAACCTACGAGAAATCGTAACTATATCACATCGTTTTATCACGTAGATCCTCGATCCCTTGGCGTACTCGAGCACGTGCAGCACGTGTTGCTATCCTATCGGTGTAAAGTCACGCATCGCCGTCGAATAGAATTCCTCTTCTTTCTCATTAACGTGAAGATTTGTTCTTTCTGATGATGACGATTTGTTGATAGGAGAACAATTAATGGATCATTTCCACTAATAAGCAAACACGAGCCTCACCGCTATCGCGTGCTCACGATATTATCCACACCTCTCGATCCCCTCATGCTCGTGGCGCTCGTGCAGGATCCAGCGAAAGTGGCGCCTGCGTGGATTCTAAAAGCTAAAGCTGGAAACACAATGAAAAGCATAGGCAATAGGAATAGGAAATAACAAATTTCAACCTATCAGAAATCATATATATTAGAATGGACGTTTTCTGTTAAATTAAAATCTCTTATTCCCTGTTTTTATTGCTTGTGTTTTTCATTGCGTTTCTGGTTTAAAGCCCCAAACACAATGCGAAGGAATAGTGATAGAAATAACACGATTTCAACCTATCGAAAATCAGATACACTGGAATATACAAGCAACAAACTTGCGATCAGCTTGCAACTAATGTAAAACCAGCTTTAAATGACTAATGCCTGTTTCCAACAATACACATTACTTTGATCTCGGTTCAACTTACTCTTTTTCTAATCTTTAGAACTAAAAAAAGACGAAGAGTAAGTTGAACCGAGAAAGTTAATCTATATTGATGGAAATAGGCATTAGCCCGGATCCTCATAGGAGCAACAGCGCTTTGACACAGAACACTGATTGGTGAAAAGTCGATTGGAGGGTAAATTTTATTTCCATCATCCGTTTTTTACCAATCAGCGTTCGGTGTCAAAGCGCTGTTGCCCGTATGGAGGATCTAGGTTTAGTCATCTTAATGGATATGAGATGACTGCAAATACGAGTAATAAGAATCAGAGAGTTCGATTTAGGTAAAACATAACGCTTATCTTTTTTATTTAATTTTTTTTTATTTTCCTTCTTTCCCTTATTAGCATTTAATTAGTCGCAATTAAGACTTATTTGATTTTAAGTGCAAAAAGTGTAATAGAATGCAATAATGAATAGGGCTTAGGGTCACTTTATGATTCGCCAATTAGCGTATCGGCTGATTAATCCATTAGAATTGATCAATCGCATTTATTATTTCGTTTGACGATAGATGCAATTGGCCAATTCCAATGGATTAATCAGCCAATTACGTTAATCGAATCATAAAATTACCCTTATATGTAATACGTTTCAAAATGTACTAAAAAATTCTATAAAATATGTAATACGAACTGTAGATTTTCACTATAATTGGCTTCAGCAGAATTTATTTTGCAACGATTGAAAGTTTTTTTTAGGTTGATTGGATTATATTTTTGGATCTAAAAGTATAATCCAATCAGAGTGAAGAAAACTTCCAATAGTTGTAAATTATACCTTTTGCTGAACGCGACCAATTATAATAAAAATCTACAGTTCGTGTTATATATTTTATAGAATTTTTTCACTTTAATTAGCTTTCCCATAAAAACGAAAGAATGATTCGCTACTGCGCCAACTTCTGCAGCGCAGTAAAAGCCTGCGCATAAAAGAACAAATATTAGAAATATTAGAAACAGGAATAAATATTAAGATTTACCTAGTCAGATATCAGTTACACTGGAATATATGATTTTTGATAGATTGAAAACTTAATATTTACTCCTATTCCTAATGGATGTATTCAGTACCAAGACTGCTTATTGAGCTTTTATATCTGTTTGGGTTATATATATTTAGTTCTAATGGAATATGCCAATCAGTTGCGAAAGCACTTAACGATTATACTGAATGCACCCACTATTTCCTGCATTGTGTGCAAAACCTTCAAGCGTAATCAATCTAGAGATTGAGAGATTGAGATTAGATTGGAATTTAATCAATCAGAAGAAAGAAAATCAATCTCAAGTTTAGTGAAGTCTTGCTTTGATTGATTAAATCCAATCTTAATCTTTGTTTGATCATGTTTTAAGCATTACTACGTTCTGTGTATAGAAACATATATTTTTCTATTCATTAAAATAATCCTTTTGTTCTAACATAATGCTAAAAAGAACATATCTATAGATTTATATACATATAATGCATTTCGGAAAAAGTTCAAGGTACTTTTTCAGAAATTTTCATAAATTTAGAATACAAATTCTATAAAATATGTAATACGAACTGTAGATCTTAAAAATATTGAGGGGTATTATGAGAATTTTTCCTACCATTTTGGTATATCTATGGTATAATGAACTGCGCATGTGCGATTAAAACCGCGAAAACAATGCAAAATTTAAAAATAATTCAAAGAGAATACGAGTCTCATTCTACGAATTTTGTCCAAGTTTTGTTTGTTTCTGTTTTCTTTTTTCTAATCATGTAAGACACGTCGTTCTGTTTCAGTGGAAGAAGAAGACCGAGAAGCATCGGGCGGCGATAAAATTCAAAGCTGCTGCCCGGATCGCTCGCGTGACGCATGATTTGTCCACGAGCGTGAAGTCAACTGGCGATGTCTCGCAAACGATCGAGGAAGCGGATGAAAACGCGGAATGAAAACTCGGAGTGAACTCTGAGCAAACTAGTACTTCGTATTGTCATACTTCATAGTCAAGCCTTCTTTAAAAAAAAGAATGAAAAAAAAATGGCAGTAGTCTCGTTAGCATTATAAGCAGGGGCTGGGGCGCATATATTTGAAATACTTTTATTTAAAACACATTATTTGTAATACAAATGTATTTTGTAGTTCAGCAGAGCACTTGAAAGTATTACGTAGTTTGTATTTAAAATTAAGTTATTTTTGTAATTCAAATAATAAATAAAATTGATTGTTAATTATAGTAATCAAAATACAAAATACTTCTAATCTTTCGTTATTAATATTGAAATATAAAGAAAAAAAAAACAAAATACTTTTATATGCTCCAAAGAAATACAAAATATTTTCATGTGCTCCGTTGAAATGCAATTGTCTTACAAATACTATTTTTCAAATACTGTTTTTCAAATGCCTAGCCCTGATTACAAGATCAATATAGTTTAGTATTATAGTGAGATAATCGGTCGATTGATCGTTAAGGGAAAGGCGAGCGGTACAAAAAGAGAGAAAAAGAAAGCCTATGGCTACAGAATTTATATTACATTTATTTATGTCTTTTCCTTCGTGTAACTTTTCTTACAATCTCCCACGCCTGCTTTCTCACTCTCAATGTCTTTCCAATCGAATGGTAAACTGTGGCACGGGACGAGCTTGATCTCGTCTTCCCCGAGGATGATGCCGTTGCTCATCGGGGGGGGGGGTTCGTCAGATGAGTTTCGCGAGGACCGAGAGCTCCGCTTTTTCTAAATTACATCCTTGGCAATGCTCGGCCCACGCGATGGGATCACCGAGTTGCTCTTGAAAGTGTCCCGTGTACGAATCGCGGGCGTTCGCGATTTTCTTCCTGTCGGTCGAGACGAAAGGTTCGCTGTGCCGCTGAGAATAACATGAAATCGCTTGCGGCGAGCGAGTTTCAAAACAGAACTTGGATCATCAAGTCGTTCCGTCTCGGCGAAACTGGGATAAAAGGCACGGATGCGTTTGTTGATGGAAAATCCGCTCCCTAAACTTCCTAAAATTTCTTCTTATATTTTCTATATAGAACGCAAGAGAAAGGCGCTTGTTTTGTTCGAAAGTGATTGTGGAAATTTGTCTTTGACGAAGTTAACTTCGGCAATACATTACAATGTTATATCTCTCTTCGAGTGAACATAGCCGGAATGATCTTATCGCGACATGATGGCAACAAAAGATGGTAAATCGTTTTATTGCCGAGAGTTATAGATAAGTCGTTCTCAATAGAATATCTTTTATAATTATTGGACATTTTCTTCGCCGAGATAGTACTATTCCTCTAAATGTAGAAATATAATTCAATCAATACAAAGAAAATTTCCAACAGTTGCAAAAAAAATATTCTATTAAACGCGATCAATGAATTATACAGAATTATACAGAATTATTTTATGATGCGCTCTGGCAACTGTGCGTTTTATCCTAATTTCATGCGACGCGTTTATGCCTTCGGATATTGAAAATCGCGTCTTGAAAGCTCGGACCGCTTCATGCGGGCTTGATCGTGTTTCATGGACGCAAAGGCTCTCATTTAGAAACAGAAATCGATCTCGAATCACGTCAAGATACATTGATTCTTATCGATAGTCGAATCGACTTTGAATTGAACTACAGCACAGAGCTACACTTCGGCGCTGTTGGTAATACATCGCGAATGTAGT
>Ga0157363_1005648_pt1 | contig 11688 bp, 15 predicted proteins | sample AttsexASBM1_FD_111477 | JGI IMG/M metagenome (GOLD analysis project Ga0157363, IMG submission 111477) | Fungus gardens microbial communities from leaf cutter ant in Ribeirão Preto, State of São Paulo, Brazil - Atta sexdens ASBM1 | ecosystem: Host-associated > Fungi > Mycelium > Unclassified ...
AGTATATATATATATATATATTATATATATATATATATATATATATAAATTATATATATAATTTCAAGAACTATAGAACTCCTCGAGAACTGTAAGATTTCCTAATAAAAATCAATTTTTTCGAAACTTAGGGTGCTACGCGGAATTAGCACTTCATATTTTTATTTTTTAATTTTTTTTAGCTAAATTAGCGGATTTATGAAACTTAACAGGAACTGTAAAATTATTGCTGATATAAACAGAACTGTTAATAAAATTTCCGATTTTTGAAAATATAATGTTAATTTCGCAGAGACTTCGTATATACAATATATGAAACAATATTATTTTTTAAGAAAATTTATTTTGCCTTTAATAAGGTATTTTCTATTAAGGATAACACTGTTTTTGCTATAAGGTTTATTAAATAATTCCGTGATATGATATACAAATATTATTTATTAATAATTATTGCGATATAAATACTAAAACGTTAACAAAGTTATGTATTGTTGTATATTGTTTACAATGATTATAAATGATAAAAACAATATAAATGAGTTTATGATATAATTTGTTGCAACATTTGTATTTGCATTTTTTGGAATTAGATAATAATGTCGAATTCCACTAAATGATGAATTACATCATGATGCAGTATATCCTTTTTTCCAAATTGTGTCTTTTAAATAAGCGCCTATCATAGAATCATTGAGTATTTCTTCCACAATATCCTTAAAGCCAAGCTGACTAGCTAACATGTATTTACATTCGACATCTGATAATTCAGATATTAGAATTTTCATGTTATCTGTCATGGAATGATTGATACTCTTTTCCAATCTGTACCTAGATATATATAATAATAGCATTTTAAATACAATAATAGATATATATAAAATAATAGTACTTTAAATAATTATTTAAATATAAATTTGAATTAAGATATACACATATACATACAGATCGTTGAACTTACCTACGCGCACAATCTTCTACAATCATAGGCGTAAGATTGATAACTGTCAAAAATTCTTTGAGATATCCCGTATCTCCTTTAAGAATACAGTGATGATAAATAAGATTAACCCAATCAACGTGATAATTATAAGCACGGATAACAATAAGAGCTTGAGAAAAGTTCAAGATGTGACACAATATTCTTTCTAATTCGTCGCTTTTCAAATTCAGTAGACATACTGCTTGCTGATTCTGTGGTACTGTGTTTAACAATCCAATTTGAAGTGCAACAAGTTGGGCTTGGTGCGAACATTGACTAGCAAGATTTAGTTTCTTATCCTGGAAGTAAAATTATTAAATTATATGTTATTTTTTATGACAATACTAGTGAAATGTATACGCATTTCTCATTTCTTTTTTACCTGTAAATAATATTGAGTAGCATGAGTAAAGTTAGTTACAGCTAATTGTAATTGTTTTAAGACATTATCATTTCGAGTAAACTTTATTTCTACAGGAATCCCAGTTATGCCCTTTCCGCACTCTTTTAATATGTCAGATATTAATTTTGTGATTATTTCTTTCGACTCATTTTCCCACATGAGTGCGATTTCGTAATACAAGCGGAAATGAAGTGCCACTAAAGTAAACAGCTCTTTGTCTTCTGGGCATTGACGCTTCAAGAATTCCAGCAGTGCCATTTTTAGACCCGGAACCTGCACAATTGAAATGCAAATGTTTTTTAGTAGATTATAAAAAAAGTGCGTCTATTATATTGTACAAGCATGATACCTTATCCAAGCCCTGTCCCAATAAAGACTCGAATTGATCGTTTTCTTTCAAGATTTGGAACACGTAATTCATTTCAGTAAATCGACCAACACCGGTTACAAGACGAACCTAACAATATAAAAAAAGATTTGACTCAATTATATAATTTTGGAATGAGAGTAATTAATAAAATAAAATATTAATAAATACCAATAACGCCCAGTATTTTAAGATTTGCAACATATTTGCGAGGCTCTGACATTTTCGTAATATTGAGGCTATTCCTTCCATGTTACAAGAAGCCGTGAAACAGTCGTGAGATCTTATCAATAATTCCACTATTGTTTTTAATCTTAAAACTGTAGCGCAATAAATAGAAATATATATATTATCATATCTCTTAAAAATAATGTAATTGAAATAAATCGTAAATTTTTTTACCATTTTTTTTTTTCGTCGTGAGTACTAACATATTTTTCCAGCAATGATTGTGCTGTCTTTAACAATTTTAAACCTAATAATGAGATATCGTTGCAAAGCTCCATTATTAAATGAAAATGTGAATTCAAGGAATAGCCCCACATAAAAATCAAATCTTCTTGACCGTCTGTTGGAAGATATATATATATATTATTATTTTTTAATATTGAGATAATTATTCGACACAAGAGATAAAGATTTTTCTCATAATTACCTTCTATAGCACGATTTATGTGCATTGTAATATTTTCAGTCAAGAATGTTGCCACATTTGCTGTTTTAATTTTGTAAGACATTATTATGTCATTAGCAGTTTCAAATTTATTTTCAATATTACTTTCTACAATCTCCTGTAAGAATTTTATCGGATCTTTTAGCATTAACAGTGATTGATATGTCTTCCCTAGAAGTAGAGCAAGTTTATAACATGATACAATTCTGAAACATGTCTCTTTTCCATGTGCGAGGATTTCCGATAATTTTTCTAAAATTGAAATACACTCCATTTGGAAATGACGATTGCTGATTGTCGTATCATCTGTTTTGTTAGATTCGACAATCGACGAAATTGTATTCACTGTAAAAATGAAATGTATTAAATATAAAGAAATCGAAAAATATTTTTAGATGGATATAGAAATATTATCAATATTAAAAAAGTAGCAAGGCATACAGGATGACGATGATGAAAATTTTTGCAGACCGCGATTACGTAGAAATCCATATTTTTGTTGTTTGTACTGATTCTTTTCTTCTAAAAGACTCTTTTGCTGCGCAGTTAAGTCCGTTGGTGAAATTTCACCCTCTGCTAAACTTAAACACAACATCAATATTTGCAAATCCTATAAAAAATATAATGCTATTTAAATTCAGTAGTCTATCTATGAATTCCAAAATAAAAGAATATTATTTACTTTATGATTGTAATGAAAAATTACGCTTATTCGTAAGGCAATATCTAATTTTCCCAAATCAATTAATTTATTTATTAGAATATTTGCAGCACTTTTTTCATTTTCATCTATCAAAGAGCAAGTGACTTGTAATTTATCTAAACCAGATAATAACTCTGTTTTTAATTTATTAAAAATACGATCATTATTGTCGAACTCTATATTTTCAGGTCCAGCTAAAATACACGATTTCCACATTGCCATTTCCAGAGTAGCGATAGTTTGTTGCTCGATTTCAGCATTTTTCATAGTCTCATAAGCCAATTTTAAAACTTCATATCTAAAAAACAATAATTGATTATAAAATTAGTGTTATGTTATACGAAATATTATTTACCTTTCTTTATGCGATATAACTTTCTCGGCATGCTCGACAAAAAATTCAACGGCTATTTGAGGTGAAATTTTGTATTTATTAAAATCTTGAGCACATTGCGTCCAGAAGGCAGAATTTACTTCACCATCCTTATTTATAGATTGTTTAAAAGTATTTCGAGCCTGAAAATAATATATTTCTAGCAAAAGTAATATAATAAGATAGTTATACAGCGTGTTTGATAAGTAACGATAAAACTACTCGCAAGAGTAAAGCGAACTAAACTGAGTCGAAAAATCCTCTTACAATGTCCTTTTGCAATGTTCGCAATAGGTCTCATTTAACAAGATATCAATTAGGTACTAAAAATCATCGAATATTGGTTTTCAATTTTTTACTCAAGTACTATAAACTTTGCAGAAAAACAGCAAGAGACAAAAATTGTTTATTTTCTTCTCATAGAGCTCTAAGAATTTTTTCAGAATTTTTTATCAACTTTTTAATACTGCATTTTCTTACTGGCAACTATTTTTACCATTATGAGAAAATGCGATACCTACTAAAAAATTCTGAAAAAATTCTCAGAACTCTGATATAATAGAAAAATAAACAATTTTTGTCACTCGCTTTTTTTCTGTAAAGTTGATAATATTTGAGTAAAAAGTTAGTGAAAAATACTAATATTCGGCTATTTTTAATAATTAATATCCTTTAATTATCATTTATTTTTACTAATTAATATCCGTTAACTATTACGAAAAATTGTAAAATGATAGAGGATTCTACCATTTTCGATTCAACTTTAGTCCGCTCTATCCCTATGCAAGAATTTTATCCATACTTATCAAACATCCTGTATCTCTTTAAAATAGTAATATAAGTAGCGTTTGATTTCTCGATAAATTTCGAAAAATATTACTTGTGCTAATATAATTTCGGATGAATTGAATTCGGTGTAGCATGTTAATTCTAAGGCAGTACTGTAATTTTCAATTGCTATTAAATCATTAATACATCTTTGAATCTCTGTATCAAAATTATATGTATTATTGATTGGAATAACAGCTCTGAAATTTAATTTCACATTGGTTTTCTCCAGAATTTTCATTATATCCAATAAACGTTGAAAATCTGGTACAGCAACTATAATATGCAATAACAATTTTTACAAGTTATTGTAATTATATTTAATAAGATAGATTAATATAAAAAATTGATATTTTACCTGGTAAATCTGTAGAAAAATTACATTTGATTAGCGTTTCGAGAAACTTTACTCGTAAAAACGTACTTTGAAAACCATAGCCGAGTGCCGTAACAATGCATTGGGTTGCAACAACTGCAACCCAATACAAGTTTTTTAAGTACGTAAAATGAACGCTATCCCAATCCACAATTTTCTAAAAAAAAAAAAATAAAATAAAATCATTGAAGTTAGCTAATATATTGGGATAATTTTATTATAATTATGTACGTACATTAGTTTGAAGTGAGGAACATTGCGATTTAAATTCTATTAAATATTGTTGATTTTCCTTGAATTCACCATAATTGATTGCTTGCATTAGAAACTCAAAGAATGGATTCAAAATACTGTCCTACGAGGCATTAGCAACAATTTTAATGAAGAATTTTTGGATATTACATTATTAAGTTAATTAAACTTACAGGCATAAAAATTTTATAAGCTCGATTTATTGTCTTAATGTAACCATATTGAACCATTTTGTTTAGTAATTCTGATACTTTATCAGAAGGCCATATTTGTTTTTCTAGACATTCTGTGTAATCATAAAGTATGTCCTCTCTTCCTGTCGATATTACCATCCAACAATAGCAATATGCTATTACAGAGGATGGCTATTAACATGAGATTTTTAAATCGTTTAAATGAAAGATCAATAAAATCTGATCTGTACTCAATTGGAATAAAATAATACCTCGTAACACGTAGCTAAGACAGTCAACAGAGGTCTTAAATTTGATCGAGACGCATTAATTAATGCTCTAGGTGGATCTTGACTTTGATGACAGTTTAATATAGTTAACCATAAGTTATTATCTGAAGAAGTCAAGGTGCAGTTGTTAGGAATATCTTTGGCACTAATTGTGTCTGTCTCAATTTCTGATGTGGCTGAAGTGGACTTTGGAGATTTCTAGAGAATGATATTATTTATATACAGAAATTAAAATTATTAAGAAACAATAACAATCTTACATTTTCTTTCGTTCCAACTTTTTTATGTTGCCTTGATGATGATTGTCTTGGATCTTGAGGTTTTATCTTCTCGTTATATGATTCAGATTTGCTAAGTTTATCGTTGCTTAAACACGTTAATAGATGTTCCCGTATGTTCGCATTCTTGAACAATTTGGTGTTTTCTAGCACCTAGTACGTGATCGATTTGAGTTTTATTTTTACGCAAACACTTTATTTTAATCAGCATTGTTTCGTACCTGGGTTTTGGGATAAGAGAATATATCACAGACTGCAACGAATTCGAACCATAAGTCATGATCTACTAAATACTTCAACAATATCTCAGGTAACGCACAGTTGTGAACACGCGCAAAGCGTACGATGATGTCCCATGTTTTCAATGTTTCAACAAATTGCGCATTATCGAAAGTTTTATCCGCTAAATATTTTTGGAAGCTCTGTTCTAGATACAACATCACAGTCTTTAAATCAGTTTGATTCTTATACACCACATTTTCCAATAGATTCCCTATATAATAAACAATATCGATATGAATTTAACACCTGGTATGGATTCGAATGGTTTATATCAACCATTTTTGTATCAATATTATAATTTAAAATTCATAGTATTAGTCCCTAACATATTGGTGTAATATTAACACTTATACTGCAAGAATTACATTGATATAGTTATTTTTTTAGAATGTCATATAAGTTATATAAACTAAATTACCTATGGAAATATTTAACTGCTCTTGTACATATTTCGCTACAGTTATGTGTAATCGTAAATTATTCGAGTCAATTTTCAGCAACTCAACGAACGCAATACAGCTGCATACAATATCAGATTTATCTAAATTTCTCAAAGCAAGAACATGTGCGTACAAAGCCGCTTTGAATTTCCTAAAATATGTTTTAATTATTAACGATGACAAAATGAACATTATATCATAAGAATACGAACCTATGGGAAGATACATTTCCAAGTAACTTCACTTGAGCGTGTAAATGGTACATAGCCATATTCGGTCTACCTTCTTTCAGATAATAACCATATGTTAGCGTTTCTTGATGTCCATATTTCTTAACAAGTTTTTCGTTTGTGAAAATAGGCATGGGCTCATTCTTGAAGCGCCACTTGAATGCAGATTTCGAATTCAAATTTCTATAGCCATCCAATAAATCATACATTGTAATATCATCTTTTTTATTTTGATCTTCGATGATATATTGCAGCTCAGGTGTATGCCTAAGTGTATATTGAAGAACTTCTTGGGAAATAACACGTGTGTCGATTTTTAAAACAGTCTTATTCGTAAATATATCTCTCATTAATGTGTTCTTTTGTAAAGAGTTTGCATTATCACACAACGCATTCCGTATTTGCCATGATTGCAAAAATATTAGTGCTAAGCTTACTAAATAATTTGTTTTCAGATAATCATTAAAATCATCTGAGAGATAATCAATCGAGCCCACAATTCCGTGTATTAACGCATTTTCATAATTATTTCGAGCATTGCACATATCAGTTAAAACATTGAAGAATTTTTTAAGTTTTAAAGTGTCTTCTTGAGTATGACAGTTTTGCGAGCAATCTATAAGACACAATTGATAATCAATGTTTTGCAAGAACTCTTTTTTATTAATGTTACTGGAAGCTAAGGATAATATTTTTGTACTGAGTTCTTCCAATGTAATACCACAGCCAAAGGAACGATTTAATATCAATTGCAAATCATTTTTTTCTTCTATTGTAAAAATGCCGTATCTAAAATTAAAAAATTGGACATTTTTTTTTAAATTTATTAAATCAGCAAAGAAAGTATTGATGAATAATATTAAATATTATTATATAGCTATTATATGCATACCTGCATAAATGATTTTTAATTAGATTTTTTACAAGATCACCAGCATTTGAAGAATCTATATAGTCAATCATATCAGGTGTAATATTTAAATTCGTAAACAATGATTTCAAATGAGGATCAATTTTATCTGAGATTTGTGAATCATCTGAGTTATACTTTGTATCAATCCATATCTTTAATGCATTAATTTTATTATTAGACAATAAATAATCCCACAAAATATTACTTGACACATTTCCCAAAATTTCTGAATCATTCAAAGAAAAATATAATTCAGTTCGTAAAGCTTCTTCAATATTCTGTGGTAACTTCATTATGTCATCTAAACATATACAAGAACTTAATCCATTTTGAATTCTAAAATAAGAAGATAATATATCAATATATTTTTCCTTTCTGCTACATTTTTTTATCTTCACAAACTTACTTGCATTTTTCTTCATATTGTTTAATTGACTTGATAATATTCCATGCTGCAATATGTTCATTCTTGAATCCATTAATATTTATCATATATTCACACAGATAGTCCCTTAAAAGAGAATCCTTGCTCTTTATAGAAATGACAAAAATATGTTCCATGGGATCCTTTTCCTATAAACAAAAATTATCGTTTATATAAATATATTATTTTTTTAGTCATCACTAAAACTAAGTTATCACTAAAACTTTATTAATTATAATCAATCTTGAAAAAATATATTAATATGTTTAACGCACCATATTTTTTAAAACATGTGAAGCTCTGTGAACTTGCTTTTTGTTTAATAATTCATCGACCCAATTATCTACTTCCTTGTTAAAATATATACATGCTTGTTCTACAGAACAATTTCTTCTATGTGCAAGACATTTATGAGCTAGTTTTATGTGAGTTCCCTTGGCAGATGCTTCTCTCACAAGCTCTCTGTCTCCTAGTGTACGCCAGCCAGACCATATTGCAGCTGATTCTCCAGTTAGACACTCCACGGGAATACCACCAACTGTCGTTTTCTCAGACATTTTGCAGCAATGATTTTCACATCAATTTATTAACGTACTGATATCTTAATACAATTATAAATCTTGTCTAGTATATATTAAAAGATGATACTGAAAGAAATTAAGACGTTTTTACATTTTCATAATATACCCAGTTTCTATTGGAAAAAATTTTGTAGACTGTATTGTTAAATCACATTTGATTAATTTACGTCATATTATTAGTTTACAAACTATACCAGTTTGTTTCGTTTTTATAATAAGTATACATTTTTAATAAGTTAAAATATTATAAAATTATGTAAATTTTTGTTACGTGAGATAAATGTGCAATATAATAGATAGAAAGGTTAGGTAAAATAAAAACAAGTTGCAAAATCTGTAGTACAGTTACCGATACACCATTACATTCACACTCTCATACAATCACAATAATTGTTTATTTACACGAATTATATATTTTTATTTAGGATATTAATCATATTTCGATCACATTTTATTTTGTTGTTCATGGAAAGCATCATTGTCAATTCGGGCTTCTCTGACAGCAACAATTTAACCAACAATCGATAAAAATCATCAGCTGTCGGCTGACATCTGACGTAGTTATCCCATTACTACGTGATTCCTATTGGATAGAGGTAGAATATAGTAACATTAGTTATAATATTGTTAAATCTTTATAATATTGTTAATAAATATAATATTGTTATGAATCTGTATTTTAACTTAATGAATTAAAAAAATTTTTTAATATTAAAATTATATATACAGGGTTTCCTACTTGAACTTTGTCAATCATATATCTCAAAATCCGTAAAAGAGGATGTTAAAAAGAGGCCGATTTTTGCCCACAAAGGTGTAAGAAAATAAATAGCGTTTTTTAAAGATTTCATCTTCCTGAATACGATAATGTTAATAAAAAATTCGAGATCGATAGGAAATATCTTGAAAATTGAGCATGAACATTATATTTAAACAAATTTAAATATTCTTGTTTATTTTTCAAGGTGTTCCCCAAATGCAACAAACTTTTTAATAATTTTAAGCTGACAGCACACGGTGCTTGTTTTTTTGCTGGATTGCTAGCTGGATTATCTTATTACCGTGTTGGCTGTCAGTATCAATATCGCAGCCAATACGGTCGCAAGATTCTAATCCAGCAGGAAAACAAGCATCGTGTTCCGCCGGCTTTATTCAGGAGGTCAAAATAATACAAAAAACATTATTTTTCTTTTACTTACATTTTTTTGGATAAAAATCTGCCCTTTTTTGGAGGATGTTAAAAAAAGGTCCGACTTTTGTCCAAAAGAATGTAAGTAAAAGAAATAGTATTATAGATTTTGACTTCTTGAATGATAAAATTATTAAAAATGGTTTACTTCAGGAATACCTTGAAAAGTAAGCAAGAATATTGAAATTTGTTTAAATATATATCATGTTCATGCTCATTTTTCTAAAGGTGTTATCTATCGTTTCCGAACTTTTTATTAACATTATTTTTATTAATATTATTATTTATACTAGTATTCATGAAATCAAAATCCATAAAAAACGCTATATTTCTTTTACTTACATTTTTGTGAGAAAAAATCAATCTCTTTTTAACATTCGCTTATACAAGAAAAACGTTTTATATAAAATATTTCGTAATTTATTAATTTTTTCTTAATTTCACCTTAATATTTTTAGGTGCAATATAATTAAAGAAATCATATATATTATGAAAAAAATTATATAATTATATAAAATTATATAATTTCATTTTAAAAAATGGCAATGACCTTCATATGATAATGAAAAATTGATTTTTTTGGAAATTAATTTTATCATTATTTTCTTGAGATTACGTTTTTTATCTAAAAGATTTTCTTCTAAAACTTATGAGATATTTGGCAAAGTAGATCATCTTTAGATACGTAAAATTAATATTATATCAATATTATTTTATTAAAATGCTCACGTTTGATTTATGAGTATTCTATCGTGAAGGAGTCATCATTTTTGATATTCTTTTACGTTTGTCGTAGCATTTTCAATATATTCATACTACTAACGTTCGAAGAAAACTCAAGTACGCTAGACTTGTTTTGAATACCTAATGAAAAATTGCATTAAAATACAATACTTTCTTGTAATTTATAGTTTCTTATAGCTATAGTTCTTTTATTAAGAGCACATATAAAAAAAAATAAAGGCATTTTTAAACAAGCAATTTTGGAATATTGATTTATTTCTTCAAAATTTTTTGTCATTAGACATTGATTTCGCAATTTCTTACACTTCCAAATGTCGCTAGTGATAAATCTATCATTCTGCCAGCACTGATCTTTATAGGATGGCTGGACATAGCGATTACTAAGACTAGACTGCGAACCGACTTTGCCGGTAGTTGGTACCAACGTATCATGAAGCATCTCGTTCCAATTTGACTGCTCTGAAATATTAAATCTGTGAAAAATGCTCGACATGTCCTGAATTTCATCCATTTTTCATTACAGTTTTATGCTCACGCGAAAATCACATAATTAACAGAATTAAAATATTTAATTATATGAATTAAAGTCTAAATATACCTTCTCCACGAGTTGTTCTCCAATGTAACATAATATGTACATGTTGAAGCAAAATGAAACAAAGAGCAGAAAATAAGTTGTTAGCCCTACTGTATCGCTATCTTGCCAGTCCTATTGAAAATTTTAAATAAATAACTCAATCTATATAGGACATTTTAAAAAGACATTGTTTTTTTTAAATATATATATATATTTAAACGCACCACTATACAATAATATTCGGGTAAACACATTGTAAATATAGAACTGGCGAATTCTAGTAAACATACTTCCTGTAGAATTCCTTCCACGGCGGCGGAAAATCTGTAACAGATCCATTGTTACTTGCACATGAGAAATTGACTTTTATAAACCCATTCTCAGCATTGTCAAAATGATTTGTTGATTATATTATACAAATATAACAAAGGAAAATTTTTTAACAAGAGTTCTGTTATTCTGCAATAATTCGTAAAAAATATTTTATAATATTATTTTTTAAAAATATTTGTGTAATAGTAAGAAAATTTAATTAATATATCAAATATAGAGTTTTGAATCAAATAACAATATATTAAAAACAATTACAGATAATTTATATACAAACGTTTCG